>Ga0105047_10000972_pt1 | contig 50355 bp, 44 predicted proteins | sample MAT04_FD_78384 | JGI IMG/M metagenome (GOLD analysis project Ga0105047, IMG submission 78384) | Freshwater microbial communities from Lake Fryxell liftoff mats and glacier meltwater in Antarctica - MAT-04 (megahit assembly) | ecosystem: Environmental > Aquatic > Freshwater > Ice > Liftoff...
ATTCGGGAACCACAGACCATGTCACAACTAGACCAACCTTCGCGTCGTACCGCACTCAAATTCATCGCCGCTGCGCCCATGTTGCCCTTGGGTGTGATGGCCTCCAGCTCGCTGCTATCGGGTTGTGCAACTGCCACTGCCACTGGGGCAGCGTTTTCAACAGCGCCGTTTGCTTCTGCGGTGTTCTCGTCCATGGCGGCGCCTTCGTTGGCGAACCCGGCAGCCATGGCAACCACCACCGTGGCCTCCAGCCTGCAGGTGACTTTGCAGGATGGCACCACGCGCGCTTACAAGCTGGCCTACCAGCCCTTCTTCTTGACGGGTGACCAGGTGCCGGATGGCAAGGGTGGAACGATGCTGGCAGGCGGTTATGTGGACATTTTGAACAAGCCCATCATGGATAAATCGGTGGCGGGCAAAGAGCGCCAATTCTTCTCGGACTGTCCGGACGGCACTTCGCTGCTGCAACTGCCAACCACTACCGTCAAGGGAATCAAGGGCAAGGCTGTTTTTGCCGTGGTGCAGTTCGAATACACCAACGCCGATCAGAGCGGTATGGACACCTACGGCATGCTGCCGTCGCCCATTGCGGTGCTGACCCTGGATCAAGACATGAGCACCGGCAAGCTCACCCTGGTGAAATACCACAACGTGGATACCTCGCAAGCGCAGGGCCTGTGGATCACCTGCGGCTCCAGCCTGTCTCCCTGGAATACCCATTTGTCCAGTGAAGAGTACGAGCCTGATGCACCCTTTGCGTCAGAGAACAAGGTCTTCAAGGCATTCAGCAAGAACCTCTTTGGCGACGAAGCGGTTGCCAATCCCTACCACTATGGTCACCTGCCGGAAGTGACAGTCAGCCCCGACGGCACAGGCTCCTTGGTCAAGCACTATTGCATGGGCCGCATCTCGCATGAACTGGTGCAGGTCATGCCCGACAACCGCACCGTCTTGATGGGTGACGATTACACCAACAGCGGCTTGTTTCTGTTCGTCGCCGACAAGGAAAAAAACCTGTCGGCTGGCACCTTGTACGTGGCCAAACTGGGCACTGGTTTCTCCATTAACCCAGCCGACGCGGGTGCCAGACTGTCCTGGATCAAGCTCGGTCACGCGACCAGCGACGAAATTGAAAAACTGGCCAACAAACTCAAGCCCTCCGACGTCATGACGGTGCTCAAGGCAGACCCAAATGACGCGAGCTTCACCAAAATTTTTTACAACGGCACTGCCAACTGGATCAAGCTCAAGCCTGGCATGGAAAAAGCGGCTGCCTTTCTGGAAACCCATCGATATGCCTACCTCATGGGGGGCAGCATGGGCTTCTCCAAGATGGAAGGCACCACTGTCAATATCAAAGACAAGGTGGCTTACTCTGCGCTGCAAAACATGCAGGACTCCATGGTCAAGACCGGCAAGGGCTGGAACACAGCCAGCGGCATTGCGCTGGACAAGCCACTGATCGCCGGCGGCATCATGGCCCACACGCTGGCCGGTGGCCACATGGATCAGACCGGCGCAGCCATCAAGAGCGAATGGGTACCTACCCAGATGCGCGCCTTGCTGGTGGGCGAAGACATTGCGTCGGATGCGCTGGGCAACCTGGCTAACCCCGACAAGGTGTCCAACCCCGATAACCTGAAATTTTCCGAGAAACTGCGTACGCTATTTATCGGTGAAGACAGCAGTACCCACGTCAACAACTTCGTGTGGGCCTACAACGTCGACACCAAGCAGCTCAGTCGGTTGATGTCCATGCCTTCGGGTGCCGAAGCCACCGGCCTGGGCGTGGTGGATGATCTGAACGGTTGGACCTACATCACCACCAACTTCCAGCACCCCGGTGACTGGTTGCCCAAGCTGCACGGCAAGGTGCAGGCCACGCTGGACCCGCTGGTGCGCGCCAACTACAAAGACCGCTTTGGTGCGGCAGTGGGTTACCTCACTGCCGATCCCATGGGTATCAAGCTGGGCTGATCACGGTCCGTGCTCTGGCTACTTGAGCAAGTCGGCCGGGTGCATCTGCCCGGCCTTTTCGTTCATGTAACCTTTGCCGTCTTTCACGCCTTTTTTGCCTGAAATCTGCCAGGCGGTGCGCTGATGGGTCAGGCGGGCCAGAAATTCCAGCTCCTCGTCGGTGTGGTTGATGGCCTTGGCCGGTGTGAGTGAGCGGCCCGCTTTTGGGTTGATCTCCCCCCAGAATGCCTGGTGGTAGTCGGATCGGCTCACCGTTCTGTCCGAGCCAGATGCGATGTCTACCGTGCCATAGCAGTTGCAGAAATAACTGCGACCGCCCTGGTCGGCAAATATTTCGGTGTACACGCCAGTGCCGCGAATGCCAGCGGTCAGGGTGGGTGTGACGATCTGCCGGCTGGTGCCTTTTCCCCAGACGCTGACCACGGCACCAGTCAGCAGACGCAGCAGACTGACCGCGTTCAGGGTGGCACCACGCTCGACGGTCAGCATGGAGTTCTGGCGCACATGAAATGCGGAACTGCCAATTACAAAGATCAGGCTGGAGCCGGGCCCGGTGGCAATCTGGTCACCGGTTTGCACCGACTGCAGCGGAGTCAGACGCTGGCCGTTGACCGTGGCGTCGCCCATCAGCTCCACAACGTTGCCTCGGGACTGCGCTTGGGCGCCCCCCAGACTGCTTGCGGCCGTCCATGCCGCAGCCGCCTGCAAAAAACTGCGACGCTGAAACCACAACAGTTCTTTTTCAGATCGGCCTTGCAAAAGGTGCTGGGTCATGGCGTTTCTCCTGGGGTGGTGTCGAAATTGTCGACAAACGTGAAGTAGATGGAGGTAAAAAACATGGCCGCCATCAGCATGGCAGCCGGGTACAGGACTGCACCCATCACTTCGGCACTGCCGGTCAGGGCGGCAATGATCGAGATGACAAGGCCCATCAACAAGAACACGCCCATCCACACCACGCTGTAAAGCGTGAATGCCCAGAAATTGCGCAAGCAGGCGACCATGCTGAAAAACAGGCTTTTAACCGGTGGTAACCCCTGCCAATGCACCAGCGCCGGAGCATGCCAGAACATCAGGGACAGGGGCACATACAGGCCCATGGAGACCAGCATGGCCATCTGAAAGTCGCCTTCCTGCAGCATTTCGGCGGTCATGGTTCCGCCAATCAGGTAAAGCTTTGCGAATTGGCCGCCATCAATCAAAGCCGAGCATCCGAGCACCAGCAAAAAAGCCAGTGCATACAGAGCGCCCAGCGTCAGCATGGCACGCAGTTGCTGGCGCCCTGCGCGAAAGGCGCTAATCAGGATGGAAGGCATGGGGAAGTTGCCTTTGCTGGCCTCTGCAGTGGCGGCCATCAGGCCGAGCGTGGCGCCCGGCAACAGCACCAACGCCAGCACATTGCCCAGCAAGGGCACCATGCTGAGAATCGACATCACCGCCAGGAACAGAAAAAACAGGCCCGCCAGTGCAAGGGGCTGGCGAAAAAAGGTCTTCATCCCCAGCTTGACCCATTGGATGCCCCTGCTGGCTGGGACGATGTTTAGTTTCATGCGGTGGTGTCGGTGGAGTTAAGTGTCAAAGGGAACAGGATACGCTGGCGCAGCACCCGCTCAAAGTGGCCAGGGTCATGGGCCTGGAGCATGGAGGCTTCTCGCGGCAGGTAGAAGTCCCACAACCGCGAAATCCAGAACCGCAATGCGCCGGCGCGCGCCATGGCGGGCAACAGCGTGCGTTCTTGCGCCCGCAACGGGCGGACCGCTTCATAGGCGGTGAGGAATGCCTCGGTGCGCGCGGCATCCATGGCGCCGGTTGCCAAGTCGATGCACCAGTCATTGAGGCACACCGCAATGTCAAACAGCCAGGTGTCCACACCCGCAAAATAAAAATCGAAGAAGCCGGTCAGGGCAGGGCTGCCTTGTCCCGCGCCGGTGACCTCAAACATCACGTTGTCGCGGAACAGATCCGCGTGTATGGGGCCGCGTGGCAAGGCCGTGCACGCAGGCAGTGTTGCCACGTGGTTCTGGTACGCCAGTTCGCTTTGCAGCAGGGCTGCCTGGTCGCGTTGCAAATAGGGCAGTATCACTGGCACAGTTTCGTTCCACCAGGAAAGCCCGCGCAAATGAGGCTGGTGCAGGGTGAATTCCAGCCCGGCCAGGTGCATGCGGGCCAGCATCTCGCCCACCAGTGCGCAGTGCACCGCAGTCGGAGTCAGCTCACTCTTGCCCTTGAGGCGGTTCACCACGGCCGCCGGCTTGCCTTTTAAGGTGTGCACTACATCGCCATCCCGGTTGGCGGCCGGGTCGGGCACGGGAATGCCATGGTGGGCCAGGTGCTTCATCAGCCGCAGGTAAAACGGCAACTGCTCGGCCGTCAGCCGCTCAAACAGGGTCAGCACATACGGCGCCTGGTCGGTGGTGACGAAGTAATTGGTGTTTTCGATGCCTCCGGAGCACCCTGCCATGGATTGGAGGGTTCCCAGATGAAGGGTTTGCAAGAAACTGTTGGCCTCCTCGAAGGAGACCTCTGTGTAAACCGCCATGAATCAACGCGCCCGAAAGTCAGAATGTTGTCGCCGATTGTAGAGGTGCCCGCTCGGGCGCAGGAGGCAGGCAAAATACTGCCATGACCGACAAGAAAACACTGCTGCTGGTGGATGGCTCCAGCTACCTCTACCGTGCCTTCCATGCCATGCCCGACCTGCGCGCCGTGCCCGGCGACCCCACGAGCAGCCCCACCGGGGCCATTCGCGGCATGATCAACATGATGCAAAGCCTGCGCAAAGAGGTGCGGGCCGATTACGCCGCCTGCGTATTTGATGCCAAGGGCCCCACCTTTCGCAACGAGTGGTATCCGGAATACAAGGCGCACCGCTCCCCCATGCCGGATGACCTGCGGGCGCAGATTGAGCCCATCCATGAAGTAGTGGCCCTGATGGGCTGGAAGGTTCTGGCCGTGCCCGGCGTGGAGGCTGATGACGTGATTGGTACCCTGGCCGAGATGGCGTCCCGCCAGGGCATTGAAGTGATTGTGAGCAGCGGTGACAAAGACCTGGCTCAACTGGTGGACCAGCACATCACCATCATCGACACCATGAATGGCCGGCGCCGCGATGTGGCCGGGGTGACGGCGGAGTTTGGTGTGCCGCCCACATTGATGGTCGACTTTCAGACCCTGGTGGGCGATGTGATTGACAACGTGCCCGGCGTTCAAAAAGTCGGCCCCAAGACGGCTGCCAAGTGGTTGCAGGAATATGGCTCGCTGGACGCGCTGGTGGCGCGTGCCGACGAGATCAAGGGCGTTGCGGGCGAGAATCTGCGCAAAGCCCTGGACTGGCTGCCTCTGGGGCGCCGCCTGCTGACGGTCAAGACGGATTGCGATCTGGTCGACTACGTGGAGGGCCTTCCTGCTATGGATTCGATAGCTATTGGCGCAATGGATACGGGGGCTATCAAGGGTTTTTATGAAAAATATGGATTCAAGGGACTAGCCCGCGCGATGGAAGCCAACGGTGGCGCGACCGGTGCAAGTGCAGACGCTACCGAGCGCAAGGCAGTTGGTGCGGCTCCTCCATCTGCCCGTGCCAACGCAAACGAACCTGGCCTGTTTGATGAGCCACCTCCCGCGAGTTCGCAGGTCAGCAATCTGGCCTACGACACGGTGTTCGACTGGGCTTTGTTCGACACCTGGCTGGCACGCCTTGAAGCGGCTGAACTGGTGGCGCTGGATACCGAAACCAACTCGCTGGACGAAATGCGCGCCGAGATCGTGGGCATCAGTTTCAGCGTCAAGCCGGGCGAAGCGGCCTACATTCCGCTGGCCCACAACTACCCCGATGCACCCGCGCAGTTGCCGCGCGACGAAGTGCTGGCGCGCCTCAAGCCCTGGCTGGAAGACGCCACCAGGCACAAGCTCGGCCAGCACATCAAATACGACCGCCATGTATTCGCCAACCACGGCATCGAAGTGCAGGGCTATGTGCACGACACCATGCTGCAAAGCTATGTGCTCGAAGTGCACAAGCCCCACGGTCTGGCCAGCCTGGCCGAGCGCCACGTTGGGCGCACCGGTATCAGCTTTGAAGACCTGTGCGGCAAGGGTGTGAACCAGCTGACTTTCAACCAGGTCGACGTGGCCAAGGCCGCTGAATACTCCTGCGAAGACTCGGACATGACGCTGGACGTGCACCGGGCCCTGTGGCCGCGCCTGCAGCTTGATGCCAAGCTGCGCGCCGTGTACGAACTGGAGATTGCCAGCAGCGAAGCGCTGTACCGCATCGAGCGCAACGGCGTGCTGATTGACGCGCCCACCCTGGCCGCACAAAGCCATGCGCTGGGCCTGCGTATCCTGCAGCTGGAAACCGAAGCGCATGAGCTGGCCGGGCAGGTTTTCAACCTGAGTTCTCCGAAGCAGATTGGTGAAATTTTCTTCACCAAACTCGGACTGCCCGTCGTCAAGAAAACCGCCACCGGCGCGCCCAGCACGGACGAAGAGGTGCTGGAGAAACTGGCCGAAGATTTTCCGCTGCCCGCCAAGATTCTGGAGCACCGCGGCTTGGCCAAACTCAAGGGCACTTATACCGACAAGCTGGCCCAGCTGGCCAACCCGCGCACCGGCCGCGTCCACACGCATTACGCGCAGGCCGTCGCCGTAACCGGTCGCCTGAGCAGCAACGATCCGAACCTGCAGAACATCCCTATTCGCACGCCGGAGGGGCGGCGCGTGCGCGAAGCCTTTGTGGCGCCCGCGGGCCGTCTGATTGCCAGCGCCGACTACAGCCAGATCGAGCTGCGCATCATGGCGCACATCAGTGGCGATGAAGCGCTGTTGCATGCGTTTCGAGAGGGGCTGGATGTTCACCGTGCTACCGCAGCCGAAGTGTTTGGTGTGCCCGTGGACCAGGTGCTGCCCGAGCAGCGCCGCTATGCCAAGGTCATCAATTTTGGTCTGATCTATGGCATGAGCGCCTATGGTCTGGCGCGCAATCTGGGTATCGATAATACGGCTGCCAAGAACTACATCACCCGCTACTTTGACCGCTACCCTGGCGTCAAACAGTACATGGACGAAACCCGCCTCAGTGCCAAGAGCAAGGGCTATGTGGAAACCGTGATGGGGCGCAGGCTCTACCTGCCCGAGATTAACTCACCCAACGGCCCACGCCGTGCGGGCGCTGAGCGCGCGGCCATCAACGCGCCCATGCAGGGCACCGCGGCCGACCTCATCAAGCTCAGTATGGTGAAGGTGCAAGAGGTGCTGGATGCCGAGCACAAAGGCACCAAGATGATCATGCAGGTGCACGATGAGTTGGTGTTTGAAGTGCCCGAGTCCGAGGTGGAGTGGGTCAGGATCGAGATACCGCGCCTGATGGCCGGTGTGGCCGATCTGAAGGTACCTTTGCTGGCCGAGATCGGCTTTGGACCGAATTGGGATAAGGCCCACTGAAACACAGCAACGTGAGGCGGGCTATGGGTGTCTTGCTCCGCCGATATTTTTGAAAATAGGGATCGTTGGTATACGTAATGATCAAAAGAAGCCGATAAAGCGCTATGAACCTGAAAAACTTAAAAATTGCCGCCAAGCTGTGGGTATTCATTACCTTGGTCATCGTGTCCATTTGTGCTGTCGCCGTGGTTGGCCTGGTGCGCAGCACGGCTATTTTGGTCGAGGGGGATGCAGCCCAGGCGACGGCGCTCGGCTTGGTGCAGGTCACCACGGAGTTGAATGGGCTGACCGAGAACAACGCGACCCGCAACCAGGCCATCATCCTGAGCGATGGGCCCGCCATTTCAACGGCCTTCAAGGATGTGATTACCGCGACCGCCAATCAGGTGTCGGAACTGCAAAAGAAAATGGAGGCGATGCCACTGACGGACGCCGACCGGACGCAGCTGAAGAAAATTGTGGAGCTGCGCAAGGCGACTCTGGCTGCGCGAGAAAAAGTGCGTCAACTCAAAGTCGAAGGCCGGACCGAGGAAGCCCTTCAGCTCATGAATGCCCAGTACCTCCCCGCCGCGGCGGCTTTTGCCGGGAGCCAGAGGGAACTGACGGCCTTGCAGCGCAAGCGCGTCCAGGAAGTTGAGGCTGACATACAGGCACGCCGCCAGGCCAATAATTTCGGCATTCTGGTGGCGCTGGCGGCTATTGTGGTGGTCGTCTTCGCGGGCACGGCTTGGCTGGTGCGCTCCATCCGTGAACCACTGGGGCAGGCCAATGAGGCGGCAGACCGCATTGCCCGTGGCGATTTGAGTTCTGTGATCGCCACCCGGCGCACCGACGAATTTGGGCAACTGCTGCATTCCCTGGGCGTGATGACCCAAAGCCTGGCCGGTGTGGTCTCGAATGTGCGCCAAGGCTCCGAAGGGGTGGCCACCGCCAGTTCCGAAATCGCCCAAGGTAACCATGACCTGTCAGCCCGCACCGAACAACAGGCCAGCGCCCTGGAGGAAACCGCCGCTTCCATGGAGGAGTTGAGTTCCACGGTCAAGCAAAACGCCGACTCGTCCCGCCAGGCCAATCAGTTGGCCCTGAGCGCCAGTTCCGTAGCCGTCAAGGGCGGTGAGGTGGTCGGTCAGGTAGTGAAGACCATGAAGGGGATCAACGAATCCTCGCGCAAGATTTCCGACATCATCGGGGTTATCGACGGCATTGCCTTTCAGACCAATATTCTCGCCTTGAACGCGGCGGTCGAGGCGGCCCGTGCTGGCGAACAGGGAAGAGGCTTTGCCGTGGTGGCTTCGGAAGTGCGTTCTCTGGCGGGGCGCTCAGCCGAGGCGGCCAAGGAAATCAAAAACCTGATCAACGACAGCGTGGAGCGCGTGGAACACGGTACCACTTTGGTGGATCAGGCCGGAATCACCATGGCAGAGGTGGTGAGCAGTATTCGCCGAGTCACGGACATCATGGGCGAGATCAGTGCGGCCAGCAACGAGCAGGCCTTGGGCGTGACCCAGGTGGGTGAAGCGGTGATGCAGATGGACCAGGCGACGCAGCAGAATGCGGCGCTGGTGGAAGAGATGGCGGCGGCTGCCTCCAGCCTCAAGGGCCAGGCGCAGGATCTGGTGCAGACAGTGGCCGTATTCAAGTTGGGTGCCGACGGGCAGCGGTAGAAGGACACCGGTTGCTGAGGAGCAGGCTTAACGTTCGTTGCTGCATGGGGGGGGGCTCCATTCCCGCCAAAGGTAGCGCGAAATAGCGAGCCAACCGAAAAAGCAAGGCCAGCTTTTTCAGGCTGCATTTGACCTATTCGTGCGGCGCCGCACGGACAAAACGCGCCCAGGGTGCGACATTGGCCCCGTATCCAAATTACTGAACGGGGCACAAAATGCTTACTTCTATCGAATCGCTCAGCCTGTCCAATCCGGGCCTTCTGAAGGCGTTCAATGACGTTTTTCTTCTGGCCGATTTGGCACCTTCGCCGCCAAATACAAACCTCCGCCGATTTCCAGTGGGTGAGCTGACGGACAGCGACCTCGATACGGATTGGGGCGTCCTGAGTGCCATGCCTGAAGGCAAAAAAAACTGGATCTAACACGGCAGGTTTTCCGAATTTTTCAGACTTTGAGTGCCCGCTGACGGAATCAGCGGGCTGGCAGGTCCAGCATCACACACGTTCCCGCCCCCAGTGCGCTGCGCACCGTGACGTGGCCTCGGTGCAACTCGGCTATACGTTTCACGATGGCCAATCCCAGCCCTTTTCCGCCTTCGCTGCTGGCCGGGGCAACGCCGGTTCGGCTTTGGTACAGGCGATCAAAAAGGTGGGGCAAGTCTGCTTCGGCAATACCGGGACCTGTGTCGGTTACCGAGACCTGAACCCATCCGGCCGCGTCGGCCGTTGCCCGGGGCCTGCGCGCGGCTGAAAGCGTGATGCACCCGCCGCAGGGCGTGAACTGCAGCGCGTTGTCCATCAGGTTGGCGAGCGCGCGCTCCAGGAGTTCAATGTCGATCGCGGCATAAAGCGGAGTTGCCGTATCCCCGATTCCCGGCAGTTCACATTGCAGCTTTACGCCCTTTTGTGCGGCGCGCTCGCCAAAGCGCAAAGCAATGTCGTCCACCATCTGGCCGAGTTCCAGCACCTCGCAATGCAGTTCAAATGTGGGCTCGTCCAGTTGCGCCAGGTCTCCCATGGAGCGCACCAGTTGCGCGGCATTGCGGGTGTTGCGCAGTGCCATTGCCACCAGGCGGTGATCTTCGGTGCGGTCCACTGCCGGCATGTCATGGGTCCAGCGCTGTTCCAGTGTTTCCAGGCACGCCACGGTGGCGGTCAGCGGGGAGCGCAAGTCGTGCGAGAGGTTGCTGACGCCTTCGCGGCGAAACTGGTCGAGTTGACGCAGCGCCTGCCATTGCGCGCGCAGGGTGGCCAGCATCGTGTGAAAACCGCTGCGCAGTTGCGCAAACTCATCGGGGCGACTTCTGCGTTTTGAAGCACTTGGATTGCCGTTGGATTGCGCTGCAAAGAGGGGCGTCGAGTCGTCCTGACGCGCCGCGCTCAGGCCATCGCGGGTGGCACGCGCCACCTCCTCGCTCAGGCGGCGCAAGGGGCGTGTTACCGCGGCAATAATCCAGGCCGCCAACAAGGTAGTCAGCGCCACCACGGCAGCCACGGCGCCCAGAGCTGGCCCGGCAAATGCGGAGCGAAAAAGCGCAAGGCGCCCGGCGGGCACGGCGTCTTTGTGGCAAACCAGGTAGAGGTAGCCGGCGGCAGAGTCGCTTTTGCGGATAACCGATCGGCTCAAGGCGCGCGCGGCAATCACGGCATTGGAGTCCATGCGCTCCGGGTCGTCGCCCATCACATAAGGCATGCGGGCGCTCGGGCTGCTGCTCTGCGCCGCCGCTTGCACTGGCGTGAGCGCAACTTTGAATCCCACGGGTAATTTGGCATTGCCCGTGCTGGACAGCACCACGCCGTTGTTGTCGAGTAGATAGAGCTGCGTATCGGCTTCAAACAGCAGCAGGTTGCGCAGCAAGGCGTTGACATCCTCGGGGAAGCGGTCCTGCATGTCGAGCAGGTTGTCGTACGTAGCAACTACGCGACCCAAAAAAACATTGGCCCGTTCAAAAGTGCTCTCTCGTTCAAAGCGCTCAAATGCGAGGGCCACCGTAGCGATCACGCCGACGGCGGTAAGTAGTCCGGTGATGAGAATCGTCAGTGCAATTTTGAGGCGAACGGTCATGGCTGCGGCATCACAAAGGGGCTTCACGCATTTTGTAGCCCGCACCGCGCACCGTCAGTATGAGTTCGGGGCGCAGCGGGTCGTGCTCCAGCTTGGCGCGCAAGCGGTTGATGTGCGTCGTTACCGTATGCTCGTAGCCGTCATGGCTGTAACCCCACACTGCTGTGAGCAACTGGCTGCGAGAAAACACATGGCCCGGGTGCTGCGCAAAGTGCAGCAGTAAGTCAAATTCAAGCGCAGTGAAGTCGAGTGCGGTCCCCTGCAAGCGCACCTGGCGTTTGGTTGGCAAAATTTCCAGCGCGCCGTTGCGCAAAGTTACGGGTTGGGCATGGGCCGTTGTTTGGGCTGCCTGCAACAGTTCGGCTCGGCGCAGCAGCGCCTTGACCCTAGCCAGCAGCTCGGCCATGGAGAACGGCTTGGTGAGGTAGTCGTCCGCCCCCAACTCCAGGCCCAGCACGCGGTCCAGCTCGGTGGACTTCGCGGTCAGCATCAGGATCGGTGCACTGCGGCCCTTGGCGCGCAGGGTCTTGCAGACCTCCAGGCCGTCCATGCCGGGCATCATCCGATCAAGAATCAACACGTCGCAAACCTGCTCTGTCTGGCTGGCCAGGGCCGCCAGTCCATCTGCCACTGCAGTGACCTGGTAGCCCGCATTGCGCAGGTTGAGCACGATCATGTCGCGGATGTCGTCCTGGTCTTCCGCAACGAGTAAGTGATAAGGCATGCAGAATTGTCGGGCAAGCGCGCTGCTTCTTACGCAAATGTTATTGGAATGTGATATTTGGTGAGCTTGGCGCGAGGCGCGCCAACCAAACTTCAACTCAACGCAACCCGCTGCTTTGGAGAGCTTCCATGATCACTGCCACTACTTCCAGTTCACGTTCCACTTGCCCTACTGGCGCCGCGCCTGGCTTGCCTGGCTTGGCGTCGACGGTGCTGTGGGGTGATTTGCTGCCCCACCGCGACTACCTGATTCGCTTTGCCAAACGCAAACTGCACGATCCCGCATTGGCCGAAGACCTGGTCCATGACGTCTTTGAAGCGGTTGCAACCGGACGGGCCAGTTTTGGTGGCCGTTCGGCGCTGCGTTCATGGCTGACGGCGGTGCTCAAGAACAAGATAGTTGACCTGGTGCGCCAGAGGTCGGGCACCGAAAGCCTGGACGGCCTGGATGACGACGAAGGACTGGCCTTTTCAGTACCCTGTTCCCAGCCAAGGCCTGACGAAGTTCTGCAGCAGCGCGAGACGGTTCGCCACGTACTTGCGGGTATCGCGAAACTGCCCAAAAGCCTGCGTGATGCCATTGAGCTGCGCGTATTGCAGGACCAGAGTGCGCAAGAGGTTTGCGAAGCGCTGGCAATAACCGAAAATAACCTGTTCCAGCGTATGTTTCGTGCCCGCCAGACGCTGGCAGCCAACCTGTCCATGGTTTTGCATTGAACGGAGTACCAGACTCATGAAGCGCCGCCATCTGCTGAGCTCCCTGCTGCCCCTTGCGTTGGGCCGTGTTGCGTACGGGTTGACCTTGAGCGACGCGCAATGGCGCGCCAGGCTACCTCCGCTGGCCTATCACGTCTTGCGGGAGCAGGGTACCGAACGGGCGTTTTCCAGCCCCTTGAATAGCGAGAAGCGGGCAGGCACCTACCGCTGCGCGGGCTGCCAGTTGGCGTTGTTCACGTCGGCGATGAAATACGACAGTGGCACGGGCTGGCCCAGCTTCCATTCTTCATTGCCCGGCGTGCTTGACACGCGTATCGACTTCAAGGCGGTGTACCCGCGCACCGAGTACCACTGCCTGCATTGCGGCAGCCACCAGGGGCACGTTTTCAACGACGGCCCCGCGCCCAGTGGAAAGCGGTATTGCAACAACGGAGTGGCACTGGAGTTTGTTGCAGCCTGAGCAGCGGGTTGTGTGACGTCCGTCGGGTCTGGGGTTTTCCCTTGTTAATAGCCCCAGAATGCCCCAATCTGCCGGAGGCTGCCTACACTGTGTTTTTTTCATTTTCAGGAGAAAGATGCATGCTTCACCTTGACCAGATGAATGAACTCGACTCACTGCTGCCCGGCAAGTCCAGTGCAAGCGGCGCAACCCGCCGCACTGCGCTCAAGGTGGCCCTGGGCGCGGGCTATGCCGCAGCGGCTGCGCCCATCATGGCGCAAACGGCGATCCAGACCTCTGCCAATGGACTGACCACCGGCGAAGCAATTTATGACGTGGAAGGTTTTTCGGTACCTTTCTACTACGCAGCGCCCGCAGGCAAGAAGAACCTGCCCGTGATTCTGGTGATTCAGGAAATCTTCGGCGTGCACGAGTACATTGCCGACACCTGCCGCCGCTTTGCGCAAGCGGGTTATCTGGCCATCGCACCAGAGCTGTATGCCCGCCAGGGTGACCCGAGCAAGTACGGCGAAATATCCAAACTGATCGCCGAAGTGGTTTCCAAAGTACCCGATGCGCAGGTGATGGGTGACCTGGACGGTGCGGTCAAATGGGCTGGCGAAAATGGCGGTAATCTGAAAAAAGTGGGCATCACCGGCTTTTGCTGGGGTGGGCGCATTACCTGGCTGTATGCCGAGCAAAGCAAAAACGTCAAGGCGGGTGTGGCTTGGTACGGTCGTCTGGTCGGAACACCTTCGGAACTCAGTCCGAAAAACCCGATTGACCTGGCGGCCAGCCTCAAGGCGCCGGTGCTGGGCCTCTATGGCGGTCAGGATGGCGGAATTCCGTTGACGACCATCAACCAGATGAAAGACGCGTTGGCCCAAGCGGGTGCCAAGGGCAATGCCGCTGCCCGGGCTTCGCAATTTGTGGTTTATCCTGATGCGGGCCATGCGTTTCATGCGGATTACCGGGCCAGCTACCGCAAGGAAGCGGCCGCCGATGGATTCAAGCATGCGCTGGAATGGTTCAAGGCCAACGGGGTCGGTTAAGCTGTTCGGTCTTCTGGCAGAAACCGCCCCGAGGGGCGGTTTTCTTTTTGGTGACTATTTTGGGCCTTAGCCCCCGTGCAGTATGCGTAACACGCTATGATTTTAGTAGCAATAATCGTCGGAACCCTGGTTGCCGGCATTGGCAGCGTGTGGCTGGCAGCCGTCTTGAGTTTTGGTGTGTTGGCCCGTTACACCCAACACATGCTCAGTCTGGCGGCAGGCGCGCTTATGGCCACCGCGTTCATGCACCTGCTGCCCGAAGCGTTCGAGGGCCAGGCCAGCGCCCACGACTTGTTCCTGACCTTGCTGCTGGGTCTGGTGTTTTTCTTTCTGCTGGACAAGGCTGAGCTGTGGCACCACGGACACGAACACCATTACCTGACCAACTCCGGCGATGAAACCAATGCACACAGCGGCCATACGCACGACCACGGACGCGGCCACAGCCATGCACCCCAACCGGGCAGTTGGGCTGTGCTGACTGGTGACAGCGTGCATTGTTTTGGCGACGGCATTCTGATTGCCTCGGCGTTCATGGCCGACATGCGCCTGGGCGCCATTGCCGCGCTGGCGGTAATGGCCCATGAGGTGCCGCACCACATGGGCGACCTGATGGTACTGCGCACCGGCGCCAACAACAAACGCATGGCGCTGGTCAAGGTGTCGCTAGCCGGTGCGGTAACGGCCCTGGGCGGGGTGGTCGGCTACTGGCTGGTAGACCAGCTGCAGGACTATCTACCGTATTTTCTGGTGGTGGCGTCCAGCAGTTTTGTGTATGTGGCGCTGGCCGATTTGATTCCGCAGTTGCAGACGCGTTTAACGCTGCGCCAGACTTTTGTACAGATTACCTGGCTCGGGTTGGGGATCGGAATGGTTGCTCTGCTGAGTGGCATCGCTCACGGGCATTGAAGGCTGGCTGCACGCTGGCCCAGCTCGTCAGCCGCGCGCATGACTGCATCCACCAAGGCACCGCGCAGCGGGTGGGGCGCTGCCACTTGCGGCAGCAGCAGGCTCACCTGAAACGCAATCGCCACGTGCAAGGGCCGGACCACCACACCAGGGCCAGACAACTCCAGTGCCGTCAGCGGATTGACGATGGCCACACCCAGGCCCTGACGCACCATGGCGCACACCGCCACCGCACTTTCGGTGTCGAGGCACATGTTGCGGCTCACCTGAGCGGTGTTGAACATCTTGTCGATGGCGTGGCGGTAGGGGTCGCCCGCGGCGAGGCTGATGAAGCGCTCGCCTTCAAAATCTTTGGCGTTCAACACGACTTTGCTGCACAGACGGTGCCCGCGCGGCAGCACCGCCACTTCATTGACCTGCAGGATGGTGCGCAGCTCCACGCCTGTGGGGGGCTGGGTGGCTTCGCTCAGGCCCAGATCAAAACGTTGCTCGCCCAGTGCCTGCTCCAGCCAGGGCGACTCCAGTGGGTGCACGCTCACCGCGGCCTCGGGCAGGGCAGAGGCCAAGTGCACCAGCGCGCGGGGCACCAGCGCATGCGCCAGCGCGGGCAGGCAGGCCAGGCGCAGGCGCCCGCTGGTTTGGGTGCGCAGCTCCTGGGCGCGTGCGGCAATTTGCTCCAGTCCGATGAACGAGCGTTCCACCTCCTGCAGCAGGGCCAGCGCCCGCACCGTGGGGCGCAATCGGCCCCGTACGCGGTCAAACAGGTCGAACCCCAGCAGCTGCTCCAGGCGCGCCAGTTCGCGGCTCAGCGTGGGCTGGCTGCTGGCGATGACCTCGGCCGCGCGGCCCAGGTTGCCGTGCAGCATGATGGCCCGAAACAGCGTGAGCTGGCGGTGGGTGATGGCCGGTGCGGCCAAGGGGGAGGGCAATGATGGTGGCAAGGTGTTCACCTGATAACTATATCCAATATGAATCGATTTGGTAAATAAATAGCATTGATTGAATGAGTTGAAGTGGGCATGATGCGAGCCATGAACCCATTTTCTTCCTCAACATTGGCCGCTCTGGCCCAGCAATTCGGCACCCCGGTGTGGGTGTACGACGCCGCCACCATCATCCAGCGCATTGCCGACTTGCGCGCGTTTGATGTGGTGCGGTTTGCCCAAAAGGCCAACTCCAACACCCACATCCTGCGCCTCATGAAAAGCCAGGGCGTGGTGGTGGATGCGGTGTCATTGGGCGAGATTGAGCGGGCGCTGGCAGCGGGCTACACCCCGGGCTTGCACACGATTGACGGCGTGGGCCATGCCGAAATCGTGTTCACCGCCGATCTGCTGGACCGCGCCACGCTGGCGCGCGTGGTCGAGCTGAATATTCCTGTCAACTGCGGCTCCATCGACATGCTGGACCAGCTGGGCGCGGTTCAACCCGGCCATCCGGTGTGGCTGCGCATCAACCCCGGTTTTGGCCACGGCCACAGCAACAAGACCAACACCGGTGGCGAGCACAGCAAGCACGGCATCTGGCACACCGATTTGCCCGAGGCCTTGGCCCGGGTGCGCGCCAACGGCCTGAACCTGATCGGCGTGCACATGCACATTGGTTCGGGCGTGGATTACAGCCATTTGCAAGAGGTCTGTGGTGCCATGGTGGCCCTGGCAGAAACCGTCAAGGCCCAGGGCATGGATTTGCAGGCCATTTCGGCGGGTGGTGGCTTGTCTATTGCCTACCAGGCGGGCGAGCCACCCATCGACACCGCGCATTACTTTGCGCTGTGGGACGCGGCCCGACTGCAGGTCGCCCAATTGCTGGGCCACGCCGTGACGCTGGAGCTGGAGCCCGGGCGCTACCTGGTTGCCGAGTCAGGCGTGCTGGTGAGCGAAGTGCGCGCCACCAAGATGCAGGGCAGTAAACACTTTGTGCTGGTGGACGCCGGTTTTAGCGACCTGATGCGCCCGGCCATGTATGGCAGTTACCACGGCATGGAAATCATCCATGCCGACGGCATCCCCGCCACCGGCGCACCGCAGGAAACCGTAGTGGGTGGCCCGTTGTGCGAATCGGGCGATGTGTTCACGCAAGGCGAGGGCGGTGTGGCGCTGACCCGGCCCCTGCCCATGGCGGAGGTGGGCGATTTACTGGTGTTGCATGACACGGGTGCCTACGGCGCGTCCATGTCATCGAACTACAACACCCGTCCGCTGATTCCTGAAGTGCTGGTGGATACCCCTGCGATGGGCGGCCAGCCGCGCTTGGTACGGCGCAAGCAAACGGTGGCGGAACTGCTGGCGCTGGAGCTGGTTGATTGATTGATTTTTGGGGAGCAGGAAGGCTGGGTGCGCGATTCTGTTCGTGTCCCCCGGCCGTTGGCCTCCTCCTTGACCTCACTGAATCGCGTACCCAGCCTTCCTGGCCGCTTTTGTAGTTACGCAATCAATCAAGAGCTGCGCTCGAGTGGGTTGGCGGGACGCTTTGCGTAGCGAAGTAAAGGAGGAGGCCGAAGGCCGGGGGACATTCGCGCAGTAAAGCGTCCCACCAACCCGCTGCGCGCTAAGGGGCGTCTGCGCCGGGCATGAGTGCTTGTGCGTTCACGGCAGGCTTCAGCCCTGCGCCACCGGCAGACCCGGCGTGTTGCACCATTCGCTCCAACTTCCGGCATAGAGCGCGGTGCGGCCCAGACCGGCCACTTCCATGGCAATGATGTTGGGTACGGCGCTGACGCCGCTGCCGCAGTGGTGCACCACCGTGGCGGGGTCGCGGTTACCCAGTAGCGCCAGAAACTCGGCTTTGAGCTGATCGGCGGGTTTGAATGTGCCCTCAGGCGTCATGTTCTGGGTGAATGGCCGGTTCAGCGCGCCGGGAATGTGGCCGGCAACCGGGTCAAGGGGTTCCACCTCGCCGCGAAAACGCGGTGCGCCACGGGCGTCGACAATCGTTTGGGCCTGGGACCCCACACTGTGACCCCGATTTTTTGCTATGGTTTCAGTAGCTGTCAGCGCAAGCAGCGCGCGGGCTAGCACGTAATTTGATGCTGAAACGGGGGTTTCAGTGCCGCGGGCAACGGCGCCGCCTGCTGCTTGCCACGCCTGCAAGCCGCCGTCGAGCACGGCCACATTTTCATGGCCCGCCCATTTGAGCATCCACCACAGGCGCCCGCAATAATTGGCGCCCTGGCGGTCGTACACCACGGCCTGCATCGCGTTGTCAAAGCCCACCGAGCCCAGCCAGGCGGCGAATACTTCGCGCGATGGCAGGGGGTGGCGGCCACCGGAAGCGGCAGTGTGGTCCCGCGCTTTGCCCGTTGCGGGGTCTTTTGGGGCACTGAGGGCCTTGTCCAGGTGCACGTAGACGGCTTCGGGAATGTGGGCCTCCTGGTACATGGCCTCGCCCGCCTCGGGCTTCATGAGGTCAAAGCTGCAATCAAACACCCTGCTCGCTTGTGGGCTCGCCAGCAGTGTCTTAAGCTCGGATGCGGATATCAGGGTGGTGTACATGGCTTCCTGTCCTCCAGGGGGTGTCAGTGTTCTTCAGCGGGCGTGTTGGGCAGGGCGCGGGAGCGCAGCACGGTCGCCAGAATGCCGCTGGCCACAATCACTGCAATGCCCGCCCAGCCGATGGGCGCAATGTGGTCGCCAAACAGTACCAGACTGTAAAACGAAGCAAACACAATGCCTGCATATTGCATGCTGGCGACCACCAGTGTGGCGCCGTGGCGGTACGCGCGCGTCATGCACCATTGGCCCAGTGACGCCAGCACGCCAATGGGAATCACCCACGCGGCGGCTTGCCAGCTGACTGCGGACCAGGGCGTCAGGCCGGTAAACAGCGTACCCACTGCGCCGACCACGGCGGTGCCGACCGAGAAGTAAAAAACGGTGCGCTCCTCGGGTTCACCCACTTTGCCCAGGGCCGTAACTTGCAGATACGCCATGGCCGCGCCCATGCCCGAGAGCAGGCCAATCACCCCGGCAAAGAGCTGGTTCTGGTCCAGGGTGGGGCGAAGCGTCATCACCACGCCGGCAAAGCCCAGCAGCACGGTGCCCATGAGTGGCCCCTGCTTTTGCGGGGCGCCGTAGAGCAGGGCGCCGCCCACAATGAACGCGGCCACCCAGACACCGCTCATGTAGTTCAGCGTCATGGCGGTGGCCAAAGGCAGGTGGGCAATCGCATAAAACCAGGAGCTTAGCGACAGCACGCCGATGGTGCTGCGCCAAAGATGCATCATGGGTACGGGGGTGCGCAGGGAGGCGCCGCGCGCCCGCACGACTACCGCCATGAACACCATGCTGACCAGTCCGCGGTACAACACCAGCTCCAGCGTGCCAAAGCTCGCCGAGGCCACCTTGATTCCTACGGCCATGGTGGCAAACAGGAACGAGGCCAGAACCATCCAGAGGGCTTGCACTAAACCGGACCCACCTTGTCGACTGGGCCTAACTGGCGGCGGTACCACGCGTGGAAGTGCTGCATGCCATCTTCCATGGGGCTCTGGTAGGGGCCTACTTCGTTGTCACCACGGGTGAACAGGGCGCGGCGACCGGCATCCATACGCTCGCCGATTTCATCGTCTTCGATGCAGGTTTCCATGTAGGCGGCCTGCTGGGCTTCGACAAATTCGCGCTCGAACGCCACGATTTCCTCGGGGTAGTAGAACTCCACCATGTTCATGGTTTTGTTCGGCCCCATGGGGTGCAGCGTGGACACGGTGAGCACATGCGGATACCACTCCACCATGATGTGCGGGTAGTAGGTGAGCCAGATGGCGCCTTGTTGGGGCGCAACCCCATTGCGGTAGGCCAGCAAAGCCTTTTGCCAGCGTTCGTAGACCGGGGACCCACCCGCCGGGTTGGCCTTGCCCAAGCCTTTTGCCACGCCCACAGTCTGTACGGAGTAGCTGTCCTTGAATTCCCAGCGCAGGTCGTCGCAGGTAACAAATTGGCCCAGTCCGGGGTGGAAGGGGCCTACGTGGTAATCCTCCAGGTACACCTCAATGAAGGTTTTCCAGTTGTAATTGCACTCGTGCATTTCGACCTTGTCGAGCACATAACCTTCAAAGTCGAGTGCCGCACGCGGGCCCATGCCGGCCAGATCGGCCGCCACGTTTCGGCCATTGGACTCAAACAGCAGCCCGTTCCACTCTTGCAGCGGATAGTTATTCAGATTCAGGCACGGGTCCTGCGAAAAATGGGGCGCACCAATCAGGGTGCCTGCCTTCGGCGCGCCGTTTCCCGTCTGGTTGGAGCTGTAAGTCCAGCGGTGCAGCGGGCAAACGATATTGCCAGCGGAATTGCCGGCTGCGCCTTGCGCGCCTGTGAGCGACCCGCGCCCCTTCAACATGACCGCCTGGCGGTGGCGGCACACGTTGGACACGAGTTCCACGCCTGCGGCGTTGCGCACCAGAGCACGGCCTTCCAGTTCCTGGGGCAATGCGTAATAGTCCCCGATGTTGGGAACGCTCAGGGCGTGGCCCACATAGCGGGGCCCCTGTTGAAAGATGCTTTGCATCTCGCGCTGGTACAGCGCTTCATCAAAATAACTTGAAACGGGTAGCTGGGAACTGCTGGAAAGGGCTGCGACAGGAACCCGCAGAGATGCCAGGTTGGCTGGCTCTTTACGCAATGGCTGTGAACTATTCTTTTTGCACAAGTTTTGCACAACTCGGTCCTTCTAAGAAGCAAAAGCCCCTCCGTGGAGGGGCTTGGGAGACAGCTACCTTGAGAGCTGCCAGAAGCGTGGATTGTAATGCCTTCCGGTTTGAGGTTCTTCACACCGGCGCAAGGGCAGTGCGCTCCACCCGTAAATCCATTCGCTGACAGAACGCCTAAAATCAGTGGGTACCATTTTTTGTGTCTATTCCCATGCCCAAGGCCAGTGCCACTTCCTCACCCGCTTCCCCTGAGTCTCCCGCCGAGGCGCTGCCAGCCAGCTATGAGGCCGCCATGCTGGAGCTGGAGCAGCTGGTTTCCCGCCTGAATTCGGGCGAGATGCCGCTGGAGCAACTGCTCTCGGGGTACCAGCGTGGTGCACAACTGCTGCAGTTCTGCCGTGACAAACTGCAGGCTGTGGAAGACCAGATCAAGGTGCTGGACGGCGGAACCCTTAAAGCGTGGAAGGCCCAATGACCCCTGTTTTTGAGTTGGAGGGCTGGAGCCGCACACGCCTCGCGCAGGTGGAACAGGCCCTGGACCGTTGGGTGACGGCGGATGCCCCCTACGGGCTGGACCACGGCGCCCCCCAAGAGTTGGTTGAAGCCATGCGATACGCGGTGCTGGACGGTGGCAAGCGCCTGCGCCCCCTGCTGGTGCTGGCGGCGCATGAGGCGGTGGACAGCAGCAAATCCGACGCGGCGTCCGCTGAAGCGGCCGTGCGGGCAGCGTGTGCCGTGGAGCTCATCCACGCCTATTCACTGGTGCACGACGACATGCCCTGCATGGACAACGACATACTGCGCCGTGGCAAGCCCACGGTGCACGTGCAATTTGGCGAAGCCAGCGCCTTGCTGGCCGGAGACGCCCTGCAGGCGCTGGCCTTCGAATTGCTGACACCGCTGGACGGCTCGGTGCCCGCCGTGACCCAGGCGCGTCTGTGTGCCTTGCTGGCGCGTGCGGCGGGCAGTGCCGGTATGGCCGGAGGGCAGGCGATTGATTTGGCCAGCGTGGGCCAGCCGCTGACTGAGCGCCAGTTGCGCGAGATGCACGAACTCAAGACCGGCGCCTTGTTGCAGGGCAGCGTGGTGATGGGTGCCCACTGTGGTGCGCCAGACGCGCAGGCCCTGTCGGCTCTGGAATCTTACGGGGCGGCCATCGGGTTGGCGTTTCAGGTGGTAGACGATATTCTGGACGTAACCGCCGACTCTGCGACCTTGGGCAAGACCGCTGGTAAAGATGCCCATAATGACAAACCCACCTATGTGTCTCTGCTGGGGCTGGAGGAAAGCCAGAACTATGCGCAACAGTTGTTGACCAAGGCCTTGGCTGCACTGGACTCCAGCGGGCTCGCCCAGACCCAAGCCCTGCGTGCATTGGCAGACATGGTGGTCAACCGGACCAGCTGACTGGGCTGACCGATTTGAATGAAAACTGCCGCCAGCCCCCTATTTATATGCGTAAGCAGCTCCTAAAAGAATAGCGTATGCCGAAAAATCTGTATCCCTTGCTGCACACCATCAACGACCCGACAGACCTGCGCAAGGTGCCGCGGGCGCAGCTGCGCGAACTCACGGACGAGTTGCGCGCCTATCTGCTGGACAGTGTGGCCAAAACCGGTGGCCACCTGAGTTCCAATCTGGGAACCGTTGAGCTGACCGTTGCGTTGCACTACGTCTACAACACCCCGCAGGACCGCCTGGTTTGGGATGTGGGTCACCAGACTTACCCCCACAAAATCCTGACCGGGCGGCGTGATCGCATGTCGACCCTGCGCCAGTTGGGGGGCTTGAGTGGCTTCCCGCAGCGCGAGGAAAGCGAATACGACAGCTTTGGTACCGCACACTCCAGCACGTCCATTTCGGCAGCGCTGGGCATGGCGGTGGCCGCGCGCATCCAGGGTGAAGACCGGCATGCCGTGGCCATTATTGGGGACGGCGCACTGACCGCAGGCATGGCCTTTGAAGCGCTCAACAATGCCGGTGTGGCGGACTGCAATCTGCTGGTGATCCTGAACGACAACGACATGAGCATCAGCCCGCCGGTCGGGGCACTGAATCGCTACCTGGCGCAGTTGATGAGCGGCAAGTTTTATGCGGCGGCCAAGAACGCGGGCAAGACGGTGCTCAAAGGCGCGCCACCCCTGTTTGAGCTGGCCAAGCGGTTCGAGGAGCACGCCAAAGGCATGGTGGTTCCGGCCACGCTGTTCGAAAAGTTCGGCTTCAACTACATCGGCCCGATTGACGGCCACGACCTGGACTCACTCATTCCCACGCTGGAGAACATCAAGCTGCTCAAAGGTCCCCAGTTCCTGCATGTGGTAACCAAAAAGGGCCAGGGCTACAAGCTGGCTGAGGCCGATCCGGTGGCCTACCATGGCCCTGGAAAGTTCGATCCCGCTGTAGGTCTGCAAAAGTCGGCAGTGGCTCCCAAGATGACTTTCACCCAGGTTTTTGGTCAATGGCTCTGCGATATGGCTGCGCACGATCCGCGGCTGGTTGGCATTACACCGGCCATGCGCGAAGGCTCTGGCATGGTGGAGTTTGAAAGGCGCTTTCCTGCGCGTTACTTTGATGTCGGCATTGCCGAGCAGCATGCCGTCACTTTTGCCGGTGGCTTGGCCACGGAGGGTTTGAAGCCGGTGGTGGCGATTTACTCCACGTTTCTGCAGCGCGCCTATGACCAGCTCATTCACGACGTCGCCATCCAGAATCTGCCGGTGGTGTTTGCGCTTGACCGTGCGGGCCTGGTGGGTGCCGATGGCGCTACCCACGCCGGAGCCTACGACATCGCCTACCTGCGGTGCATCCCCAACATGAGCGTGGCCTGCCCGTCGGACGAAAACGAATGCCGCCAGTTGTTGAGCACCGCGTTTGAGCAAAACCACCCGGTCGCAGTGCGCTATCCGCGCGGTGCTGGCGCTGGCGTGGCGGTGCAGGCCTCTCTGGAGGGTTTGCCTTTCGGCAAGGGCGAGATTCGTCGCCAGGGCAGTGGCATTGCCATACTGGCCTTCGGTACCCTGCTGCACCCCGCGCTGGAGGCAGCACAAGCCCTGGGTGCGACCGTCGTCAACATGCGCTGGGCCAAGCCGCTCGACACCGCGTTACTTTTGCAGATGGCTCGCAGTCACCAGGCGCTGGTCACCGTGGAAGAGGGCGCAGTGATGGGGGGTGCAGGCAGTGCGGTCAACGAAGCGCTGCAGGCGGCAGGCGTTATGGTGCCGGTGCTGCAACTGGGCTTGGCGGATACTTTTATCGAGCATGGAGATCCGGTTCGCCTGCTGTCGCTCCAGGGACTCGATGCTGCGGGCATTCAGGCGTCGATCACACAGCGCTTCCCCACTTTGCTCACCCCTTTGGTGCGCGCGGCCTAACGCGGCCCAGGACAGCCCAACGCAGGCGGTGCCGTAGCTTTCAGAATACTGAAGGGTACAGCCGGTTTGGGTGTTTTCAAGGGAAAACCCCGACCGTTGGCGCGATTGAGGTTTCTACAATTGCGGCTGACTCGTGGCAGTCCTTGCAACGCAGAAAACATCTGCATTGCAAGATTGTTCAATAAATCCTTATCGGAGTACAACAAATGGATCGTCGTTCAATCATCAAGCACGCAGGCGTAGCTGGCGTGCTGGCTGCAGGCGCTGCGCCTGCAGTGCATGCGCAATCCGCCATTCGCTGGCGCATGGCTTCCAGCTTTCCCAAGTCGCTCGATACCATTTTTGGCGCGGCAGACACGTTTGCCAAAAAAGTGGGCGAAATGTCGGGCGGCAAGTTCACCATTTCCACCCATGCGGCAGGCGAGTTGATGCCCGCATTCGGCGTGGTGGATGGTGTGCAAAACGGTACCGTCGAGATGTGCCACACAGCGCCTTACTACTTTCATGGCAAGGATGAAACCTTTGCGCTGGGTTGCGCTATTCCCTTTGGTTTGAATAGCCGCCAGATGAGCGCCTGGATGTACGAGGGCAACGGCCTCAAGCTGATGCGCGAGTTCTATGGCAAGTACAACATCATCAATTTCCCCGGCGGCAACACCGGTGCCCAGATGGGTGGCTGGTACCGCAAGGAAATCAAGTCGGTCAAAGACATCAAGGGTATGAAGTTCCGCGTGGGTGGCTTTGCTGGCCGCGTGTTTGAACGCATGGGCGGCGTGCCACAAAACATTCCTGGCGGCGAAATTTATCAGGCGCTGGAAAAAGGCACGATTGATGCAGCCGAGTGGGTGGGCCCCTACGATGACCAGAAGCTGGGCTTCAACAAGGTCGCTCCCTTCTACTATTACCCCGGCTGGTGGGAAGGCGGTCCACAGCTGGACTTCTTCATCAACGACAAGGCGTTTGCCGCTTTGTCTCCCGAGAACAAGACTATCGTGGAGTGCGCTGCCGCGTTGGCACACTCGGAGATGCAGGCCAAGTACGATGCCAAGAATCCGACCGCACTGAAGCAGTTGGTGGGTGCCAAGGTCAAAGTGCTGCCATTCCCCAAGGATGTGCTGGACCTGGCCTTCAAGGAGTCGATGCAGTTGTATTCCGAGATCAGCGCCAAGAATCCCAATTGGAAAAAAGTCTACGACGACTATGCAGCGTTCCGCCGCGACCAGAACCTGTGGTTCCGCTTCACCGAAATGCGGTTCGATCAGTTCATGCAAGCGCAGAAGCTGTAATCATCCGGGTGCTTCGGCCCTGTCAAAAAGCCCCGCTCTGCGGGGCTTTTTTATGTTCAAACTACAGACCGTCCAGGTCGATCGTCGCCGCCAGGGTGACATCGTCAGGCGCTTCGTAGTCCGCTACCACCCATGCGCGTGCGGGGTGAGCTGCAGCGTTGTTCAGCAGCGCCTTCACAACATGGATGGACGCTTTGTCCAGTGCTGCAAAGGGTTCGTCCAGCAGCGTGACCGGCGCACCGGATGCAAAAGCAGCCGCCAGCCATACTTTGCGTTTGGAGCCGGTTGACAGCATGTACATTGGCTTATGCTGATGCTCCCGTAGCGAGAAGCGGTCGACCAGTTCATCCAGCATCGGCGGGTCGAAAAGTGCGTAGCGGGAGCCCAGGGACTTGAAGTAATCAACGGGTGTGACCTGATCCAGCGCCGTTGACCGCGGATCGGCCCAAAACACCTGCGCACGGTATGCGTCCGGGTCGCGGAGCAGGTCACTGGTGTTGATTTGCAAACGACCCGCCTGGGCTGACAGTTCGCCCGCCATCAAGCGCAACAGGGTGGTCTTTCCACTGCTTTCGTCGCCTCGCACTGCCGTGACACCGGGCGCAATGCAGGCAGACCAGTCGGCAAACAATCCGCGCTGCGGGTAATGGAAAGAAAGGCCCTCGACTTCCAGGATAGAGGGGGCCGCACCGGCCGCCGCTCGGGCCGAAGAGAGGGAACTCACGTGTTGGCGGGGCGGGCACGCTCCAGCATGCGGGTGACGGCGTGGGGGTCCATGCCGTACATGTCGGCAAATACCGCAACGGTCTGGCCACTCGCCTCAAATGCCCGCAGCAGCGCTTCGTTCTTTGCGCCTTGGGCTTCGACCTCGGTCAGCACTTCGTCCAGCATGGCGTTGGCGGCTTCATCCCGGCTGTGAACGAGGGCAGCATACGCGAGGGCGGACAGGCCCGACTCTTCGAAGGCTTGTGCAACGCGTGCGCGCAGTTTGGGACGCAGGTCTTCATTGACGCGGCCCTGGCGGCGGCGAAACACTTCCAGCACTGCATGGTGCACATGCTCGGGGGCCATGGCCTCTACGGCCTGCCCCAGAAGGTCGTGTCGCTGCTGGCCGGCCGCTACGGCAGACAGGTAGCGAGTGGAGCGCGTGTGCATTGATAGCGCTGCCTTGAGGGCTTCCCGTTCGAATACCTCCGGGTGGGCTTCAAGCAGGTCTTGAAAAATACCACGCTTGAGGGGCAGGAAAACGGCACCAAACAGGTTGGGGTACAGCGCTGCCAATTTTTCGAGCACCGGGAAAACGTCGGGCTTGGGTACGCGGGGCTTGGCTGCAGGTGCAGCCGATGGGATATTTTCCGCGTTCTCGGCGGTGACAGCGGTGTCTGGCGTGGTATCGGTCATGGGCAAAAAAAAGGGGAGTCAGGAGGAAAGCCCTCCATCATGCCAGTAACGCGCGTTTCTATTTCTTGACGTCCTTGTCCATGGAATCCTGCATGGCTTTCATGGGGTCGTCTTCGGCCGGAACGCCTTCTGCGGCAGGTGCTTCCAAGGCTCCCGCTTCAGGCATGGCGGTCGCGGGTGCATTTTGTCCCATTATGTCGGCTTCCATCTGTATTTGAACCTGGTCGAGGTCCACCTTGACGGTCTTGTCCAGACCGCTGGACACAATGCCGGGGAAGAAGATGATCAGCGACACCATGATCACCTGAATGACTACAAACGGCACGGCACCCCAATAGATTTGCATGGTGGTCACAGGCTGAATCGTCTCGCTGGTGACCCGGTCGGTGTACTCCTTGGAAGGAGCCACGCTGCGCAGGAAGAACAGGGCAAAACCAAACGGTGGATGCATGAAGGATGTCTGCATGTTGACGCCCAGCAGCACACCGAACCAGATCAGGTCAATGCCCAGTGTCGCGGCAACGGGTGCCAGCAGCGGCACCACAATAAAGGACAGCTCAAAGAAGTCCAGGAAAAATGCCAGGAAGAAGATCAACAGGTTGACCGTGATCAGGAAGCCGGTCTGGCCGCCTGGCAGTCCGGTCAGCAGGTGCTCCACCCATTTCTGGCCGTCGACTCCCTGGAAGACCAAGCTGAAAATGGTCGAGCCAATCAAGATGAACACCACAAAACACGCCAGCTTGGTGGTGGATGTAAGCGCCTGCTTGAGCAATGTGAAGTTCAAACGACCGCGGGCAATTGCCAGAATGAACGCGCCCAATGCACCCATGGCGCCGCCCTCCGTTGGAGTTGCGATCCCCAGGAAAATCGTGCCCAGCACCAGGAAGATCAGCAGCAGCGGCGGGATCAGCACAAATGTCACGCGCTCGGCCATGCGCGACAGCAGGCCCATGCGGGTAATCTTGTTGATCAATGCAATGACAAAGGCCAGCATGACACCGGAGCACATCGACACCACGATGGTTTCATCGGTAGCAACCGTCTCCACCAATTCCCCCTTGAACCACGTCAGGACGGTGGCGTAGTGTTCACCAAAATACACGGCGACACCAGTGGAGACGACAGTCAGAACCAGCAATGAAAAAAGACCACTTTTACCGTCATCTTCGCGGATCGTGCGGGCTTCGATGGGCATCGCTGGAACCAGTGCCGGGCGGAAGATTGCCACCAGAACCACGAAACCCACGTACATGGCTGTCAATATGAAGCCGGGCATGAAGGCACCCTTGTACATGTCACCCACGCTGACGCCCAGTTGGTCTGCCAGAATAATCAGCACCAACGAAGGCGGAATGATCTGCGCGAGCGTGCCCGATGCGGCAATCACGCCCGATGCAATGCGCCGGTCATAGCCGTAGCGCAGCATGATGGGCAACGAGATCAGGCCCATGGAGATGACAGATGCGGCCACCACACCGGTGGTTGCGGCGAGCAAGGCACCCACAAAAATCACGGCAAATGCCAAACCACCGCGCACCGGGCCGAACAGTTGGCCAATGGTTTCCAGCAGGTCTTCCGCCATGCCGCTGCGCTCAAGAATCAGTCCCATGAGCGTGAAGAACGGAATGGCGAGCAGTGTGTCGTTCTGCATGATGCCAAACAGGCGCAGCGGCAGGGCTTGCAGCAGCGCTTCGGGCAGCACGCCCAGTTCAATACCGACAAAACCGAAGAACAGGCCGCAGGCACCCAGGCTGAAAGCCACGGGAAAGCCCATCAGCAAGAAGACGACCAGGCCCGCGAACATGATCGGGGCCATATTGTTTGCAAAAAATTCCATGAATGGCTCCAGGGTCAAGCGGCTTTGTTTTTGGATTCGGCGAGGCGTTGAATCGCCTCCGCCAGCTCTGCTTCGGCCGTCTTCTCGGCCTTCTTGGCAGTGGGGTCCTCAATCAGCCCCTGCAGGAACGCCAGACGTTTGATCAGCTCCGACCATCCTTGCAGCAACAGCAGCGTGAAGCCCAGCGGAATCATGGCGTACACCGGCCAGCGAATCAGGCCCCCGGCATTGGACGAGATTTCACCGGATTGATAGCCCTTCAGGAAAAAAGGTACGCCATACCAGAGGATGGCCAGACACACCGGTGTCAGGAATACCGAGAAGCCAAAGACGTCGAGCCACATCTGGGTGCGTTTGGACATGCGGTTGGACACCACATCAATCCTGACGTGTTCACCCTGGAGCAAGGTGTAGCCTGCGGCAAGCAAAAACGAGGCAGCAAAAAAGTACCATTGCACTTCCAGGAATGCGTTGGAGCCCACGTTGAACACTTTGCGGATGATGGCGTTCACGCCGCTGGTGATGGTGGCCGCCAGAATGAGCCAGATCACGTATTTGCCGATCAGGCTGTTAAGCCAATCTACGGCTCTGGAAAATTTGAGTAAGGCGTTCATTTTTTCTCCGGAATGCAAGAGGGTGTTACCCGCCACCCTGGGTGGGCTGGGCCAGCGGCAAAGTCTATAGCCTATTACCCGCAATGGCTTTAGAAAAGCTGACGGGATCCGGGCTTTTGAGGTCGGGTAAACCCGGTTTTTTCATGAATTTGTCATATTCCAGGGGCAACATCAGAGGACTGGTCATTGACCGTCAAGGATGTTGTTATGTCGTGGCTATCCCAATTCCGCATTCGTTCGCGGTTACTTTTGCTTCTGGTTTTCTCGGTGTTTTCGTTGGTGGTGTTGGGTGGATTTTCGTCCTGGATGATCAAGCGCGAAGCCGATCGCTCCACCGCGTTTATTGATGTTGAATTTGCCTCGGTGCAAGCGCTGAGCGACGTGCGCGCAGCGATTGGCAACGCCCGCAGGTATGAGAAAGATATCTTTCTCACCATGGGCGATGAAAACGAGACTGCGAATTACGTTGGGCTGTGGAAGGCCGAAGTGGTCCACATCAGCAGTGCCATTGCCCGTGCCGGGGAAGTTTCGCAGCCCACGGAGGTGGCGTTGCTCGCTGACATGCAGCAGAACATGGATCGTTACGCGGCAGGCTTCAAAGGCATTTTGAGGCAACTGGAGCGAGGCGAATTGAATGACCCGTGGGCCGCCAATGCGTCGATGGCACCTCTCAAGGAAGCGATTTACAACGCGGACAAAGCCTTCGCGGACTTGAGCGCCATGGTGGAGAGCCGGGCCGGTGATCGTCGTAAAAATCTGGCCTTGACGGCGGCCGAGGCACCGTGGCTGGTGATCATGGCCACGGGACTGATGTCGGTCTTCGCCACCCTTTTGGCCCTGGCAATCGTCAAGTCCATTCTGATGCCCATTCGTGATCTGCAGGCTACCGCGGGCGCGTGGGGACAGGGTGATCTGACCGCGACTGTCGATGTGAACGGGCGAGATGAAATTGCGGATGCCAAACGCGACCTGGAGAAGATGCACCGGTCGCTGTCCACGCTGGTTGCGCAGGTGCACTCCGGGGTTGAAATGGTGAACAGCAATACATCTGACATTGCGCGCGCCAACGAAGAACTCTCGGGGCGTTCGGATCGGGCCGTGCGCTCGTCGCAAAAAATAGCCGTATCGATTGAGCACCTGCTGGTGGCAGTGAAGCACACCTCCGATTCAGCCAGTCAGGCCGTCGACACGGCCAGCAGCGCGGCACGGGTGGCGGCGCAGGGTGGCGCTGTGGTGGCCCGGGTTGTTACGACGATGGACGGTATCAACGCGTCTTCCCGCAAGATTGCCGATATCGTCAGCGTGATCGACAGCATCGCATTTCAGACCAACATTCTTGCGCTCAACGCCGCGGTGGAAGCGGCCCGTGCCGGCGAACAGGGACGCGGCTTTGCCGTTGTGGCCACTGAGGTGCGCAGTCTGGCCGGGCGCTCGGCCGATGCGGCGCGGGAGATCAAGTCCATCATCGCGTCCTCCGTGGATAAGGTGAAGCAGGGGTCCGAGCTGGTGGCCGACGCGGGGCGCACCATGCACGAGATTGTGGCCAGTGTGGAACGTGTCTCGGGGGTGATTGATGCTATCCGGGTTGCTGCCAATGACCAACACGAGGGCATCAGCCTGATCAGCGCCGCCATGGGCGGTATCGATCAGGCGACGCGTCACAACGCGAAAATGGTAGAGCAGTCCGTCGCCGGTGCACAGGGGCTTTCGCAACAAACCCAACACCTGCGCGGAGCCGTCTCGGTGTTCAAACTGGCAGGGGAATATATAGATTTCAGGCCGCTAGCCCTCGCCAATTATGCGTAAGCAGCTATCAAAAGCGTAGCGATTTAGAGGCTAATCCACCTGCGCATGGCCTGTACCATGGCGGCCACGCTGCGCCAAGCTGCCGAGTTTTTGACCTGTGCAATGAGTGCATCCTTCCACGGCATCCAGCGCCTGTACAGGCTTGCAAACCAGGCCAGCCGCATCAGGGCCGGCTGGGTCAGCGTGAAGAGGCGGGCCACGCCTGCCGTACCCAGCATCTTGGCCGCCAGCACCACTGCAAGGCCCAACACCGCGTGGCCGCGGCTGATCCAGTACAGCGCAAGCAATTTGACCGGCAAGAGCAGCAACATGGGCACCAGGAATGCCACCAGCGCCACATACGGCGGAAAGCGGACAATCAGCCGCTCCAGCTGCGCAAATACAGGAAGGCGGGCTAACTTGGCCAGCCAACGCGACAGCGGCTCCCATCCCCATTCCTCAAAAATCAGCAGCAGCGCAAGCAGCGGAGCCAGCGTGGCGTTGAACAGTGCTGTAAGAAGGCGTTTGAGGAACGACATAGGCTCGACAGTGTGCCTGAAGAAGGGCTTTTGCGGTGTTGGCCCCCGCCAATCATGCGCAGCCAGCTATTGAAACGATAGCAACTGGTGAACAGTCCAGATGCCTGCCACCGTCAACAGCAGTGACCCGATCAGATGAACACCCGCAGTGCCCAGCGCCAGTGCATAGCGTTGCTGCATCAGCAGGGTGACCACTTCAGCGCTGAAGCTGGAGAAGGTGGTGAGGGCGCCCAGAAAGCCGGTGACCAAGGCCAGACGCCACACGGGGTCCACATGGGGCATGGCTTGAAACACGGCGACGCAGATGCCGATCAGGTAGCCGCCAATCAGGTTAGCCGCCAGCGTGCCCCAGGGAATGACGCCGCCAGGGCTAAGCCAAAGACCCAGACCCCAGCGTGCGATTGCACCCACACTGGCACCGATACAAATTGCAATAACAGACCACATGGGCCTAGTTTGCCATTGTTTTTTCAGCGCGCATGCGTAACGCCGCCGTCCACGACCAGTGTGGAGCCCACCACGTAGTCCCCCGCGCGGGAGGCCAGATAAATGGCCGCGCCGGCTATGTCTTCATCGGTACCCACGCGCCGGGCTGGAATGCGGCTGGCCACCGCGTCGCCATGGTCGCGCGCGTCCTTGTTCATGTCGGATGCAAATGCCCCGGGAGCAATGGCCGTGACCACAATGTTGTCCTCAATCAGCCGCAAGGCCATACGGCGGGTCAGGTGGATCAGGCCGGCCTTGCTGGCGGCATAGGAGTACGTCTCCATCGGGTTCACCGACACGCCATCAATGGACGCAATGTTGATGACCTTGGCCGGCTTGGCGCCGCCGTTGGCGGATGCCGCCTTGCGCAACAAAGGGGCCAGGGCCTGGGTCAGAAAAAATGGGGTTTTGAGGTTCAGGTCAACCACCTTGTCCCAACCCGATTCGGGAAACTCATCAAGCGGCGCGGCCCAGGCGGCGCCGGCGTTGTTGACCAGAATGTCGAGCGATGATTCGTGCTGACTGTAGGCCTCCGCCAGGGCCTTGGCCCCCTCAACGGTGGACACATCAATCGGCAGGGAAACGCACTTGCCCAAGGCCGACAGTTCCATGGCGGTCTGGTCACAGGCCATGGCCTTGCGTGCGGTGATGTACACCGTAGCACCCTGGGCCAAAAAGCCCGCGGCAATCATGCGGCCAATGCCGCGAGAGCCGCCGGTAATCAATGCGGTTCGGCCTTTGAGAGAGAAAAGTGCGCTGGTATTCATCGGGTTGTCCTTGGTCATACGGAGGTGGGCTGGATTCAAAGCACGCTCAAAGCGTAGCCGCAAGACCACGGGATGGCCGTCACCTAAGTGGCACCCTGGCCGGATCGCGGCACAATCGCACTCATGGATGCCCTGACCGAGAACTACCGTTTCCTGTCCCGTTACAACTGCTGGTTCAATGAGCGGTTGTATGCCGCCTGTGAGAGCCTGAGCGATGCCGAGCGCAAGCGTGATCGGGGAGCATTCTTTGGCTCGATCCATTTGACGCTGAACCATCTGGTCTGGGCTGATACGGTCTGGTTGGGTCGATTCGCCCGCCAGGGTTGCGATTTTGCATCGCTCTCCGCCCCGTTACTGCGCTTGCCGGAAGGCGCGAACCACCGGACGGAATTGTTTGGAGATTTCTCTGCCCTGCGTGCCCACCGCGCGCGCCTGGACGCGGCTATTGATGCCTGGGTAGCCGACATGCCACCTGGTTTTGCGGAGCGCACCATGTGCTACAGCAATACCAGGGGTGTGGAGCGGGAACATCCGATGTGGCAGGCCTTGACCCATTTTTTCAACCACCAGACACACCACCGTGGTCAGGTCACGACTTTGCTGATGCAGGCGGGTGTCGACCCGGGTGACACTGATTTGATCGCCTTGGTGCACGCGTAGCTTGCTATGTTTTTGGTAGCTGCTACCCCAGTACTTCCGAGGGCTTGAGGCCTATTTTGTCTGCACAGACAAAAAACCCGCCGAAGCGGGTTTTGTTGATACCGGAAGTGAATTACTTCTTGGCAGCGCTGGCGGCAGCTTTAGGCGCCTCGGCCCTGACGTCTTTCTTTTCAGCCATTGCTTTCTTGGCATCTTCTTTTACGGCTGGTCCAACAACCATGCCTTTGAAGCTAGCGCCATTGACGGTCATGCCTTCGGCGGAGAACTTGGCTGCGTTGCCTTCACCCACGCCTTTGACGCGATCCACAAAATCAGTCCAGTCCTTGAAGCTGCCTTTTTTGCGCTCATCCATGATTTTGGTTGAAATGCCGGGACCGATGCCTTTAATGCCGTCAAGCTCCGCAGCGGTGGCTTTGTTGACATCGACAGCGGCAAAGGCAACGGCGGCGGACAGCATGGCGACGAGGGCCAGAATCTTTTTCAACATGGGTCAGTTCCTTCGGAATAGGGATAGGTCGTGGACGAATGGCACCAGAAGCCTGGTGTCTTGTCCACAACGTGCGTTGGTTAGCCCAGGTTGACGCAAGTTTTCTGAATCGCTCAGGATAAACCCTCGTCCGACAGCCGTTGCAATCAGGCGGAGGCGGCGAGGGCCTCTACGTAACTGCGCACGCCATTCTGCACATCGGCAAACACATGCTGGCAGCCAGTGCTACGCAGCGCACTCAGGTCGGCCTGGGTATAGGCCTGGTATTTGCCACGCAGCGCATCAGGAAAAGGAATGTATTCAATCAAGCCAGCCGAGACAGCCTGATCCAGCGAAAGGGCGCTCTCGCCGCGTTGCTGGCGCAGCGTGTTGACGACCGAGACGGCAACATCGTTAAACGGTTGCGCATGCCCGGTGCCGAGGTTGAAAATGCCGGATTGGTCCGGATGGTCAAAGAACCACAGGTTGACCGCCACCACGTCGTCAATGAATACAAAGTCGCGCATCTGTCCACCTGCAGCATATCCGCCGTACTCGCCAAATAGTTTGACCTTGCCCTCGGCATGGAACTGGTTGAACTGGTGAAACGCCACACTGGCCATGCGGCCTTTGTGTTGCTCGCGGGGACCGTACACATTGAAATACCGAAAGCCCACCACCTGGTGGGTCTTGCCGGCCTTGGTGCGCTGAAAATCGGTGCCGCATTCGCGGCGCATGCGCTGGTCGAACAGCAGTTTCGAATAGCCATACACATTGAGCGGTCGCTCGAAAGCAGGGTCTTCGCGAAAGGTGTCGGACCCGCCGTAGGTGGCCGCCGACGAGGCATAGAGCAAACGTGCCCCCCGTTTTTGGCAGGCCTGAAACAGGTGCCATGACAGGGTGTAGTTGTTGGCCATCATGTACTTGCCGTCTGGCTCCATCGTGTCGCTGCAAGCGCCTTCGTGGAAAACGGCTTCGACTTGTCCGTAGCTGCCCGATGCGAATTCATCGTAAAACGTGTCGGCATCCACGTAATCGGAAATGCGCAGATCCGCCAGGTTGCGAAACTTGTCGCCCTGCTTGAGGTCGTCAACGGCAATGATGTCGTCAATGCCGCGGGCATTGAGCCCCTTGATGAGGTTGCTGCCAATAAAGCCGGCTGCGCCGGTTACAACGATGCGGGTCATGGGGTTGCCTTTATGCAAACAATTCGTCAAAGCTCACGGTCGCTGTACCAAACTTGCCAACGACCAGACCACCTGCCCGGTTGGCGAACGGCAGCGCTTCGCGCAGGGTCATGCCAGCGGCTACCAGTGCAGCCATCGTGGCAATCACCGTGTCGCCAGCACCAGTGACATCAAACACCTCGCGGGCCTGGGCGCTCACGTGCAATTCGCCCTGGGCATCAAACAGGGTCATACCCTCTTCACTGCGGGTCAGCAGCACGGCGTCCAGATTCAAGGCTTCGCGCAGCTGATGGGCTTTGGCACGCAAATCGTCTTCGTCGCGCCAGACGCCGATGACCTGTTGCAATTCAGCCCGGTTAGGGGTGATGACGCTGGCATTTTTATAGCGTGTGTAGTCGTTGCCTTTGGGGTCTACCAGAATGGGTTTTCCTTCTGCGCGGGCACGCGCAATCATGTCGGTAATATGCGCCAACCCGCCTTTTCCATAGTCCGAGAAAAGTACGGCGTTGTGTTGCGGCAGCAGTTGCTCAAACACGGCAGTTTGCGAGGCAAGAATTTCGTTTTTTGGCGTGTTTTCAAAATCCAGTCGCAGCAATTGCTGCTGGCGGCCGATCACACGCAACTTGACGGTGGTTTTCAGATCGGCGTCCCGACCGAAGTGGGTCTCGATGCCGGTTTTTGCCACCAGTGCTTCAAGTTTATGGCTGGCTTCGTCATCGCCAACAACCGTCAGCAGGGATGCCTGTGCGCCCAGTGTCACCACGTTGTAGGCCACGTTGGCTGCGCCACCATTGCGTTCTTCTTCGCGGGTAATGCGCACGACAGGCACCGGGGCCTCGGGGGAGATGCGGTCGACGGCACCGTACCAGTAACGGTCGAGCATGACATCGCCGACCACCAGCACGCGTGCCGCTGCCATTTGTTCTCGGGTCACAGCCCTATTGTTTTCGTTTTGGGTCATAACTCTTCTACCCGTCGTGCGGGGTAACTGTCCCAGGCCTGGCACCCCGGGCATTGCCAAAAATGCTGCTTGGCCTCAAAGCCGCAGGCCGCGCACCGGTAGCGGGTGAGGGGTTTGACTGCGTGATCGAGCGCGCGTTGCACTTGGGGGTGAAACTGTTCATGCTCCAGCTTTTCACCCGCAATCCACTTGGCTGCCGCCACCAGCGAGGGCTCTCTTTCCAGATGGCGTGCGTACCACTCGCGTGCGCTCGCAGAAGGGGCCCCACTGGCCCCTTCCAGGATGACAATGGCGTCCAGTACGTCCAGCGATGGCGTCTGCGCATAGGCCGCTTTCAGCCGTTCCAGAATCCGGGGCCCTTGATGGGATGCCACGGCGTACTGCGACAGCGGCGACGCGATCAGCCCAATGGCCGTGGGCGCCAAAGACAGGGCCTCGGCCAGTGTTTCACAAGCCAGCGCCGGATTCCCCTGCTGGTTCTGGAGCTGCGCGAGGTCCATGCGCGGGCGCGGAGCCTCTGGAGCGATTTGCACCGCCTGCTGGAGGTGCGCTTGCGCCTGAGAAAGGTCGTTGGTACTTACGCAGCTTGCCGCCTGTTCGCACAAGTAATGCGCCAGACGCCCCGCGAAACTGCCTTGTCCTGAAGACTCCAGTTTTTGGGCAATCTGCGCGGCGTGTTCCCAGTCACGTGAGCGTTCGTAGTTGGCTAGCAAGGCCAGACGGGCCTGGGCTTCAAAACGCGTTCCTTCGAGCTTGAGCAGCGCTTCCTCCGCGCGGTCCAGTAAACCCGCTTTCAGGTAGTCCAGTGCCAGCGCGTGCTGCGCCCGATGGCGGTCATCCAGGCTCAAGTCGCCGCGCGAAAGCAGGTGCTGGTGCACCCGCACCGCGCGCTCATATTCACCCCGGCGACGAAACAGGTTACCCAAAGCAAAATGAAGCTCGGACGTATCGGGGTCGTTCTGGACGGCTTCGATAAAGGCGTCAATGGCCTGGTCCTGTTGCTCATTGAGCAGGAAATTCAGGCCCTTGAAATAAGCCTTGGGTGCCTGGCGATTTTCCATGCGCAGTTGACGCACATCCAGCCGGGAGGCCATCCATCCCAGCACGAAGGCAATGGGCAGGGCCAGCAACAAAAGGCTCAAATCAAATTCCATAAGGGGGCGTCGCAGAAGGCTTTTCAGAATCGGTCAGTACGGGGGGGGCGTGGCGGGCCATCGCCGCCGCTCGGCGATGCTGCCACCAGCGCGGGACCATGCCCAGAACACCGATGACAAGGCCAGCCGCAAAGGCGCTCAGGACCACCAGAACCAGGGGCGCAGTCCACTGTTGCCCAAAGAAAAAGCGCACGGTCGCATCGTGCTGGTTGTTCAGCGCGAAAGCGAAAAGGGTAAAAAAAATGGCTGCTTTAAGTATCCACTTAAAGAACCATGCAAGCTGTTTCATCTGTCTCCCCGGTGTCGAGGTGATTCTACCGTTGCCGGTCAGCCTTTGGGCTTGGTTTCAAGCTCAGCGGTGCGTTGATCCACGGCTTCGCGCAGGGCTTTGCCCGGTTTGAAATGGGGGACGCGTTTCTCAGGGATGGCCACGCTTTCGCCGCTGCGCGGATTGCGACCCATGCGGGGTGGGCGGTGGTTGATGGAGAAACTGCCAAAACCGCGAATCTCGATGCGATGTCCAGCCACCAATGCGTCATTCATGGCGTCCAGAATGGCCTTGACGGCAAATTCTGCGTCACGATGGGTGAGCTGGCCAAACCGGTTGGCGAGTTCTTCAACAAGGTCAGAGCGTGTCATGAGAAAGGTTGTCCATTAATGAAAAAACGACCGGTGCACACAGGCAGCCGGTCGTTCATTCAGTTCAACAGCAAGGATTAGTTGTTGTTGTCAAGCTTGGCGCGCAGCAGAGCGCCCAGGCTGGTGGTGCCGGCGTTTTCGCGGGCAGACGACTGGCTCAAAGTAGCCATGGCTTCGTTCTGGTCCGCTGCGTCCTTGGCTTTGATCGACAGCTGGATGTTGCGGGTCTTGCGATCCACATTGACAACCACAGCCGTCACTTCGTCGCCCTCTTTCAGCACGTTGCGTGCGTCTTCAACGCGGTCACGGCTGATTTCGGAAGCGCGCAGGTAACCGATGATGTCTTCGCCGAGATCAATTTCAGCGCCCTTGGCATCCACGGTCTTGACCTTGCCGGTCACAACCTGGCCCTTGTCGTTGATCGACACGAAGGTGGTGAATGGATCGGAGTCCAACTGCTTGATACCCAGGGAGATGCGCTCGCGGTCGACGTCAACCGCCAAGACCAAAGCCTCAACTTCTTGACCCTTCTTGAATTCGCGCACGGCAGCTTCGCCGGTTTCGTTCCAGGACAGGTCAGACAGGTGCACCAGACCGTCGATACCAGCAGCCAATCCGACGAACACGCCGAAGTCGGTGATGGATTTGATCGGGCCCTTCACGCGGTCGCCGCGCTTGGTGTTCTGGGCAAACTCTTGCCATGGGTTGGCCTTGCACTGCTTCATGCCCAGGGAGATGCGACGCTTGTCTTCGTCGATTTCCAGAACCATGACTTCGACTTCGTCGCCCAGGGCAACGATCTTCGAAGGTGCAACGTTCTTGTTGGTCCAGTCCATTTCGGACACGTGCACCAAACCTTCGATTCCTGGCTCGAGTTCCACAAATGCGCCGTAGTCAGCGATATTGGTGATCTTGCCGAACATGCGCGTACCTTGTGGGTAGCGGCGGTTCACGCCCATCCATGGATCATCACCCATTTGCTTCAGACCCAGAGACACGCGGTTTTTCTCGGTGTCAAATTTCAGGATCTTGGCCGTGATTTCCTGACCCGCAGTCACCACTTCGGATGGGTGACGCACACGACGCCATGCCATGTCGGTGATGTGCAGCAGGCCGTCGATACCGCCCAGGTCCACGAACGCGCCGTATTCGGTAATGTTCTTGACCACGCCTTGGACCACAGAACCTTCTTTGAGGGTCTGCATCAGCTTGGCGCGCTCTTCGCCCATGGAGGCTTCGACCACGGCACGGCGTGACAACACAACGTTGTTGCGCTTGCGATCGAGCTTGATGACCTTGAATTCCATGGTCTTGTTTTCGTACGGAGACAGATCCTTGGTAGGACGTGTGTCGACGAGCGAACCTGGCAGGAATGCGCGGATGCCATTGACCAGAACGGTCAGGCCACCCTTGACCTTGCCGCTGGTGGTACCCGTGACAAACTCGCCGGATTCGAGAGATTTTTCGAGGGACATCCACGAAGCGAGACGCTTGGCGGTGTCGCGGCTGACGATGGTGTCACCGTAGCCGTTTTCCATGGCCACGATGGCGACAGAAACGAATTCACCGACTTGAACTTCGAGGTCACCTTTGTCGCTCTTGAATTCGGAGAGGGGAACGTAGGCTTCCGACTTCAGGCCGGCGTTAACCACGACGAAGTTGTGCTCAATGCGCACGACTTCAGCGGTAACGACTTCACCAATACGGGTTTCAGAGCGCTTTTGGGACTCTTCAAATAGTTCTGCGAAAGATTCAGACATTTTTTTTGCGACAGGGGTCGCGGGGTTAAGTTGTTGAACCACACAACCGATGCGCTGCTGCGCGAGAGGGGGTGTGTGGACCACCAGCCCGTTCAAACGTTTTCTAAACTGTTGTGAAGGGCTGTTTGCTTTGCCACCAGTTCAACACCAGATCAACCGATTTTTCAACCGTCAAATCCGAGTTGTCCAGCAACTGGGCATCTTCTGCTGGCTTGAGAGGCGCAACGGCCCGGGATGAGTCCCTGGCGTCACGTGCTTCCAGATCAGCGCGAAGACTGTCGAGTGTAGCGGAAATCCCCTTTGAAATCAACTGTTTATAGCGTCGCTCAGCGCGGCGCCCGGCACTTGCCGTGAGGAAGACCTTCAGGGTAGCCTGCGGAAAGATCACCGTGCCCATGTCGCGTCCGTCTGCGACCAGTCCAGGCAATTGACGAAAACTGTGTTGCAGGTCGATCAGGGCATCCCGAACGCAGGGAAGGGCGGACACTTTGGAGGCGTTCATGCCGGCTTCTTCGGTCCGGATGCTATCGCTGACGTCGTCACCGTTCAGCAGTACCCGGCCGTTGGTGAACTGGATGTGCAGCTGCTTCACCATCTGGGCGATCTCTGTTTCACTGGTTGAATCCAGCCCGAGTCCAGCGCGCAGCGCGGCCAGCGCGGTAATGCGATACAGCGAGCCCGAATCCAGAAAGTGGTAGCCCAATTTTTGTGCCAGCACCACAGCCAGCGTGCCCTTGCCAGACGCGGTGGGGCCGTCCACACAGATCACGGGAATGGCCTGATCCGGCGTCTGCGCAACCGAAAAAAGGGCCTCAAAGTAGTCCGGGAACGTTTTTGCAACGCATTTGGGGTCTTCTATGCGCACCGGCAAACCGGCCGGATTGAATGCGGCCAGCGAGAAGCACATGGCGACCCGGTGGTCATCGTATGTGTGGATGCTGGCAGCGCGCCAGTCATTTGGTGCGCCGGGAGGAGTGACCTGAATGAAGTCGGGCCCCTCGACGACGGATGCCCCCAGCTTGCGCAGCTCAATGGTCATGGCTGCGATGCGATCGGTTTCCTTGACGCGCCAGCTGGCGATGTTGCGCAGGGTCGTCGTGCCGTCGGCGTACAGCGCCATCACGGCCAGTGTCATGGCGGCATCGGGAATGTGGTTGCAGTCCAGGTCAATGGCTTTCAGCGGCCAGACTCCACGCGAGATCTCCAGCCAGTTGGGACCACTCTCAATGTGTGCGCCCATTTGCTGCGCAGCGTCCATGAAGCGGATGTCGCCCTGGATCGAGTCCGCGCCTACGCCTTGAATTTTTATGCTTTTTTTGCCGCTAGCCCCCGTCGCTATTGCGCCAAGCGCTATGAAATAGCTAGCAGATGAGGCGTCGGCTTCGACGTGAATGGCGCCTGGGGAACGCAGGCGGCAGCCCGCAGGAATTGTGAATCGCTGCCAGCCGTCCCGCCGTACGCGTACGCCGAAGCGTGCCAACAGGTTCAGGGTGATTTCTATGTAGGGACGCGAAATCAATTCGCCCACGACCTCGATCACGATATCTTGCTCCGCCACCAAAGGCAGGGACATCAGCAAGGCAGTCAGGAACTGGCTGGACACATCACCCCGGACCCGAATGGGCTCCTGAACGCTAAGCACCGGCATGCCGATGTGCAGAGGTGGAAAGCCTTCGTGGCCCAGGTAGTTGATGCGGCAGCCCAACTGGCGCAAAGCATCCACCAGGTCGCCAATGGGGCGCTCGTGCATGCGGGGCACTCCGCTCATTTCAAAGTCACCACCGAGAACCGCGAGTGCCGCCGTCAGCGGCCGCATGGCGGTACCCGCATTGCCCAGAAACAGCTTTGCCTGCGCGGCACCCAGTTTGCCGCCCAAACCGTCCATGTGAAGGACGCTGCCTTCCCGGCGCAGTCTGCAGCCCAGCGTCTGTAAGGCCTCCAGCATGACGCGGGTGTCATCCGAGTCCAGCAAATCGTGGATAGACGTGGTGCCCTCGCTCAGCGCAGCCAACAGCAAAACCCGGTTGGAGATGCTTTTGGATCCCGGCAGGACAACGGTTCCTGATGCACTGCCCAGTGCGGGAATATCCAGAAATTCAGTGGAGAACATTACTTGTTGATCTTGGAGGTCATGCTCCAGTTTCCGCGGGTGCTGCTGGCTTGCTCAATGAGGCCTTCCAGAGCTTCCGTGTTGCCACTGGAAATCATCAACTCCAACGCGTGCAGGTTGCGTTGAAAGATCTTGGATTGCGCCAGCAGTTCTTCCCGGTTGGAGGCCAGTATGTCCCGCCATACTTTGGGGTCGCTCGCGGCAATGCGGGTGAAGTCCCTGAAGCCGGGGCCGGCCAGTGACAGATAGTCCTTGCCCTGGGGCTGGCCCGAGATGGCATTCATCAAGGCAAACGCAATGAGGTGCGGCAGGTGGCTGACAGCGGCAAACGCGGCGTCATGCTGCTCGGGAGACATTTTCAGTACCCGGCATCCCAGCGCGGTCCACACGTCCATGGCTTTTTGCAACTGCACGGTCAAGGTGCGTTCAATCGGTGTGAGGATGACCTGGCGACCCGCGTACAGGTCGGGGTCTGCATTCTCGACACCCGAGACCTCTTTGCCCGTGATGGGGTGCGCTGGGACAAAGGACCCGATCTGCTCGCGCAGGGCACGGCGGCCTGCGTCAATCACGTCACGTTTGGTGGAACCCACATCCATGACCAGCATGTTGGGGGTGACGAGATGCTTGATAGCCTTGAAGGTGGCCTCGGTCGCCGCCACCGGCACGGCAATCAGCACAATGTCGGCCCCCGATACCGCCAACAGCGCCGATGGTGCCTCGACATCAATCACACCCATCAGCCGGGCTCGCTCAGTGGTGCTGGGTGACTTGCTGTACCCCACAACACGTTTGACCAGACCCGCGCGCTTGAGGGCCAGCGCAAACGAGCCTCCCATCAAGCCGCATCCGATCAAGCCAAGTTGTTCAAACATAGGGGTTCCTGGAGGAGTCTGCATCAGTCGGCCAAGGGGTAAGTGCCCAGCACTTTGTAAAAAGCGCACAGACTCTGCAAGTCCTTCAACGCCGCCGCCACGTGGGGCTGCGAGGGATGGCCCTGCAGATCAATATAAAAAAAGTAATCCCACTGGCCCGAGCGGGCCGGACGCGACTCAAAGCGCGTCATGGAAACGCCGTGTTTTTTGAGCGGCACCAGCATGTCATGGACGGCTCCGGGGCGGTTGGGTACCGATACCACCAGGCTGGTGCAATCCTTGCCGGTTGCCTGTGGCGCTGGCATGGTGCTGGGCAGACACACCACGACGAAACGGGTGCGGTTGAAGGCCTCATCCTGAATCGCGAGGGCCGCTATATGCAAGCCAAACTCAGAGGCCGCCCGTTCGCTGGCAATGCCGACCCATGCCGGGTTTTCGGCGGCCAGGCGCGCGCCCTCGGCATTGCTGGAAACGGCTCGTCGCTCGGCATCCGGTAGATGGGTGTTGAGCCATTGCTGGCACTGGGCAAGGGCCTGAGGGTGGGCCAGAACTACCTGAATTCCCTCCATGGAAGGCGTGGTACGCAGCAGGTTATGGCGCACCAGCAGGCTGATCTCTCCCACGATATGCAGGGGCGAGTGCAGCAACAGATCCAGTGAACGCGTGACCACGCCCTCGGTACTGTTCTCTACGGGAATCACGCCAAATTCGGCGGAGCCCGCAGTGGCAGCATGAAAGACCTCATCGAAATTGCCGCACGGAATGTGCTGGATGCTGGAGCCAAAAAATCGCAGCGCGGCTTCTTCACTGAACGTGCCGGAAGGGCCCAGGTAGGCGACCCGCTGCGGCGCTTCCAGTGCGCGGCAAGCCGACATGACTTCACGCCAGATCATGGCCACGCTGCTGTTCTTCAGCGGACCCGGGTTGGCTTGCTGCAAGCTGCCGATGACCTGTGCTTCGCGTTCCGGACGAAACACCGCTGAGCCTTCGACGCGCTTGATTTCGCCCACGTCATGCGCCAGTGCTGCGCGCTGGTTGATCAGGGCCAGCAGTTCCAGATCGACGGCGTCAATCCGGATGCGGAGTTCGGGGAGTGTTTTAGCCATAGGACCGTTAGCCATTGGTGCGCTCAAATTCTTGCATGTAATTCACCAGCGCCTGCACGCCTTCCAGGGGCATGGCGTTGTAGATGCTGGCGCGCATCCCGCCCACCGATTTGTGGCCCTTGATTTGCAGCAGTCCCGCCGTTTTGGCACCTGCCAGAAAGGCGTCGTTGCGCGATTCGTCACGCAGAAAGAAGGGCACATTCATGCGCGAGCGGCAATCGGACTGGACCTTGTTGAAGTAGAGGCCTGATCCATCAATGGCTTCGTACAGTAGTTTCGCCTTGGCGATATTGCGCGCCTCCATGGCCGCGATGCCACCCTGGCGCTTGAGCCACTGAAAAATCAGCCCCGCCATGTAGATGGCATAGGTAGGTGGCGTGTTGTACATGGACTGGTTGTCCGCTACGGTTTTGTAGTCAAACGCGCTGGGGCACTCGCGCATGGCATAGCCCAGCAGGTCTTCACGAACCACGACCAGGGTCAGCCCGGCAGGCCCCAGGTTTTTCTGGGCGCCACCGAAAGCCAGACCCACGCGGGTCCAGTCCACCGGCCTGGAGGCAACGTGAGAAGAAAAATCAATTACCAGCTCCGCCTTGGACCCCATTGCACGCAGGTCGGGCAAGGTATGAAATTCCACGCCGTTGATGGTTTCATTGGTGCAAATATGCAAGTAGCTGGCCTCGTCGGTCAGCTGCCAGCCGGACGCTGCCGGTATGCGAGTATGGCCATCGGCCGCATTGCTGGCTGCAATGTTGACCTCGCAGTACTTGCGGGCCTCTTTCTGCGACTTGTCGCTCCAACTGCCGGTTACGACAAAATCCGCAGCGCCGGCTGCACTATCGGCTGTGCGCAGGCGGCTCAGGTTCAGCGGAACAATGGCGTTTTCTGCCAGACCGCCGCCCTGCATGAACAGAATTTTGAAATGCGCCGGGATCGCCAGCAACCCGCGCAGATCAGACTCGGTCTGTTCATAAATCGACTGGAACTCCTTGCCGCGGTGGCTCATCTCCATCACGCCCATACCGCAATGGCGACCACTTGCGTCCGGCCAGTCCAGCATCTCTGACGCGGCCTGGGCCAGCACTTCCGGAGCAATAGTGGCGGGGCCTGCCGAAAAATTGAAAGGGCGTTGCATCACGGTACTTCTTAATCAAATAGGAGTCTAGCCCGCGCCGATTATGCGTGAGCAGCTATCAAAAATATAGCAATCAAGGATTTTCGGTTTCACCCCCGGCTTCGCCAGTGTCCTCGTCAGGGTTCTCGTCGATCGTTGGATTCGCATCGTTTTCCACAATGCGCTGCAGGCCACTGAGCTTGGAGCCTTCGTCCAGGCCGATCAGGGTCACGCCTTGTGTGGCGCGGCCCAGTTCGCGGATCTCGCTGACCCGGGTGCGCACCAGCACGCCCTTGTCGGTAATCAGCATGATTTCGTCGTCCGCATGGACCAGCGTGGCGGCCACAACCTTGCCATTGCGCTCGCTCTGCTGGATGGCGATCATGCCCTTGGTGCCACGTCCGTGGCGGGTGTATTCCGTGATGCTCGTGCGTTTGCCGAAGCCATTGCGCGTGGCGGTCAGTACGCTTTGTTGCTCGTCTTCGGCCACCAGCATGGCAATCACGCCCTGGCCATCTTCCAGCATCATGCCGCGCACGCCGCGGGCATTGCGACCCAGGGGACGCACGTCGTTTTCGTCAAAGCGAACGGCCTTGCCACCATCGCTGAAGAGCATGACGTCGTGCTGCCCGTCGGTGAGGGCGGCACCAACCAGGTAGTCGCCGTCATCCAGATTCACGGCAATGATTCCGCCTTTGCGCGGATTGTTGAATTCGTCCAATGCTGTCTTCTTGACGGTGCCCATGCTGGTTGCCATGAACACATACTGGTCGGCGGGGAAGCTGCGCTTCTCACCGGTCAGGGGTAGCACGACGTTGATTTTCTCGCCTTCCTGCAGCGGGAACATGTTGACGATAGGGCGACCACGTGAACCGCGCGAACCCTGCGGAACTTCCCACACCTTGAGCCAGTACAGACGGCCGCGGTTGGAAAAGCACAGGATGTAGTCGTGGGTGTTGGCAATGAAGAGCTGGTCCACCCAATCATCTTCTTTGGTCGCCGTGGCCTGTTTGCCGCGCCCGCCGCGCTTTTGCGCACGGTACTCACTGAGCGGCTGGCTCTTGATGTAGCCACTGTGGCTGAGCGTCACCACCATGTCAGTGGGCGTAATCAGATCTTCCGTGCTCAGGTCATGGGAGCTGTACTCCACCAGGCTGCGGCGTGCGCCGACCTTGGTTTGACCAAATTCGATTTTGACGGCCGTGAGCTCTTCGCTAATGATGGTGGACACGCGCTCGGGTTTGGACAAAATATCCAGAAAGTCTTCGATCTCGCCCATCACCTCTTTGTATTCGGCGACGATCTTGTCCTGCTCCAGCCCGGTCAGGCGTTGCAGACGCATTTGCAGAATTTCCTGTGCCTGGGTTTCCGACAGGCGGTACAAACCATCAGCGCCCATGCCAAATTCTTTTTCCAGGCCATCGGGCCGGTAATCATCGGCATTGATAACGCCACCGTCGGTGCGGGCACGGGTGAGCATTTCACGCACCAATTTGCTGTCCCACGGACGGCTCATCAACTCGGCCTTCGCCACGGGCGGTGTAGGCGCGTTGCGGATCAAGGCGATGAAATCGTCAATGTTGGCGAGCGCCACGGCCAGGCCTTCCAGCACATGGCCGCGTTCGCGGGCTTTACGCAGGTTGTAGATGGTGCGGCGGGTGACAACCTCACGCCGGTGCTCCAGAAACACCTCGATCAGGTCCTTCAGGTTGCACAACTTGGGCTGGCCGTTGACCAATGCCACCATGTTCATGCCAAACGTGTCTTGCAGCTGGGTTTGCTTGTACAGGTTGTTCAGCACCACCTCAGGCACTTCGCCGCGTTTGAGCTCAATCACCAGGCGCATGCCGGACTTGTCAGACTCGTCCTGGATGTGGCTGATACCTTCAATCTTCTTCTCGTGGACCAGTTCGGCCATGCGCTCCTGCAGCGTCTTCTTGTTGCATTGGTAGGGCAGCTCGTCAACGATGATGGACTGGCGCAGGCCTTTGTCGATGTCTTCAAAGTGGCATTTGGCGCGCATGACGACACGGCCGCGGCCCGTGCGGTAGCCGTCTTTCACGCCACTGATGCCATAAATGATGCCAGCGGTGGGGAAGTCCGGTGCCGGGATAATTTCCATCAATTCGTCAACACTGGCCTCCGGGTTTCGCAACAAATGCAGGCAGCCATCGATCACTTCGTTCAGGTTGTGGGGAGGGATGTTGGTGGCCATGCCCACCGCGATACCCGACGATCCATTGACCAGTAAATTGGGAAACCGGGCAGGCATCACCAGCGGCTCTTGCTCGCTGCCGTCGTAGTTGGGGCCGAAATCAACCGTTTCCTTGTCCAGATCAGCCAGCAACTCGTGGGCGATTTTGGACATGCGGATTTCCGTGTAACGCATCGCAGCTGCGTTGTCACCGTCGACCGATCCGAAGTTGCCCTGGCCGTCTACCAGCATGTGGCGCAGGGAGAAATCCTGCGCCATGCGCACGATGGTTTCATACACCGCGCTATCACCGTGCGGATGGTATTTACCAATGACGTCACCGACAATACGGGCTGACTTCTTGTAAGCCCGGTTCCAGTCGTTGTTCAGCTCGTGCATGGCAAACAGCACCCGACGGTGCACCGGCTTGAGGCCGTCCCTGGCATCGGGCAGGGCACGACCCACAATCACGCTCATCGCGTAATCAAGGTAGCTGCGCCGCATTTCCTCTTCAAGGCTGATGGGCAGGGTTTCTTTGGCGAACTGGGTCATGGGGTGATCTGTGCTGTGTCTGGGACAACCAGTGATTCTACGGCCCACAGGATGTCGCATGGCGGCAACAATTTGTTGCAATGTGGACTTTTGCCCGTGTTTGTCCCCGCTAACCGGCTGGGATGCCGTTCTGGCTGTGGCACAATTAGTCAGTCGCTTTATATGCTTGGCATGTAAAGTGCCTTCCAATCATCCGCAGCGCTGCTGCAGTTTGTTCCGCAAAGGGAAAATCATGAAACAATTGAATCGAGTAGCCATCGCTATTGCTGCTGCAGCACTGTCCACCCTCGCTGGCGCACAGGAAATCCACAACTGGAAGAGCGCCGCCGGCGACGTCTGGAAAAATGCAGCTGGCGAATGCTGGCGTGATGGAAGCTGGACACCCGCTACTGCCGCAGTTGGATGCGACGGTGCAATCGTTGCTCCTGCACCGGCTCCCATGGCTGCACCTGCACCCGCAGCTCCTATGGCTGCACCTGCACCCGCACCAGCTCCAGTGGTTGTACCCGCACCTGCTGCTGCAGCCAAGGTGACTTACGCTGCTGACGCATTTTTTGACTTTGACAAATCGGTTCTGAAAACCGAAGGCAAAGCAAAGCTGGACGATCTGGTTGGCAAGGTCAAGGGCATCAATCTGGAAGTGATCATTGCCGTGGGTCACACTGACGCGGTCGGTACCGATGGCTACAACCAGAAGCTGTCTATTGCCCGTTCGGAAGCTGTCAAGGCTTACTTGGTCTCCAAGGGCATCGAGAAAAATCGCGTCTACACTGAAGGCAAGGGCGAAAAGAACCCAGTTGCTGACAACAAGACCTCAGAAGGCCGTGCAAAGAACCGCCGCGTTGAAATCGAATTGGTTGGTACACGTTCCAAGTAATTGGCCCGGTTTTCCGGTCTAGTTAAAAAAACCCGCTTCGGCGGGTTTTTTGTTGTGTACATAATTGCGGCATGAACAAAATCTTGAATGCAGATCCGGCTGAATTGGCCAAATTCTCCGAGCTGGCCCACCGTTGGTGGGATCTTGAAAGCGAGTTCCGCCCATTGCATCAGATCAATCCGCTGCGGCTGGAATGGATCAACGGTGTTGCCCCGCTTCAGGGGCAACACGTGCTGGATGTAGGCTGTGGCGGCGGAATTCTTGCGGATTCCATGGCCCGCAGGGGTGCCGATGTGCTGGGCATTGATTTGGCGAGCAAAGCCCTCAAAGTGGCGCAAATGCATGCTTTGGAAGCGCAGACACCCCGGGTTGCCTATCGTGAAGTCAGTGCCGAAGCGTTGGCAGCCGAAGGTGCGGGTCAATTTGACATGGTGACCTGCATGGAGATGCTGGAGCACGTACCTGATCCCGCGTCCGTGGTTCAGGCGTGCGCAACGCTGGTGAAGCCGGGCGGATGGGTGTTCTTTTCAACGATCAACCGAAACACGAAGTCTTTTTTGTTCGCCATTCTGGGGGCCGAGTACCTGCTGAATCTGGTGCCGCGGGGGACGCATGAATACGCCAGGATGATCCGTCCCAGCGAGCTTGCGGGTTATTGCCGTCATTCAGATCTGGATGTTCGCCACACGCGCGGACTGGAGTACAACCCGCTCTCCAAGCGCTATTCGCTGAGTTCAGACACTGGGGTGAATTACATGTTTGCGACCCAAAAACCAGGTGGGTTGATTTGATGGTGATTTTTCAGGACGTTGCGGCAGTATTATTTGATCTGGACGGCACGCTTATTGACAGCGCGCCAGATTTGGGCGCTGCGGCTGATCAAATGCGCCTGAAGCGGGGAATGCCCCCACTTCCTCTGGAGGGCTATCGACCCATGGCTGGTGCTGGTGCGCGAGGTATGTTGGGCGTCGCCTTTGGTGTAGGAGTCGACCATCCAGAGTATGAAGCCATGCGCGAGGAATTTTTTTCCAACTATGAGCGCTGCCTGACCGAACGAACTGTCGCGTTTAACGGCGTACCGCAACTGATTGCCCAGATTGAACTGAGGCGCATGCTTTGGGGAGTGGTCACCAACAAGGCTTCCCGATTTACGGATCCAATTACGCGCGCAATGCCCTTGTTTGCCAGCGCGCAGGCGATCGTCAGTGGTGACACCACGCCTCATGCAAAGCCCCACCCTGCGCCGCTGCTTGAGGCTGCGCGCCAGCTTGGAGTAGCACCCGCACAGTGCGTGTACGTGGGGGATGATGAGCGGGACATCGTCGCAGGTCTTGCCGCTGGCATGCAAACGGTGGCTGCGACCTATGGGTATTTAGGGGAAAAGGCCGAAATTGAGGGGTGGGGTGCGCATGCGCAGATAAATTCTCCGTTGGCCCTATTGCAATTGCTCGCAAACGCCTAAAATAAGAATCTTGGGGCTGCACTGGTTTCGACGTGGGTTCGGACGCGCAGCAGGGCATGTCGAGGTTCTGTCACCTCGTTAAACCGCAGAAAAAAACTAACTGCAAACGACGAACGTTTCGCACTCGCCGCTTAATTGCGCGTGAGCCTCGCAACAGCAAGCCAATAGGCTGGGCAAGGGTTGTGATGCCGCAAGGTGTCACAGTCCAGGCTGCGGGGTAACTTCATTTGGCTGGGCCTGCCTTGGGTGACTTAGGGTGGGTCGAGAAAATAGGTTGCTGGCGTTTTGCATAGCGTGCCACTGCGCGATGTAAAAGGCGAGACTTAAATCAACTGGCTACACATGTAGAACTGTTCGAAGAAGGCTTGCGGACGGGGGTTCAAATCCCCCCAGCTCCACCATATATGGAAATCCCAACTCTTATCGGTTGGGATTTTTTTTGCCTATTCCCCCAGTGAAACTGCGTATTTCGTCGCGAGCGTCCACCACCCCGTGTACCTGGTTTTGGGGGTATTCCC
>Ga0105047_10000975_pt1 | contig 50324 bp, 44 predicted proteins | sample MAT04_FD_78384 | JGI IMG/M metagenome (GOLD analysis project Ga0105047, IMG submission 78384) | Freshwater microbial communities from Lake Fryxell liftoff mats and glacier meltwater in Antarctica - MAT-04 (megahit assembly) | ecosystem: Environmental > Aquatic > Freshwater > Ice > Liftoff...
ACGAAGCTAGTAGAACAATGCGCCTAGAATTGGGCAGCGACAATGTTTGTAACATTCACGTTTCATATTTGCCAATTCCTAATCATCTTGGTGAGCCAAAAACAATGCCTACTCAGATGTCTGTACGCACATTAATGTCTATGGGCATACAGCCAGACTTTTTAGTCTTACGTAGCCCCGGAGAATTAGACGAAAGACGTCGTTATTTATTGGGCATGAAGACAAGTGTAAAGGGCGACAATGTAATGATGGCCCCAGATCTAAAAAATATCTACGAATTGCCAATGATTTTTGGCAAACAAGAATTCGATATTCGCGTTTTGAATCAGCTTGGCTTAAAGAGTGTAAAACAGCCAAATATGGATGCTTGGCAGAAACTACTGCAGCACATCAACAGAAAAAAGAAAAACAACGCCAAAATTGCAATTGTTGGAAAGTACTTTAAGAAAAATAAAAATGACTTTGTATTAATAGATTCCTACTATTCATTAATAGAGTCTATTAACCATGCTGCTTGGCAGGAAGACATAGAAGTAGAGCTTATCCTTATTAATAGCGAAGACCTAGAAGAAGGTGGCAGCGAAGTTGCCAAGAGACTTTCTAGTGCAGATGGCATTATTGTGCCAATTGGTTGGGGCAACAGAGGCGTAGAAGGAAAAATTAATGCAATTACCTACGCACGCGAAAATAAGATCCCTTACTTAGGGCTATGTTTTGGAATGCAACTAGCCACTGTAGAATTTGCTCGTAATGTGTGTGGAATGAAGAATGCCAATAGTACCGAATTAGATGAAAACACAAAGTACCCAGTTGTGCACTCAATTCCTTTCAATGAAAAATATCAGAAAATTAAGGGTCAAGGAGTTAGCATGAGACTTGGAACCTATCCTTGTGTTCTAAAGAAGAACACACTAATAGAGCGTATCTACAAGAAATATCGTTATGGTCATTTGGCAAGCAAACCAGATCAGGCAAAATTCAAGACTAAAGGCGAGTTTGTAACAGCAGAAAGACACAGACACCGCTTCGAGTTTAATAATGCTTATCGCAAGAAATTAGAAGAGCAGGGAATGATTTTTGCAGGAACTTCTCCAGACGATTTCTTTGTAGAAATGATAGAGCTAGATAAAGAAATTCATCCTTTCTTTATTGCTACACAGGCCCACCCAGAATATAAATCTACTCCATTAAAACCTCATCCTATGTTTATGGAGTTCTTGCAGGCTGCATTAAAGCAAAGCAAAGGTGAGTTAAGATAACAAATTCTCATGTTTATCTAGAGGCGCGCTTTTAAGCGCGCCTCTTTTTTTTTCTAAATATTGCAAATTCACAATATAAGTGGAATAATCGCGGGTTGCTCTGGGGAGCAAAGTAGAGGAGAAACAATGAATAATAAAACCTTAACGACGAATCCAAATAGAAACATCCCGAACTACCTCTTTCCATTTCACCGTCTAGTAAACGTCGATTTTCTGCAAGTTATCCGCAATGGTGAAAAGGACTGGATTTACATGCTCGCCATGTTAATCCTGCCAGTTGTGGTAACTTTCGTAGGCATTCGCACAGAAACTGGAATGCTTACGTTGAACATGCTCTCACAAGGCAATATCCTTGGACTGGGCATTCTTGCAGTTGTCTTAAGCAGGCTGGTAATGTTCATTACCATTGGCATTCAGATGCGAATGGAGCATGCCTATGCAATGGAAGAATCGCCTTTCGCAAACGATACGTTGGAAGACATTGTGTACACAGTTCTTACAGTTATTACCTGGCTTGCAGCAGGCATTTACGTAAGCGGTGTAATCCTAATCCTCAATCAAGTCTTTAGTAACCCGTAGAGTAATCTCATCACCGCTAGCTCCCCAGAGCTAGCTTTTTTTTTCACTTGAAATATTATCCATTCCATGGAATAATCGCGCCGTATTCATGTTGCTTAATGGTGGAGGTACCAAGTAATGTCCAAATTTGAATCGCCAGAACCCTCTAAAGAAGTTAAGGAGGTGGTCGACAAAGCCTATTGGGGTATTAACGGATTAGCCCTGCTAGGTTTTGGTATTTTGGCAATTTGCATTGCCATCTTAGTGCTTTAAAAAGCCTAAGGAAAAGTAATAAGTCTTTGGAATTTCCCCATTCCAAAGACTTTTTTATTGCCTTCACCCGGTCTTCATAAACATCTACAATAGGTTATGGAGAAAATCTTCGTGACCAATAATAGCCGCAGGGGCCTTTCTTATAAACAGCAGAAAAAGACAAGTTGGTTTCTATTAATAATTCTACTAGTAATATTTACATTAGTAGTTGGCTTTGTTATTCGGAGCAATAATCCGGCTGGTGCACGCAGCTTCGATAGAGAAAAGTATCGTATTGTAGGGCAAGATGGTTCTGTTAGTTATACAGTTAAAGATACTACTGCATATATCTCTATCTCTCCTAACAATGCTATTCCTGAAAAATCTTTAAACACTGCAGTTATTTTTTATCCTGGAGGATTTGTAACACCAGAAAGTTATCTGCAGCTTTGGAATGAAGTTGCAACTAAAACTAATTCTATGGTTTATATTGTTAAGCCAATGTTTAACTTGGCATTTTCAGATTTAATTCAGAATACTAGCGTAAAAATAGTAGAGGAAAATCTACAATTTACTAAAATTTATTACTCTGGCCACAGTTTAGGCGGAGTAGTTGCTTGTGAAAGAACAAATCAGGGTGCAGATAAAGTTACTGGTCTTATTTTACTTGGCTCATATTGCAATTCTAGTGTAAAGAACGAAAATGTTCTTAGTATAGAGGGTTTGCAAGATGGCCTTTCTACGCAGGAAAAACTAAATGCCAATCGCAATAAATTGCCTGGTTCAACAAAGGTAGACGTAATTGCAGGAATGAATCATGCCCAGTTCGGAGACTACGGTTCACAGCAAGGAGATAATGAAGCAAGTATTTCTGCCGAAGCCGCCAGGCAAGAACTAGTAACAAGAATTACAGAATTTTTACAAAAGCCTTAAGAATTAAATGTGTAACTACTTTTTCTTTTTTTCGGCAGTCTTTCCTCCCCAACGCCACATTGCCTTTTCGCCCTTAGTAATACAGACAATAATTAGTGAAATTGTTGCCACCACCACCGCCAAAACATATACAAATGTAAATTCGGGGTATATTTCCATCTCGGGTATTGCAACAAAGCTTAAACCACCTAATGCAACAACATATGCTAGTAAAACTAGCCAACCTTCTTTGCTGCAGGGGTACCAACCGTAACCATACTCTTTTCCTTTAAACCACAGTTTAGATTGTTTTTTTTCGGAGGTTGTTTTCTTTTTCATATATCACTGTAAAACTTATGAGAGATTACTTCCAGCCCTCGCCCAAAAGTAGCTTTGCAGTAATAGAACTACTTCGCAGCACCTTTGTAAGTATATAAGTAACACCGGTTGTAATAACTGTGCTTAAGAGAATAAGAACATAATTTCCTTGAATAAATGGAGGAAAGTAAGCCAAGAAGCTAAATTGCAGAATATATATTCCTAAAGATGCCTTGCCTAAATTTAAGAGAATGCCCTTAAGCCAGATGTAGTCTAATGTTTTTAATACCACAACAAAAAATGCCATTCCTGTAAATGCCGTAGCAATTACATAAATTCTGGTAAATAACTCTCGCATTCCGTTAAACCTCATTAAGAAAGAAGGGACTTCGTTCCTGTACCAAAACCACAACAAGACAAAGAAGCTAAGTGCACAAACCATTAGAAAATTAATTGTTAACTTTCTTTTAAAGTCTTCTTTATACAAACCAAAAGCATAGCCACACAGGAAGAATGGAATTAACGAACGAATCAGTTCCATTCCCAATAGTGAAGTAGAACGAGTGTAAACAAAGAAAGCAGAAATACCTATTAGAGCAAATAGAACATAGTTCCTTTTGCCCACTCGTTCAATAAGCATTGCCACAAAAAACAGTACAACATAACATCCAAATAACACCCACAAATACCATAACCCATAGTCTACCGACCGTAGCACTTTCTGCAGATAAGCCAAAAAAGGGGTTGAAGTGTAATGACCATAACTAAAGAAGTTTATGCACAGCCACACAGAATAAGGCAGTATTAACTGTAAGAATCTTTTGCCTAATAACTTAAGATCAATATTTGTCTTATAAGCTAAGCCAGCACTAATTCCACTAATTACAAAAAATAGTGGCATATGGAACGAATAGAGTAGCCTAAACAAAGGGTCTGCATCGAAATTGCCGTCTTTGCTGTAAGTTTGAATAAAACGGCCTAGAACAACCAAAAATATTGCTGCACCGCGCATTAAATCTATAAACACATGTCTAGGTTTAGAATCGGAGTGAACTTTTAGATCGCCCATAGTTAATAACTTACCATGGGGCTTAGGAAAGATTCAAATAAAGAAGTGGGCGAGGTAACTTTACCCCGCCCACAAAACATTTGCCACTAATAAATACATTTAATATAGCGGCACATATCGAACGCACCCGACACATAAAGAATAAAAACGTATCGGTAAAAACCAATACCCGCCGCAAAGATAACCCCGGTATAGGCGCACGACCAAAACCCAGTGTTATTATTACGAGTTTCGTCATTGAATGTATTCCACAGGTTCAAACTCTGCACCAATCGCAGAGGTAGCCAGACAAGACTTGCAAAAGCTAGTAGTAGCTTTGCCCAGTCTGGAAACACAAGCAGAACAACCACCGTAGCAATTGCACAAGCAATTAAGCCACCAAGTGACTGCTTCCAGTTTTTGCGGAATGTCAGGAAGAAGTATACCCAACTAAAAAAGAACCTCAACAGTGGCTTTAAAACCTCTTCTAAAAATTCATGCTTAAGATTATCCATAACTTATTTCCTCCCACGAACTGACTGATTTTGCAGACCGGTTTATTTTACGCTATAACCTATAATATTGCATTTTCTGATTAATTTATGATATTATCCTTGCACTTAAGTTTGCGTAAATTATTATGTCTTCTACAGGCTCATCTGGTTCAATTAGTAATACAAATATCCTTGGTGTAAGCGCAGTTGCAGGTGCAGCAGTCTTACCTTTTACCAACGGATCTCTTTTAGACACATTATTCCAAGGGGTTGTTGCAGCTTTAGCACTAGGATTACTACTTATTCTAGCCAACACGATTATTCTAAAGATAAGAAATCGTAAGTAAATTGGCATTGCCAACTTACATGCCTTGTAATAATGAAAATCTTTTCTCTAAAGAAAAAGACCGGGTCTACATTTAAGCCACTTTTAAATAAGAAAGATAAGACTTTCTTGGCTGTCGTGGTGGCCTGTTGGTTTATTGCAGAAATATTTTTCTTAAGCTGGTGGTTTGATACTCAGCACATTACATCTTCTGTAGGTTTTGCAATTAACAGTTTGCTGTTAGTAGTACTTTTTCTTTCTCCTGCATGGTTTCTAACCTTTATATTTAGGTCTGCAAGAGTAAGAAAGAATATTAAGATTCCTCAATATAGGGTAGCAATGATTACTACCAAGGTTCCCTCTGAACCTTTTGAAATTGTCAAAAAGAACTTGCTGGCTATGCTTAAGCAAAATTATCCGTATAAATACGATGTTTGGTTGGCAGATGAACAAGTAACACAAGAAACTAAAGATTGGTGCGACAAACACAACGTAAAGATTTCTTGTCGTTACGGAGTAGCAGAATATCATCAACCACAATGGCCACGCCGCACTCGTTGCAAAGAAGGCAATCTTGCATACTTTTACGATAAATATGGCTACGATAACTACGATATAGTAGCGCAGTTCGATACCGATCATATTCCAGATAAAAACTACTTAAAGAATATTCTTAAACCATTTAGCAACAGTAAAATAGGATATGTCGCTGCTCCGAATGTTTGCGATGCCAATGTTAAAGATTCATGGGTAGCTAGAGGTAGATTATATTTCGATGCCTCTATGCATGGAATTATGCAAGCTTCTTATAACGAAGGTTACGCACCACTATGTATTGGTGGCCATTATGCAGTGCGCACAGTTGCACTTAAACAAGCTGGTGGCTTAGGCCCAGAATTGGCAGAAGACCACTCTACAACAATGCTAATGAACAGCGCAGGGTGGGATGGAGCATATGCCTTCGATGCAATTGCCCACGGCGATGGTCCACTAAACTTTACAGATGCAATGACACAAGAATTTCAGTGGAGCAGAAGTTTAATGAACTTACTCTTTGGCTGGACCGGTAAGTATCTTAAAGGACTAACTCCAAAAAAAAGATTGCAGTTTCTTTATGCTCAGATGTGGTACTTATTGTACTTATTTACAATGTTAGGTGGCTTTGTATTGCCAATTGTAGCGTTGGCTACCAACTACCCATTGGTAAATGTAGATTATTTTGAATTTATTATTCGCTATTGGGCTTGCGACATATTTCTAATTATAATTTCTGTATATATCCAACGTAAGGGTCATTTGCGTCCTGTAAACTCTCCCGTATTCTCTTGGGAAGCAATTCTATACAACATTGTGCGCTGGCCCTGGACATTAATGGGCTTAATATACTCAATTTCAGATTCAATTCGAAAAAAAGCATTTGCTTTTAAAATTACCCCAAAAGGTGAAGCAGCACAAGAAAGCGTAAGTCTAAGCTCTATTTTGCCATATGCAGTATTAAGCGCAATTTCTTCGGGAGTTGCTATTTACTTCGCACTTAACCCCTACGGATTTGTAAAAGGCTATTATTATTTAGTACTTGTAAATGCACTCATTTACCTGATTGTTACTGCAGCAATTGTGTTAAAACATACACAAGAAAATCTTAAGCAAACTACACTAAAGTTCCCACAATTCATTGTATTAATTGGACTACTTGTCTTACTGGGAAGCTCTGTATTTATAAGCCGTTAGCTTGGCGTAGATTCTAAAGCAACAAGGTACAACCATTATTTATGTACAACCAAGTTGTACTTAATAGAAGTGGGGTAACAGCCATTAAAGACTGCAATACGAAGATTGTTTAAACCTTCATTTAAATATGGCTTTAAATCTACCTCATACATTCCCAAAGGGTTAGATGCTGTGCGTTCGTAATCGTTGGCATAGTTATTAATACTTTCGTAGAAAGCACACTGTGGGTTGATATTTGCTGCACCACAATGTCTTTTTCCTGGGTCGAATCCTTCTGGCATTGGCAAGGTAATTGTGCCGTCTGCTGCAAGCTGGCAGGCTGTGTTGGTAAAAATTCTTCCCTGAAAATTACCCTGACCAATTAGTAACGGGCCAACATTACTGCCATTTACAAACAGACAAACAGCGTTATCTCCTAGAATTTGTAGTTTGGCAACGCTAGAGTTATTTTTGCAGGCATAGAACTCGTGTGCTCTATTAAATGTTGAACCACATTCAATTTGTTGGTCGCTTCGGTCATTGGTTTCGTTAATATCAATTGGCAAGCAACTACAGTCCGATGGGCAAAAACCAGGCTGACCGTTATTATCTCCGTCATCGCAAGATTCTATTCCTTCTGTAACATTGTCGCCACAAACTGGCGCGCTATAACTAGCTGTCTCTGCATTGCTAGTAAATACACCAGGAATAGCAGGACTTAATAGAAGTTGAGTAGAAGACACCGGAGAAGACAATCCGTTCTCGGCGTTGGTTACTATGCTTTCAATACGAAGTACTTGTGCAGGAAGATTGGCATTATTATCGCTATCGCTACTAAGCGTTAGTCCTATATATTTATCTCTTGCAAGATTTTGTACACGTAAGTATTTATATTCTGAAGGGTTAACTCCGGTAAATTCTTTTAAATCTATTACATATTTATCTGGGCCTCTGCCAGCAAGTTCTGAAGTAGACTTATTTAAGCGCACATTGCTTAATAAACCGTCTCCATAAACAAGCGAGAACTGATAGCTTGTTTCTTCTCCAACCAAATCTAAATCTATTTTCTTTGAATTCTGATCTAGAATTACATCGTAGTAGCCACCCGGCGAAAGTCTGTAGTAAGAACTTTTGTTATCTAAATATATTTGATACCCAGTAAAGTCGCCATTACTTTGTAATAGTGTACAGATATAAATACCTCCAAAATCGTTGTCGCCAGTCTTTGAACATTGCACTGCCTCTTCAAAAAGATTCTGTAATCTGTCTGTAATTTCTACGTCAATTCCTGCTAAAAGAGCTTTAGAATCTTGTACCTTTTCTGCCACTTTTAGGAGGTTATTTTCTACTGCATTATTCGAGGCACTATAATTTACATCGGCAGCTACATTGGTTCTATTTCGCTGTACGTTCAAGGTTACACTCACAATTACTAGCGAGAGTATAACAATGAAGATAAGCACAACGATAAGGATCTGACCTTTTTGGCGCATACTACAGTATAATTAAACATGAAAAAAATTGCTGACATTTCCACACCTTTAGCTGATTCTATGCGAGACGGATTTATCTCTTTTTATAAAGAAAGAGGTCATGCAGAAGCTCCAAACGTTTCTTTAGTACCAAATGTAGACTCTACTTTGTTATTCACAAATTCTGGTATGTTCCCGCTTGTGCCATACCTTAGCGGTGCAAAACACCCTTTAGGCAGCAGATTAGCAAATTTCCAGAGGTGTATTCGCACCGCCGAAAAAGATATCGCCGAAATTGGCGACTGGAAACACACAACAATGTTCGAAATGATGGGCAACTGGTCTTTGGGCGACTATTTTAAGAACGAGCAAATTCCATGGGTATTAGACCTTTACGTAAATATTTTTGGTTTAGATCCAAAGTCTATTTATGTTTCTGTCTTTGCAGGAGATACAGATGCACCAGAAGATAGAGAGGCGATAGATTTATGGAAAGCTGAATTTGCAAAATATGGAATTGAAAATGCCGAAGAGGCAGATGTAATGTTTAAGAAGGTAGAGGCCGACCGAGAGGAAGCCTACGACAAAGAAACAGGCGAAGCAAAGCCAGATTGGACTTTCGAAGATAACCCTAATGTGCGTATTTTTAAATACGGCAAAAAAGAAAATTGGTGGCAAAGAGGAGACGCAGTTGGAGAACTTGGCGGACCAGATAGTGAAATGTTCTATTTCACAGGTGCCGAGCATGATAGTAAGGTTTTTGGACCTTGTCATCCGAACACAGATTCACCTGCTTTCTTAGAAATTGGCAACAACGTGTTTATGCAATACAAATTAAATCAGCAGCTAAAGTGGGAACCTCTTGCTCAAAAGAATATCGACTTTGGAGGTGGGTTTGTGCGCGTTCTCCTTGCAAAGCAACGTGTAAAGGATGTATTCGAGACAGAAATCTTTACGCCAATTATTGCCAAGCTAGAAGAGCTTTCTGGCAAGAAGTATCGCAATGAAAATGGCGAAGATAATGAATATACTCGTTACTTCCGCATAGTTGCAGACCACGTATTTGGTTCTACCTTTATTATTTTCGATGGCATTTATCCTGCAAATAAAGATCAGGGTTATATTTTAAGAGGTTTTATTCGTAGGGCAGTGCGCATGGCTCGTTACCTTGGCCTAGAGCAAGGTTTTTTGCCGCAGATTGCAGAAATTGTTATTGGCATGTATCAGCGTCACTACGAAGGGTTAGGAGATTCGGTAGACAAGGTTTGTGAAGTGCTTGGTGCAGAAGAGGTTAAATTTGCACGTACTTTGCAAAATGGCTTAAAAGAGTTGCAACGTATGAAAGAAAAATATGAAAGAGAAGGTAAAAAAATTAGTGGAGATGAAATTTTCTATGTCTACGAAACTTATGGCTTCCCCCTTGAACTTTCGTTAGAAGAATTAAATCTTTCTGAAGAAGATCAAAAACAGGCAAAAGTTACCTTTAAAGAAAAACTAGAACTTCATCGCTCGGCTTCTCGTGCAGGCGCAGAACAAAAGTTTACTGGCGGATTAGCAGACAAATCTCTAGAAACAACTCGTTTGCATACAACTCATCATCTTTTATTGCGAAGTTTACAGACAGTTGTTAACCCAGATATTCACCAAAAAGGTAGCAATATTACAGCCGAAAGACTAAGAATCGATTTCAATTCTGCAGATAAACTTTCGCCAGAACAAATTGCCGATGTAGAGCTCATAGTGCAAGAACATATCGATAACGAGAATTTGCGCGTATTACGAGTAGAATTGCCAATAAAACAAGCTGAAGAGCTAGGAGCAGAGCACGAATTCGGACAAAAATATGGAAACTTAGTTACTGTCTACTTAATTGGTGAATTCCCTGCAGACATAGAGTCTGTTCTAGAGAATTTGTCGCCAGAAGAAAAAGTTGCCAAGATTAACGCCTTCGAAATATTCTCTAAAGAATTCTGTGGCGGACCACATGTAAAAGATATGAACGAAATTCGCGCTGGTGGAAAGTTCAAAATTCTTAAAGAGGAGAATATTGGCAGTGGCACTAGAAGAATTAAGGCAACACTGGTTCCTTAAGCGCAAGAAAAAAGAGGAAATTTTCAGAGAAGTTTAAGAACTGAGTACTAAGCTGGTATATGCCAGTTAAAAGCTTAGTGCTTACAATTCTGTTCTTTGTGTCATTCTTAGCGCCACTTCATGCAGAGGAATTTTCTGTAGCCACTACAGATAAGCAAGTGAACCTAAATGTTCGGCATACTGGTAGTAGTTTGTCTTACAAGGTTCTAGATAGCCTTGGCAATACTATTTTTCCAGAAAGTTCATTTACGTTAGAAAATGCACTAGAACAAGAAAAATCTTCGCCTATTTCGTTTAAAGTACCACAATTGGGGCTCTACACAGCAGAAATTACTGTCTACGATTTAGTAGGCAATTCGGCTCAGGCTAACTGCACAATAGAAGTAAAAGCAGAAGTTACAAATATTTCGGTACAACTTAAGCCTATTGCCCGTAAACCAATACCAGCAAAAGTTGCTGGGGCTCAAACTGCAACTACAAATGCACTTGCACAAAATTATCCGGGTTCTGTTTATGGTGTATCTATAGATAATCCTTGGGGAAAGAATAATAACTATGCAAACTATATTGGCACAGCAAATCTATTTATAGATTATTCTCTACAGCCAAGCAGAAATACTTTTAGTAATATTGCTGCTCCCACTGTGCAACTTACGGCAAACCTAAACAATGGTACCGAACAAGTTGCTTATGGCTGGGCACAACCAATTAATAGCAAGATACAAGTTCAGGTATATGAAAACTATTTACCTACAGTAAAAAAGCACAACTGTTCACCTTGGTCTATTTATTACAAACAATGTGTTAATGAAAATATTCTTTGTGGCTTGCCATTATTCTGGTTAGTTTGCAGCGTAACAGTGCCAATTCCTTATGCAGATATTAACTGGAAGTATGCAGGATATACATTGGCCAGTGCGAATGAATCTAGAGTTAGTTTGGTAAATAGCACTGGCCAAGAGGTTGCATTTGTTAACTCACCTAAAGATGCAGCATTCAAACTAACAACAAAGAAAACGGTATTTACAGAAATCTTGCGGGCTAGAAACTTCCTTACTTACTCTGGTAACTTTGCGGGGCGTGTGTTTTCATTTACCACTGCCAATGAATCTGCTCCTTTAGCAGCTATTAGCAGCTTCGTCGCTCCGGAAGCAGGCTGTAATAATAGTTTTTGCTTAGTTTTAGGAGTGGATTATACAAATCAGTGGGTAAATAGTGCCGGCAAGTATACTTCTTGGGCTGGCTGGCCTGCAGATGTAGGGGGCAAAAGTTGTGGAGCTGCTAGCAGTGTTATGGTTACCAATTACTATTCCAAACTTAAGCGCACCGGACCAGAACTACAAAGCTATATCTTTAAAGATAATTCTGAATTTCTAAAGAACAAGAAGTGCAACCGCGGTGGAGCATTTGCAGTAACTGCCTACGATAGCTCGTGCAACCAATCTAGCACAGATTCTATTCGCAACTATCTTGGGCAATATGGCCTTACAACTAAATGGCACAAGCCTCTACGAAGTTCGGTAGAAAGCTTTACAAAAGACATAATTATTCCTGGTTTAAAACAAAACCATACTTTTATCTTGTCTTACACCCAGCCAATTGGTCACATACTACTTATTACTGGCGTTACTTATAGCGGCCAACTAGTTGTGAACGATCCTTATCGCGATTTTCAAAATAATTATATAAAAGGAAAGTACGACTATAGCGGCAAAGGTGCTATTTACCAGCTTTATCCGAACAATAACTACACATTAAATTATATTTTAGAAGTCTGGCCGCAATGAGGTTAAAAATTGCCTTAGTAATATTTGTACTTATTCTTCTGTTAAAAATTGCCTATATTATTTACTTTTTTCATAGGCCGGTTACAGAGTTTGGGTGGTCTTATCCTAAAGCTGGCTTGGCTTTTTCTTATCTTTTGCCAGGTACAGAGGTAGACTTTCGTACTAACTGCTTAGACCAACAATGCAGCCAGATAATCGAAGCATATCGACTAGATAACTCTGCATTCTCTATATTAATTGAAGCAATTCCAGGTGAATGTAAAGAACTACAAGACATTGATAACCAAGGTATAGCTATAATTCCATCGGAAGAAATTGCATTTAGCCATAACAATGGCTTCAAATTAATTGCAACCATAGGTATTTATGATCTGTTTATTAATCAATACCCAGAACTTGAGGAGGAAAAACTCTTATTTCTAGATAAACAAACTAAGCAAGAACCAGGTTGTGTTACCAATAATGGATATTTAATTGATAAGCAATTAATTAGCATTACATAACATTTACACACAGATGGTTTGTTCAATATTGACAATGCAATTCGAAAGGATTAATTTAGAGTATATACTTTACGTATCAAATTGCAATTGGCGATCGTTACCAACCAGAAGTCTTTCCAGCCCTTTGTCCACATTAATCCAATATTTGTTACGTATTCCTTGTTTTTAAGATTCTTTTATGATAAAATACTATAGGTTATGAATAGTCCTATAGCAAATAATGAGGTTAACTTACTTAATTTGCCAACAGGGGTAGAGACAGATCTATCGCCATTAGCAGATAGTAATGCTTTGACACATGAATTAGTAGCTTCTCTTGGAAAACTTGGAGGCGGACTTCTTAATGTCTTACCACTTTCCGAGAAAGAACGAAGTGTTTTTGAAATTGCTGTCTTACAATCTCCAGATAGAGGTGCCAAAGGATTTGAACGTAAAGAAGCCGAAGAATTATTAGAAAAATACCCTTGGTTAGTACCTGCTTTCGCGGAACAATTGCGTAAAACCTGGGGATTCGATGAATCTCGCCCCGGCATTCAACCATGGGGAGAAGGGTATTTCAATCCAAATAAATTTGCAGAGTACGACCCTACATACAATCCTGAATTGGAACTAAACAATGGCGATACTGTTGCCAGATTCGATCCTCCCTATGACTGTAAGCTTGCTTACGATATTGCAGAGGAAAAACTACCTGCCGAGATTAAAGAAAAATTAGATTTCGCAAGATCAAACAACCCAGAAGCTACGCTAGACCAAGTTCTAAGACAAGAAGGTTGGACCGATTATTGGAACGATAAAGCAGTTCAGCAATATTTAGTTGAATCGCTTGAACAGCCCAACGCCCGTATTATTGTTTCCTCAGTTAAAGACACAAGTTCAGAAACAGGAGAAAACAACCGTAAAATTGCTACATGGACAATTACTTATGCCGCAGACGCATATACTATGCTTGCCGCAAACACTGTTACAGAGAATAGTAGAGGGCAGGAAGTTCCATTTCCAGATCATTTAGCAGATTCATTTTCTGGTATTATTTCCGAAGCAGCCAAGACAGGTAGATACGATGCTTGGAAAATATTACAAGAAAAAAACCCAGACAGTATTCAAGCGGCTCTTGCAGACACAAAACTCGAAGAAGAAGACGCAATACCTATGCGAAGAGCATTACACCTCCACCAAATTGCTAGAAATGTGCCAGTTACATATCTAGATACTCAAGGTATAGGCTCGGAATACCGCTTATTTGAAGGTCCAAACCCTAAAGTTAACCGTTATGTGACGTTAAGTTTCTTGGGGGCATTACCAAGTCTTACAGCACAACTTAGTGCAGAGACAAATGGTTTAATGATGACTCGCACACACGACGATGCAACTGTTAATAAAGAAGCAAAGAATTTAGTGAGGGTAGAAAAGCTTGATTATAGATCTAGATTCGATCCGAAAAGAATCTACAGCCTTGGCTTTGCACAATATGAGCTAGATAAAATGCCAATAGATCCTGCTATCTCTACTGAACTACCTAATCACTCATTTAAGGCAAACCCAATTGGCAATATTCAAAAAGCAAAGCTTTTAGTAGATGGTCTAATAATACAAGGAGAAGGCGATAACAGTGCGATTCCAGAAACACTCGCAAGAGCAAAGAAACTTGCATACTTAATGATTGCAAACAATTTAATTATGAAGTTGTCTGTTTTAGCATTACCGTTTGTAGACAATGTAGCTAGAGACGCATTAATTGCCTTTAATGCGCCACCTTTTGCAGTGGGGCCATCTTTAATTAAAACTATTGCTTTTGCACCAGAAATTGCTAAAAAAGCAGCTGAACATTTTAAAAATCATGAGTATCGTCAGGCAGCAACTACAGTTGCGGCAACTGGTGCACTATGGACAGATTTATCTATTCTAGGAATGCCGTTACTCTTAGAGGCACTTGCGAAACAGTCCGAAAAAGAAATTATTCAAAAAACTCGTGAAGACGTGAATCAAATCGCTAAATCTAGAGTAGTTGTAGAACAAAAAGCACAAGGCTTCGACACAGAAACAATCGAGACAAGGGCTTTAGCCCTGTCTCACACCCATGAAGTATAATATCGAGTTTTTTCACATCTACGGAGATGATGACATCACCTCAGAACATACACTTAGTTTGCAGATTAAAGACAAGCTACAGGCAGCCATTGCAGCTGCAAACGACCAAGACTCATCGCTAAGTTTAGTAATGGTAGACGACTATAATGCACCTTTAACCAAAGTTAATCGCGATTTAGTTAAAAATGTCATTGAAACAGCAGGTAGTAGTGTTAATCAAGTTGTTTATGAAAGTGAATTTTATGAAACTGGCATAAACTTATTAAACTTTGTGAAGCCAAGAATCTTCAAAGAATATAGTAAGTTAATAAAAAAGAAACAAAAACTTCCATGTTCATTATTCATTGCCACCTTCTATTTATCTAGGCTAGGAGCACTTGAGAATCCGGTCATTAACGAAACTAACTTAGCAGAAAAAACAATTACCGTAATAGACAAAAGATACACATTTGTAGAACTTAAAGCATTAAAATTAATTGCTAATAGCCAGTTCTCCTCAAAATTAGATAATATATATCATTACCTATACACAGATAAAGAAGGCTTAAGTGATGATCGAATTAATAGTTTTGTTCGCAGTCTTCAGCAACCTTCTGCTAGCACTAGCAATATTTCTTCAGGCTCCCAACAGTAGAACAAGGAATTACTTCAGTATTACTTTGTTTGCACTAGCTGCTTATTCATTATTCAATTTCTTAATAGACCAAACACAAAGCGGGACATTGGCAACTCAATTTGCTCGTCTAAATGGTCTATCTGTTAGTATTTTTGCTGGCACTGTTAATCTTTTTAGTATCTTTTTTACAAGAGAAGAACGTGTCGGTTTCAAACTATCTTCTCGCAAATCGGCAGAGTTTATAATCTTTGCGTCTTCACTAATAGTGGCAGTGATTTCTGGCTTCACACCATTAGTAGTGTCTGGAATAGAAGCCAATACTTTTCCAGCTAAAGTAATTTACTCGGACTTCTACCCAGTATTACTTGGCTTTATTTTTTTAAACTTATTAATTGCTTTAGGAAACTTAATTTCCAGCTATATAACGGGTGAAGAAAAAGCAAAAAAACAAATTCAGACAATATTTATAGGAGTAATAATTACTGTACTAATTAGTACTTTTACAAACTTAATCTTGCCATTAACCGGAGATTTCACCTTACTGCAATTCTCCTCAATATCTACAATTTGTTTTTCGATTGCATTAACTATTGCAATATTACGATTCCAAATTCTAAATGTAAGATTTATTATTGGTAGTTTTATCTACAATCTAATTCTAAGTTTCTACAATTTTTTCTTAATAATTGTAAGTATATTTTTAGTTACTGTATTACAAGGTGAAATCAATATCCTTTGGTTGGGAATTTTTGTGTTAGTTATTCTATATTCACATACAGTTCTGTTTAACAAGCTTAATCATTACTTAAAAAAGGAAATTAATACACGTTTTATTAACCCCGGATACGACCCGTATGAAGTAGTAAACGAACTAAGCAATAGCATTACCAAAGAGTTAGAACTAAAGACACTTATCCAACAAGTAATTAGTACCTTAACTCGTACAATAAAGCCCGAGGGGTTAGTTACATCCATATTTACCGAAAATAAAAATCCTCAAACCTTTTTCGACAAAGATTCTTTTATTTCAGATAGGCAAGAACTAAAAACAATTGAAGCACATGCAAAACTACTCTGGAAAGTAAACAATTATGAGCCAATTCTTTACCAAGAGCTTACAAAATACACGAATCATAACTACGAAAAACAAGTAAATATTATTGAACCGTTAAGGATGGTATTTGAAAAGAACAGTATTAGAGCATTAATTCCGGTGATGTCTGCAAACGAACTAAAAGGTATGTTTGTTCTAGGTCAAAAAGAAGCAGATAGCCCCTACACAGTTCAAGATAATGAACTGTTAATAAATATAGCCAACACTTTGGGCATAGCACTTAGCAGAGCTTCTTTATACGAAGAAGTAAAAGAATTCAACAACACCTTACAAGCAAAAATAGATACCGCAACCCGCGATCTTAAGCGCCAAAACATTAACATGGAAATTGCCTTAGATCGCATGGAGCGCTTACGTTCTCAGGAACAGGACATGCTAGATGTGCTTGGCCACGAGCTGCGTACTCCAATTACTATTGTGCGCAATGCCTTGGCAGTTTTAAAAATGGATTTCCAACCAGATAAAGGTATCGAGTCGGGCAAACTAGAAACCTATATTAACAAGGCTTTAGAGTCTACAAAACGCGAAATTGTACTAATTGAAACATTGTTGGCTGCAACAAAGATAGACGCCAACAGAGTGCAGCTTAATCTAGAAAAAGTTGAACTATTAGACGTAATAAATGACGCTATTGAAGGCCAAATTGAGGTTGCAAAAGAAAGAAAACTGGAATTAAGCTTTGAAAAGCCAGTTACATTCGAAGGTGGAGACACCAACTGGACTGTGTACGCAGATCGCACCAGAATTCAAGAAGTGGTAGATAACTTTACTAGCAACTCCGTAAAGTACACATTTAAAGGCTCGGTAAAAATTTCTTTATCTAGAGCAACTTTGCCAGATAACTTAGAGAAATATATTAAACTCTCTATTACAGACACTGGCATTGGAATTCCTGCAGAGGATATTCCTAAACTTGGCCGAAAATTCTTCCGTGCTAGACAATATGTTACTCAAGACTCTGCAGTTTCAAATGTTGTTCGCCCAGGTGGCACTGGCTTAGGTCTTTATGTTTCTTTCGAGTTAGTAAAAATGATGGGCGGAAAAGTAGAAATTACTAGCCAAGTGGGAGTAGGGTCTACATTTAGCTTTTTAATTCCAGAATATACTGGCCAAGAGCGCAAACATATAGATACAACATTCGATCGCGACCCAGAACTAGAACGTATTAATAAAGAAAGGCTTCAGCGCCAGATGGACGCATTAGACGAAGTAGAGACTAAAGATCACCAGGGAATGACTTATATGGCTATTAAAGACAAACCACTTAAAAACCCAGTGTCACAGCAGCCAACAAGCCAAATTAAAGAGTACCAAAGACTGCGCAACGCCAATGACATAATGCAACAAATTAATCGCAACCGGGCAATTCTCTCTAGCGATGCTCCTGGCGATTCGTTAGACTAAACTATGATTTATCTAGTTAAAGCGTTTCAATTCGCCACAAAACTTCTAAACCTGCTGCAAGAGTCACGAAAAGAGCAGAATAGCTCTGTTGAGTTGCATGAAAAAGCTCTAAAATTCCGCAAATTTGTACAAACTCTTGGCCCTACATACGTAAAGTTTACGCAAATTTTAAGTGTACGCTACGATATTTTCCCTCAAGAAGTGTGCGAAGAATTGCAATACTTGCTAGATGAAGGAGAAGAGATTCATTTCACAACAATTCTAGAGTTATTAAAACGCAGACTAGGTGCAGATAAATATAAGAAAATTCGCACTATAGAGCGAGAACCAATAGGGGTAGCTTCTTTGGGGCAAGTGCATAAGGCATATTTAAGGAATGGAGATGTAGTAGCAATAAAAGTTGAGCGACCAGAAATTCAACAAATTATTGTTAAAGATCTAACAGCTATTCGCTTTATTCTTTCTGCACTTTCAATTATTCCAAAAGTAAAAAAAGTTGAGCTAGTTAAATATGTAGAAGAATTTGAATATTGGACAGTGCGCGAACTGGATTACATTCTTGAAGGTCATAATATCGAGGAATTTGGCGCCAATTTTAGATTAGAAAAAAGAATCCGTGTTCCAAAAGTATATTGGGACTTAACCGCAGATAAAGTTCTTACCACCGAGTTTATAACCGGAGCAAGCGGCAAGTTGGTTGTAAAAACTTTTAAAGATAACTACCCAGACAAAGTGGTGAGTATTGGCAAAATTACCATAGACAAAAAACGCTTAATAAAAATATTCGCCGAAACAACATTTACTCAGACTTTTATTCACGGCTTTGCCCACGGAGACCCTCATCCATCTAACATTATTGCTAGTGGTGATAATGAAGTTACGTTAATAGATTTTGGTATTGTTGCAAAGCTAAATACAACTCAAACAAATCAGTTTAAGAATTTCGTAGAAGCAATGATTAAAGACGATCCTGAAGCAGTTGTAAAGTGTATGCTAGAAACTTCGGAATCTAATGCAGATGTAAATATAGAGCAACTAAAAATTAAAGTAACAGAGATGGTTTCTAAATATCAAAGTGCTAGCTTTAAGGAATATAGCATAACAAGATTCGCATTGGGGTTAATGTATGCCTCTGCGCAACAAGGAATTCGCTGGCCACGATATTTTACAATTTTAGGAAAGATTGTAATGACCTACGATGGTATCATGCAGTCTTTAGATCCCAATGTAAACCTTTTCGAGGAATACCGGCCACTGTTCAAAAAATATGAGACAGACCAATTTACAAAAGATTTTAAAATCGAAAAGATGGCTTTAAACATGAAGGATATGCTAGAAAAGTTCTCCGACTTCGCCCAAAATGCTCCTGCTACTGCAACAGATATTTTAGAAAATTACCAAAAGGAAGGTGTCCGGGTAAAAGTAATTAATGAAAAGCACTCAGAAATTGCAGATTACGAGAAGAAAAAACTGCGTATGCGATTGTGGGTATTTATCTTGGTATTGCTCTTCTTTGGTATAATTTACCTAGTTAAGGGAATCGATAACTTTCTTGTAATTGCGGTTCTACTTAGTCTCTTCTTAATTTTTAATAACTAACCAAATGAACGACCTCATTAAAAAAGCATTATTACTTGGCATTGGTGGCTTTGAATATACAAAAGATAGCGTAAAACAGTTTATTAACGATCTAGAAAAAGATCACAACATTACTCCAGAAGAAGGAAAAAAGCTTTTCGAGGAATATGTTGAAAAAGCAAAGACTCATGCTAGCAAAGCCAATGACGAGCTAAAAGTGCAAATTAAAAAAGTATTAGACGAAGCTGGAGTTGCTACAAAGAAAGACCTAGAAGATCTTAAAGAAGATTTAAAAACTACAAAAACAGCTCACAAAAAAGCCGACTAATTTTTTGCAGTGATTCGCAAACTTGCCCCCTTAGTAATAGCAAAAATTGCCGCTGGTGAGGTTATCGACCGCCCAGTGTCTATTATTAAAGAACTTGCCGAAAATTCTTTAGATGCAGGCAGCACTTCATTAAGTATTGAAATTAGCAATGGCGGAATTTCTGAAATTTCTGTTGCAGACAACGGCGCAGGAATTTCAGAACTAGACCTGCCACTTACTACCGAACTTCACGCTACTTCCAAGCTTACAGAAATTACAGATTTAGATAATATTGGCACTCTAGGATTCCGTGGAGAAGCGCTAGCAAGTATTTCGGCAGCTGCAGATGTTGAACTTATTAGCAAAACGGCAGATGCCGCCGCCCTTAGTTTCTCTCCAATAAACGGAATTCAGCCTGCCAGCAGGACTTTGGGCACCACTGTTGTTGTGCGCAATTTATTTCGCAAAATTCCTGCCCGCTTAAAGTTTTTAAAGTCTCCTCGCTCAGAAGAATTGGCTATTCGCAATCTTGTAAGGCAACTAGCGTTTATTCATCCACAGGTAAAGTTTTCTTATAAAGTAGATGGAAAACAGATTTTGAACTTCGAAGAGCAGTCAATTGTGGAAAGATTTTCAGAAGTATTTCAGAAGGAAGCCGTAGACTTTTATTATATGAACATTAACGGTGTAACAGGCTTCTTGGGTAAGCAAAAAACGGCAAGTAGCAGGCCAGAACAAATAATTGTCTTAAATGGCAGACTTATTAAGTCTACGCTTATCGCCTCGGCTGTAAGGCGTGCATACGAAGGAATTATTCCACCAGAACTGCGACCCAGTTTTTACTTGCAATTAAATTTTCCTAGCAGCGAAGTAGATGTAAATGTGCATCCTCGCAAAGAAGAGGTACGTTTTAGCGACGAACATGCTGTTTTTGGGCGTATTTTTAAAACTGTACAAGATTTTCTTGCAGCTGGAATGCGTACAGAACTGGCGGCAAAATTTCAGAATATTAACCAAAATCTACAGAGCTATACAGGTAATTCTTCACCTGCAATACCTTTTATTAATAGCAGTAGCGCATTTGTTCCAAGCTATGGTGCTGGTAAGTCTAATCAGGCTTTTAGCGTGCCTAGTCAGGAGAGAATGCTGCCTATGCAAGATAATACTGTGGCATATAACACAACACCTACAAGTCCTGCCAATTTCCTGCAAATCTTTCGTACTTATATAGTAACGTCTCAATATAATGCCCAGAACACAGAAGAAGTGCTTATTGTAGACCAGCATGCAGCTGCAGAAAGAGTAATGTTCGAGCGTGTAAAAAAACAGCTAGAAACAGGTGCGCTTGCCACTACACCTCTATTATTGGCAGATTATTTTGAGGTTAAAAAGAAAGACTTTCATCCTAACGAACTTATTACCGCTCTTGCCCAAATTGGCTTTGAAACTGAACTGTTCGAGGAAAACACAGATTCATATACTTTAAAACTAACTGCAATTCCTGCAATTTTGCAGCAAAAGCGCGATTTAGGGAAAATTCTAACGGAAATGACTACAGAATTTACTAACGACAAAATAGACCTAGGTAGTATTAATAAGAAAATTGATCTTATATGCGCTACTGTTGCTTGCCACGGCAGCATACGTGCAGGTCAGAGTCTAACTACTTCCGAAATGCAGCAAATTATTACAGACTTGTTAAAGTGCGAAAACCCTTTTGCTTGTCCACACGGCAGACCTACAGTCATTAATTTAACAACAGAGGAGCTGGAAAATAAATTTTTGCGCAGAAAGTAAGAATTATTTCAGAAAGAAGTTATAAGATATAGAAATGCTAATAGATATTAATAAGTTACTGCAAAAATTACTGCAAAAATTAAAAACCTTAACAGGCCCAGTAGTAGCAATTATTCTTTTCATAGTAGGAATTATGATTAGTATTATTTTAGTCTTAATAGGCGTGGCAAACACTAACGATATTATTGTGCCTGCACCCAAAGAAGAAAGCACTTCACAATTATCTGCTGCCAAAGGAAATTCTGTCGCACTTTCTTTGGTTACTAAAACTGCCACTGCACCAAATGGCACAAAGTTAAATCTAGAAGTGGCTAGTACCTCTGCAGCACGCGAAAAAGGTCTAATGAACAGGCAATCTCTTGCCGAAAATTCTGGCATGCTATTTGTATTTCCAGATAGTGCAGAACGAAGATTTTGGATGAAAGACACTTATATCTCTTTGGATATCATTTTCTTAGACGCCAACAAGAAAGTGCTTAACGTTGCTAAAGCAACCAAACCAATTCAAACAGAAGAACAATACTCTTCAAACGGCAACTCCATGTATGCAATAGAAATTGCTGCTCACACTGCTGACAACCTTGGCATTGTTCAAGGCTCAACTATTTCCTGGTAATTTCTGTTAATAATTTGGCACCTAAACATATCGAGTGCTAAAATAAGTATACGACTTTAACTTATCAAATACTCACATGGCATATTTTGTACCAACAGTAATAGAGAAATCGCACGAAGGCGAACGCGCATACGATATATATTCTCGTCTATTAAAAGACAGAATAATATTCTTGGGTTCGGCAATTAACGATGACGTAGCAAATGCAGTTGTTGCACAGCTACTATTCTTGGAAAAGGAAGACCCAACCAAAGACATCAAAATGTACATTCAAAGTCCTGGTGGAGTTGTTTATGCAGGTTTGGCAATTATCGACACAATGAATTTAATTAAGCCAGATGTTATTACACTGGCAGTAGGTTCTACAGCTTCTATGGGCACAATGGTTTTAATTAACGGAGCAAAAGGCAAACGCATGGCATTGCCAAACGCCACTATTCACATGCACCAACCATTAGGTGGAGCAGAAGGACAGGCAAGCGATATTGCCATTTCTGCAAAAGAAATTTTGCGCATTAAAGAATTGCTTACCAAAATGATTATCGATAAAACTGGTCAAGACCGCAAAAAGGTTGAGCAGGACATGGATAGAGACTATTTCCTTACTGCTACCAGTGCTAAAGAATATGGTATTATTGACCAGATTGTTACCGGCAAAACCGGCGCATAATCTAGCAAGTTCCTAGTATTTCTAGTGTTCCGGGTGGTTAGCTCAGCTGGTAGAGCATTTTCTTGACGTGAAAAGGGTCAGAGGTTCGAGTCCTCTACCACCCATTCAGAGAAGTGGAGTCATGCAATGACTGCAGTTCTCTGAACTTGTTTTGTGGCGAGGACTCGAAAAACAAGGAGCAATAACCATTGCGCTGGTTATTGCGACGCCGAACGGGGCTGCGAAATTATCTATGCTTGCCACACAATTTGTTAATTTGGCAGCCGAGTCCGAAACCACCTTTGAAGCACTGATAACATGGTCTACTAATCTCATGATGCTAAAATATTCTAATGAAAGACGAACCAATAGTCCTTTTTAAAACCCAAGCAGAATGGCATGATTGGCTAGATAGAAATTACTCTCAACAAGAAGGAATTTGGCTATTATTTGCCAAGAAATCGTCTAAAAAAGTTTCGCTTACATACCCCGAAGCTATGGAAGAAGCACTTTGCTATGGCTGGATTGATGGCCTAACGCACGCTCATGATGAAGATTTTTATGCTTTAAGGTACACACCTCGCCGCAAAACAAGTGTTTGGTCTAAAGTAAATATAGCCAAAGTAGAAGCACTAATTGCTGCCAAGAGAATGCAGCCTTCTGGTTTTGCTGTAATAGAAACTGCAAAGGCAAGTGGTAGCTGGCAGAATGCCTACGAGTCTTCTAAAGATATGACAGTTCCAGAAGATTTTCAGAAAGAATTAGATAAAAACCCAAAAGCAAAAGAATTTTTTGCCTCGCTTAACAAAATAAACATATATACAATTCTTTTTAGGATTCAAACGGCAAAAAAGCCAGAAACTCGCGCCGCAAGAATTACCAATCTAATAGAGAAACTAAATAAAGGCGAGAAGTTTCATTAATACAATGACACTATGTTCTATTGCACTCTTGCTGTAATATTACATGTTACCCATTCACTTACTGGCTACAACTTGTAGAATGTAGTTAACGCGAAAGAAAAAAAGTAATAAAATTCAGAAGTTTGTAAGAAGTTAGTTAGATAATAGAAATAAGAGCTAACTAAACCATTTAATACATTAGTTTTATTAATGACAGCAAATCAAAATAATATAGAAATCGATACCTTAAGACACTCTGCAGCCCATGTGTTAGCTCAGTCAGTGTTAAGAATAGACCCCAAAGCAGCAATGGGAATTGGTCCTGTTACAGAAACAGGTTTTTACTACGACTTCAACCTTAGCCCAGAAACTGCAGAAATTCCCGAAAAAAAGTTATTTAATATGCTCAATAAGGAAATTGAGGATATTCTTTCGGACGAACTTCCATTTACTCAGATAATTTTGCCTAGAGATGAAGCTATTAATATGCTTTATCGCCAAGGTCAGGTCTTTAAGACAGAGCTGGTAGAAAACATAGAAGACACAGAATTAAGCTTCTTCCGCACAGGAGAAGAATTTATGGACCTTTGTCGTGGCCCTCACGTAGCTCATACTGGCAAAATTGGCGCCATAAAACTTACAAGTATGAATAATGTGCATTGGTTAAATAACGAGAATAGACCATTATTAACCCGTATTTCTGGTGTGGCATTTAGAAATAATGCCGAACTTAAAGAATACGAAGATGCACAGCAAAAATTAAAAGAGAACTACAACCTTAAAGTTGCCCAAAGGCTACAGTTAGTGCAGTCTAAGCCTGGACAGGGCCACCAAGCGTTTACGTTACTTCCAAGAGGCTTAAAATTGCAAAGTATTTTGCACAATAAACTACGTGTTGTACTAGAAAAAGAAGACTTCCAAGAAATTGGCCTTTGGCAAACCTGGGAATCTTCATACTGGGAACGCAGCGCTTTTTCCGATCTTGCAAAGCCCATTGCCACAATAGAAGACCTGGTTTTACAGCAAGATTCATTGCCAAACTTTTTAGATTACTTGGTTTACGCTCATCTGCCTACGCTAGATTCAAAGAATAATACTGTAGATGTGCGTGTTTACCACCAAACAAAGACTATTAAGCCACTTAGTGCTCAAGACAGTAAAGCGAAACAAGACCCTCAAGAAGGACTTTACCTTTCAAGTGAAGCAGAGCGAATTGCTGGGCAAATTGTTTGTCCTGCAACTACTACAGTAAACACAATTAAAGAAATAATTGGTTCACTTACAGAATTTTACAGGGAGTTAATTATAGAGAATATCTCTTTGCGCTATGCCAGCTCGGACAGCGACCTTACAGACAACCTAATAGAAATTTGTAACGAATTAAAGATAGATCTTTATAAAACAGAGCGAGATGTTGCTACAAACTCATTGTTCCTAGAGCTTTGTTGGTTAGATCCTTACAATAAAGTGCGTACACTTAGCAGCTTAAATATTAATAATGAAGTTAATATTCGCTTGGCAGCCTTATTAAGAAGCTGGTACGGCAGAGAATTACCTTCTCATAATCTTATTAGCTTTCATGCAGTAAAAAATTCACAGCATCTTTTGGCTTCTGTATTAGAAGCTCGCCAAGGGTATTTAGGCTTCGATCTTTCTCCTGTTCAAGTAGTAATTGTTCCTGCTTACGATACAAACTTTGCTTATGCAGGACAAATTTCAAGAGAACTACAGGCCAGTGGCTTACGCGTGTTCATAGACAAAAGCGACGAACAACCAGAAAAAAAGATGACAAGAGCACTAGAAGTGAAGTATCCGTTTATAATAAGCGTAGGCAATAATGAAATGCAGAACAATGCAATTTTGGTAAAAGACTTTAAAGACACAGAACTTGGTCTTATGAAAGTGCCAGAATTTTTGCAGAAACTGTCATCTTTTAGCTACAATGCATAAATAAATTTTTACATTAAATATGGCACCTACAAATAACAATAGACCTTACTCTCCTAGACCTCACTTTCCACGTCCTGCTGGAGGCGGTGGTTTTGCTGGCCGAAAACGATTTTTCGTTAAACCTACAGATCCGCTAACTTTAAAATACAAACGTAACGAAGACATTCAGTCTCCTGTGCTGTTTGTAATAACAGAAGAGGGCGATAAATTGGGCGAAATGAGCAAATTAGCCGCTATTCAGTTGGCCAAAGAAAAAAACCTAGATCTTGTGGAATTATCTCCAGGAGCGACACCTCCTGTGGCAAAAATTATTTCTTGGTCAAAGTTTAAGTACGACCAAGATAAAAAGAAAAAGGCCAACAAGAATTCTTCTCAGGAACAAAAGGAAATTTGGTTCAAGGCCTTTATTGGCGATGGCGATATTGACCACAAACTTAAAAGAGCACTAGAATTTATAGACAAAAAACATACAGTAAAACTTACTGTTAAACAGCGTGGTCGCAGAGTTAACGACGAAATGATTATTAGTCTAATGAAGCGTTTAACAGAAAAATGTGCTGAATTTGCCAAGATTATTCAGGAATCGAAGAAAAACGGTAATCAGTATTCAATGATTATTGGTCCAAAGTAGTTTTAGATAATAAAGAAAGAAATATAGTGTGATAATCTCCTTGCGCTATACCAGGCAAGCAATTATAATAACCTGTGCTTTTACTTAAAATGCAGTTTTGATGCTATAATCATCGGGATATGGGAAAAGTTAAAAATCGTACACACAAAGCAACCGCAAAGCGCTTCAGTATAAGTGCAACCGGTAAGTTAATGCATAAAAAACAGGGAAACAACTCCCATTTAAAGGTAAATAAGTCTCGGTCTACACTACGTAGACAGGACGGAACAGTTTCTTTATCTTCTATTAAGGAGACAAAGAAGTTAACAAATTTAATACTTAGCTAAAGCAATGAGAGTAAAACGCGGGTTAGTAAAACACAGAAGACATAAAGAGGTATTAAAGAATGCCAAGGGTTATAGAATGTCCTACAGCAAGCTTTATAAGCGTGCAAAGGAAGCTTTATTACATGCTGGTCACTATAGTCAGGTTCACAGAAAAAGACGTGGATCACAGTTCCGAGCAATTTGGACAGCAACAATTAACTCTGCAGTAAGACCACTTGGTCTTTCGTACTCAAAATTCATTTTCAAACTAAAACAGTCAGACGTTCAATTAAATCGCAAGATTTTGGCTTATTTAGCCTATAATCACCAAGATGCGTTTAATCAACTCGTAAAAGAGGTAAAATAAAACTGTGAAACCAGAAGATCAGCCTAAAAAAGGCCGGCCTGAGGAACAAATCGCACAGTTAGAGAAATCATTCAGGGTAGACCTTAAGCAAATTGTAGAGCAATGGCAAGAGCTAGACCTTATTTCTGTTCGCGCACAGTTCCAGGGCATTAAAAACAAGTATCTTGGCGCCGAGTCCGGATTAAACTCCATTTTAAAATCTCTTAAAGAGATTACAGACCCTGCTGTAAAAACAGCAATTGGGCAAAAATCTAATGAATTAAAAATTGAGATTACCTCTCAACTTGAAAGCTCCTTACTATCAATTGAACAGAAAATTATAGATAAAGAAGTTGCTGGCGAAAAAATAGACGCCACAACCCCAGGTACACACCAAATTATTGGCAATTCGCATATTATTAGTCAGACAGTTACTCAAATTGAAGAAATCTTTACAAGGATGGGATTTGAAGTAGAGTATTCTTACGACATAGACACGCCTTTTAACACTTTCGATGCTTTAAATATTCCAGAAACTCACCCTGCTAGAGATAGCTGGGACACCCTTTGGTTATCCGATGGCAATTTAGCAATTCCGCACTCTACTGCAATGCAAAATCGTATTATTAAAAACAACGATTTGCCAATGGCTAAAGTAGTGCTAGGAAAATGTTTCCGTAATGAAGCAACAGATGCACGACACGAACACAGCTTTATGCAGTGCGACGGAGTTTACCTTGCTACTCAGGCCTCTATGGGCGAAATGGTAGGGGTTTTGCTAGAATTCTTCGAAAACTTCTTTGGTAAAAAACTACGTTATAAATTCTCTCCAGACTTCTTTCCGTTCACCGAACCAGGAGGTCAAATGGCAATTGAATGTGTAATTTGTGGTGGAGAAGGCGAATGCAAAGTTTGTAAATCTTCGGGCTACCTAGAAGTTCTTGGCTGTGGAATGGTTCACCCCAATGTTATTAAACAGGCCGGAAAGGATCCTGCACAGTGTAAAGGTTTTGCCTGGGGTTTTGGTGTAGAGCGCTTGGCATTGTTAAAACACGACGTTAACGATATTCGTAATTTTTATGCCCCTGGCAATCTTAAATTCTTAGAACGCTTCAACTAATGTTCATTAGCAAGCAGTGGCTAGCAAAATATGTGCCCGAAATTATGTCTGTAGAAGACAGTGAAATTCGAGAAAAACTTACTCAGGTTTTAGCTGAGGTAGAGGGTTATACAAATTTTGGTGAGCAACTTTCAAATTTAGTGGCCGGAAAAATCATTGAAGTTCATAAACATCCCAATGCCGATAAACTTCACCTCTGCAAAGTAGATATAGGAGAAAAAGAAGCTAGACAAATAGTTTGTGGCGCGCCAAATGTAGTAGAAGGAATGCTTGTAGTTGTGTGCTTGCCTGGTGGCAGCGTATACGACGAAAAAGGTAAGCGTGCAGAAATAAAAGTTAGCAAAATTCGAGATATTGAATCTTTTGGAATGCTTTGTTCCGAGCGCGAGCTTGGTTTATCTGCTGCTCACGACGGAATTCTTGCCTTAGATGGAGCCGTTAAGCCTGGCACAGATGTAGACGCTCTTATTCGAGATACAATTTTTGAAATTGAAAATAAGTCTCTAACTCACAGAGGAGATTGCTTCTCTCATAGGGGAATTGCACGCGAAATTGCTGCAATCTGGAACTTTGAATATGCAGAGCCAGTTTTCGATTTTCAATTTGTAAAATCGGAAGATCTTCCTCTTACTATTGATATAAAAACCGACAATTGCAGTAAGTTTGCAGCAGCCAGCATTAAAGGAATTACTGTAAAAGAATCTCCTTTCTGGTTACGTTTAGCACTCATAAAAATAGGTGAGCGCCCGCGTAACAACGTTGTAGATATTACCAACTTCTTAATGTTCGATCTTGGCCAACCCTTACATGCTTATGACTATAAGCAAGTTGCAGGTGGTACGTTAATTGCCCGCGACGCCAACAAAGACGAAAAGATTACTGCCATTAATCATAAAGAATATTCTATGGCTGGCGGAGAAATTCTTATTTGTGACAAAGAAAAGCCATTGGGTATTGCTGGTATTATCGGAGGCGCAAGCTCGGAAATTAATATCTCTACAACAGATATTATTATTGAGGCAGCAGTTTTTAAGCCAACACTAATTGTTAAGAGTAGTAGAAATCTTGGAGTACGCACCGAAGCAGGAGTACGTTTTGGCAAAGGCATAGACGGCAACTCTACAGTAAATGTATTGCAACAAGCAGTAGATTTCCTTTGCAGAGAAGCAGATGGAGAACTTGGCAGCGACCTAATAGATAGCAACCCAGCTGTATTGCCTAGTCATATAGTAGAACTAGACCTACAACAGGTAAACCGCCTAATGGGTGCAGCAGTTACAGCAGCAGAAATTATAGATATTCTAGAAAGTTTGCAGTTAAAGGTATTAAATAAGACTTCTGTAGACACTTTAAATGCACCTGTAACAATGTATCAATCTATTAACGTAGAGGTTCCAAACTATAGAACCGATATTAAAATTGCCGAAGACCTAATAGAAGAAGTTGCTCGCATTTATGGCTACCAAAGAATTGAGCCAAAATTGCCAACTACTACTTACAAAGCTGCTCAAGTGCCGGTATTTACTCGTGTAAAACGCAAAGTAAATAGCACAATGCAAAAGCTTGGCTTCCATGAAGTTATAAATTACTCCTTTATTAGCAAAGAAGTTGCCAAGCAATACGAACTTGACCCTAAAAATTTATTAGAAATTAAAAATGCAATTTCACCAGAGCTAAACTTTGTGCGCAACACATTGGTACCTGGTTTAGTTGAATCTGCACTGGCAAACTATTATTACAGATCTACCTTAAATTTATATGAAATTGGCCGCAAAGCAGATAATGCTCGCTTAGACCCAGACAAACTTCCTTGGCAACCATGGATGCTTGCCGCAGTGATTGGAAAAGATATTGCTAGCGATCAAATAAGAGCAGAGTTCCTAACTTTTAAAGGTTCTTTAGAAGCACTGCTTTTACAATTAGGAATTCCAGCAGCAGATATTGAATGGCTAGATTTCAATCCAAATAGTATGGATATTCCAGTTATTCATAAATTGGCACCTGGCAAGATTTCTGTCTTGGCAGTAAAAGGAGACCCAGTAGGATACGTAGGAGAAATTCAGCGCTCGTTAATTATTGGCAAAGTAAGTTCTGCCAACTACCGTGTTTTCGCTGCAGAAGTATTCTTAGACATCTTAATAGATAAAAAAGTTATAGACACTACTGTGTTTACAAACCCATCTTCCTATCCTGCAACAAGCAGAGATATTAGTTTCTTCTTGGGGAACAGAGTAGAAATTGGCAAAGTAATTAAAACTCTTGTCGAAAAACTTAATACTAGCGACAAGGTACAGGTACAGATAGACTTGCTAGATGAGTTTACAAAAAACGAACAAAGAAGCGCCACTTTGCACATTATTATTACTCCTTTCGAAAAAACTTTGACAGACAAAGAGACTAACGAGTTTGTAGTAAAAGCAACTACAATACTTACCGAAACATTCGACGCAGAAATTCGCTAATTATTTCGGATTTATATACTCGAAAATCCCGCGTATGCGGGATTTCTGTATTTAGGAGAGCGACTTTTTATAAGCATGTGAAACTTCTGCACCCAAAGGGTATAGTTCAGGTAAATTCACTTCGTTCATTAACCCTTCACTTACAGCCCTCATCGGGCGAAGCCCTTGAGCATGCTATAAAAAGTCGCTATAAAATCTTTATTGTAACCTTGTTACTTGTATCGGTATCTCCAACTATCCTGGCACCGTAATTTCCTGCCGGGAAGGCCGCTGGAACCACCCAATTACAAGTAATTGTATTTGGTCCTGGTGCAACAGAACAAGCAGCTGTAGAGACCTGTGCGTCTGAAGAGTCTACAACAGTTAAAGTAGCGCTATTTACAGTGCCAGTATAGGTTCCTTTTACTTGAACATTTGCGCCGGGCGTTGCAATAGAAGGGGTTGCAGGGCTAGCATTAATATTTGCAGCGCTACTGCCTGTAATGCTAATTCTTGCGGTGCTAGAACCATTTCCTCCGGGGCTTGCAACAGTAGCTTTAATATCGTACTGCCCACTAGGAATTCCTGCCGGTGCAACCAGGTTGCCATCGAACGTACCCCCAGAAACATTTACAGGAGTAAACCCTGCAGGTGCTGTGCCAGTATTTACAGAAATAAGTGTAATTGTCATAGATGTAACTCCACCAGTTATTGCTACTCCTTTTACGCTTACTGGAATATTCCCACCACCAGCACCAAATGTGTAAGTAGTACTATTTGGGTTAATAATTGCCCAGGCGTTTTCGCCGTTAGTAGAGCGGTTAACGTCGCACATATCTTTAGGAGCACCATTACCACCTTGTTTATCTTGCAACCAGTTATCTAAGTAAGGCTGAAATTTGTCGTAGGGCATTTTCATGTAGGTAAATTCCTTTTCTACAGCAAAACCTGCATTCATATCAATTTCTCTGGCAAGTTTATTTGGTTGATCTGTACATACCATTGCCAATTGTTTTGTAGAGTAAACAGGAGGAGTTAAACCTTCAATATAATAGTCTGAAGAGCCTTCGCACACCTGTTGTTCGGCGCCATCTGCACCTTTAATTTTTCCACAAATCTGACCTTTAGCAATTCCGCCTGGACGAGAGTATGGAGTTTTATCTTTTAGGTAAGTAGTATTCTGTACTCTTGTTAAGAAATCTTTTACCCATGGCTCTGCATTTGTAGATCCAAAGGAACCATTGCTCATAGGGGTATTGTCGTTATTGCCAGACCAACCAAGTGCTACAAAATCTGGGCTGTAACCCACAAACCAGTTATCTTTATTTTCTTCTGAAGTACCAGTTTTACCAGAAATATCGCGACCATCGCGGAACTTAACAGGAGAATCGTTGCCAGTAGCAGATCTTGGGTTTGTCATATCGTTAACAATAAACACTGCACGCTCATCTAACACCTGTTTTTGCTCTGGCTTATCTTTGCCATATAAATCGTAAACTACGTTTCCGGCATTATCTACAATCTTTACAATTGGTTGAGGGTGAATTTCTTTTCCTCCACTACCCATAGTGGCGTAGGCAGATGCATGCTCAATTCCCAAAACATCGTTAGCTCCTAAAGCAGAAGAAGGACCGTAACCGCTAGGATCTATATTTACCGTGTAACCAATTTCTTTCTTAGCAGTTGCCAACTTATCTGGACCAACAGTCATTAAAGATGTAATTGCAGGAATATTTCGTGAAGTAGCAAGTGCAAGTCTTGCACTATTCATTCCAGAAAATTTACCGTCGGAGTTCTTTGGTTTATATGAACCAATTTCTACAGGAATATCTGCCATCACTGTACCTGCAGAAAGCTTACCTTCTTTAATAGCTTCGTAGTAAACAAGTGGTTTTATAGATGAACCAGGTTGTTGAAGTGAAGTAAGAATATTTACTTTAGAGTCGAAGCTTTTGCCCTGATCTTTGTCTAACTGACTACAATTGGCAAGTTCGCTATCGTCATAACATTTAGAACCCACCATAGCGATAATTTCACCGGTTTTGCTACTTAAGAAAGTAAATGCAGAATTCTTGCTGCCATATTGCTTACCATAAACATCTACAGCTTTCTTTTGCACAACATCTAACGCAGTGTTTTGAATATCTAAATCTAATGAAGTAGTAATCTTGTAACCACCACGTCTAATTTCTTCGTCTGTAAAGATAGTTCCGTTATTATAGCTACGCTCTGTAAGTTCGGACATAGCATAGAAGACAAAGTGACCAGCTTTAATTTCTTGACCTAAATCTTTGTAAGTTAGTTCTTCTGCAGAAGCAACAGTAATTTTTTCTTCTGTAATAAAATCTTCTTTCTCTGCATCTGTAAGCTCTCTACCTTCTTTGTCTGCTTTTGCTTGGCGACTAGACCGTACATCTGCATTAATTTTCTCTTTATTCTTTAACATCTGCCCAAGAATATAAGTACGTCTTTCGTCTAAGCGCTTAGTTGCTGCTTCTGTATTTTTTGTACGGGTAGGAGAGAAAAGAGAAGGGTTGTTTGGAATAGCAGCCAAGACTGCAGCTTCCGACAAAGTAAGATCATTAAGTTCTTTGCCAAAATAGCTATTTGCAGCAGTTTTAATGCCGTACATATTGCCGCCTTCTGGGGCAATATTCATATATAACAACAAGATTTTATCTTTACTGTTAACTTTATTTTCTAACTGTAAAGAGAGAATAAGTTCTTGCAGCTTTCTTTCTAAAGACTGAGTATCGTTCTTTAAACCTACAAGTTTAACAACCTGCTGAGTAATAGTACTACCACCACAAGAACCGCCCCCTCCGGTTACGTACCTTGCACCACAACGAGCAATTGCAGTTACATCAAAACCAGGGTGCTCATAAAAGTTAATATCTTCGGCTGCAAGGAAACTCCACTTTAGTTCTGGAGAAATTACTTCGTTGAAGGTTTGACCATCTGGAATACGAATTACATCTTTATTTGCGTCTCCGAACAAGCGATAAAGCTCCTTACCATTCCTATCTAACATTACACTAGCTTCTTGGTTGGTAAAATCGTCTTTAAATGGCTGGTCTGGGTCTGGCAAATTCTGAGTAATACTTTGCAAATAATACATTCCTCCTAAAATAAGGAAAAGCAACAATACTAATGCACCTATACCAATGCCAATTAATACTTTTCTAAACTTCTTACTAATTTTCCGTTTCTTTGGATTTGCTCCTACAGGGTCTATTACAAAAGAGCTCTTTGATCTGTTGTTCGATCTGATATTTTCTCTAGCTGCCAACTTACTCTGAAAAGAATCTTTAGCACGTGTAGAGTTTGACTGATTTAACTTCCAACTAGAATACGTAGAAGTATTACCAGGCCTTGAAGATTTTTGCCTATTTGTAATTCTAGAACTTGTTCCGTTTTTAGAACTTTTAGGCACTTCTATTCTTGCTGTATATTTTTTCATTTACAAATTGCTACTAGTAAAGCAGAGACAATATTCAATTCTAATAGAAATTCTGTAGTAAGGGGTACAACCACAGAACAAAGCTATTAATAAGGCAATTGAGCCCTAGCGTATTTTAGTTTCAGATAGATTAGTATTTTCTGATTACCTGTACTACTTTACCTTGAATTTGTACCGATCCCAAAGGTAAAAGAATTGGTTTATAGGCAGGGTTGGCAGGTTGCAAACGAATAGTGTCTTTTCCTTCTTTATAAAAGTGCTTTAATGTTGCTTCGGAATTCTCTGTAAGCGCAACTACCATATCGCCATCGCGTACATTAGGAGTACGTTCGGCAATAATTGTGTCTCCTTCCATAATGAAACTATCGCGCATAGAATCTCCTTTTACCTTTAGCGCAAAATACTCTTTATTAATATTTAGACTGTTGCCAGCTAGTTCTATATATTCTGTAATTTCTTCTACTGCATCTATTGGGTAACCAGCAACAATTGTTCCAACCATAGGAATTTTTATGAACTGACCAATAAAACGACCAGCATTCATAACATAGTTAATGCCTCGAGCAGAATTTAAGTCTTTTTGAAGATAGCCTTTTTGTTCTAAGGCCATAATGTGCTGGTGAACAGTGCTAAGTGCACTTACACCCATAAACTTCTTAATATCGAACAAAGAGGGTGCCTGATTATTACTAGAAATATATGTTTCTATAAAATCTAAGACACGTTGCTGTTTTACTGTTAGGTTTGTTGCCATAATCAGATTCGGTAATGTATTAGTTATAATTTACCGAATCTAATACCGAATTGTCAAAAATTTTTCGGGTCTAGGCTTAATAACCTCTGGTAGGAAAAGAACTAGGAGCTGCCGACTTTGTAACTACGCCATTGTTAAAGCTATCCTTTATTGTAGGAGTTAATACAGAAGCAAAAAGAACAACAAACATTGCAATTACACAGCCAATAACAAGAGTAAGCACAACGCTAATTACAATCTGAGGACCACAGCCAATCCAGAATGCGGTGCTGTTATCTACTTTGTACATACTTTTAATTCCCTTCAAGAGAATAGCAACACTCCAAACCCATGCTCCTAGAGCTACAAGCCCAATAATGCAACCCAAACAAGTGGTAACAATATCAATACTCATTGCTGCATTGGTATGTCTTGCCGCTGTACCCATTATATTTAGCAACATAGAAGGAAATACAGCTAGTAAACCCATAATTGCAACCGGATATTCTGCATGCGCAATTAATCTAAACAAATCTCTATATTTTGGAAGAGTAACATTGCTCTTGGCAAAAAGGTAAGAAAGTAATGCCTGCAATGCCCAAGCACCTACATAGTAGAGTAAGGCAAGGGGAACTATAAAGATTCCAATACAGAGGTAAATAAGTGCGCCAGAAAAATATGTAGCAAGAGAAGGGATTGCCCCACCATACATATTGCCAGACAGTGCGGAAGGATTAGAAAACACACTGGCAACCATAGAAATAAGAATAGTTATGCCAAATAATGCAAACACTGGCCAGATAGGCAACTTATCTTTTATCTTGATATATTCGTCTGGTCTAGTTAATAGCTGTTTTAGTTGCTGCCACATGGTGCTAATATATTGAGTGTAATTAAAATCTTATTCCTAAGCAGTAAATTTTAGGTCAAACAATGCAGAAAAGAAAGGTCATTCTAGCAATTATGGACGGTTGGGGAATTGCTCCAAAAACATCGTTCAACGCAATTGCGAATGCAAATACTCCAAATGTAACAAGATTAATACGTGAATATCCAAACACACAGCTTAAAGCCGATGGTTTAGCAGTAGGTTTACCAGAAGGTCAATTTGGCACTTCCGAAGTTAACCACTTAACAATTGGCAGTGGCAGAGTAATTTTTCAGGATTTGCCCAAAATTAATTTGGCAATAAAAAGCGGAACTTTTTTCGAGAATAGGGTTTTGCTAGATACTTTTGCTCATGTAACAAAAGAAAAATCATCTTTACAATTGATTGGTTTATTTAGCGACGGTGGTGTTCACTCACATATTGAACATGTGTTTGCTTTGTTCGATATGGCCGACAAACTAAACTTTGAACGTCCAATTTATTTGCATTTATTTAGCGACGGCAGAGACGTTCCACCGCAATCTATTCGCACTTATATTAAGATGCTTAATGATGAAATAAAAAAACATCCAAAGTTAAAAATCAGCGTAGCTACTTTGCAAGGACGTGTATTCTTAGACAGAGATAGAGAATGGTCAAAAACCGAGATTGCATTCCAACTTATTCGTCATGGCAAGGGAAATGAAGTAACAGACATGGAAGCAGCAGTGAACTTGGCCTATAACACAACAAAAACAGACGAGTTTTTAAGTCAGTTTTTACTAAACAAAGAAGGATTATTAAAAAAGGGCGACGCAATTTTCTTCTTCCACTACCGAACAGACCGCGCTTACCAATTAGCAAAGAGAATTCAGGAAGAAAAGCTAGAAGATACTTTCTTTAGTAGCTTTGTAGAATATAGCGAAGAGTTAGACACTGTAAAAGCAGCATTTCCAAGAGACGAAATTAAAGATTCTCTTGCAGAGGCACTTTTCAATGCAGAAAAAAGACAATTACATTTGGCAGAAACAGAGAAATTCCCCCACGTTACTTACTTCTTAAATGGAGAACGCGAGGCAGAATATCCAAACGAGAAATGGGTTTCTAAAGAATCGAATAGATTTGTAAAGCCAATGTATAACTTCGAACCAAGCATGCGCAACTTCGACCTTGCCAAGGAAATTATTGCCGCAATAAATGGAGACGAATTCGATTTTGTAATTGTAAACTTTAGTAGCCCAGACATGGTTGGCCATACAGGCAATTACAATGCTGCTGTTGTATCTGCAGAATCTCTAGACTACTGCATGGGCGAAATTTACAAAGCATTAGAGGCAAAGTTAAATGAGTGGGCACTGCTTATTACAGCCGACCACGGCAATAGCGAAATTATGTGGGATGAAAAAAACCAGCAACCACACACCCAGCACACACTTTCGCCTGTACCTTTCATAATGGTTACAGACATTAAGGCCAAACTAGATAGAAAAGAGGGATTAGAAAACATAGCACCTACAATTCTAGATTTAATGGGAATTGAAAAACCTGCAGCTATGGTGGGAACCAGCTTGCTAATTAGAGAAGAGTAATAGAAACTATTCGAAAAAGAGAGGGCGGCAGTAAGGCTGCCTTTTTGTTGCAACATGAAACTGAAAAGACCCTGAAACTGAAGTTTTATGGCTTCAAATTTCAGGGTCAAAAAAACTCTCCTAGTACTCTACCATTACCATTACGCGAAAGTACTTAAAAACTGTTAGTCGAACTTCGACTAGGAGTCTATGCAACCGCCAAGATTTAATACTCGAGGTCTTCACTTCGTAGCCTTTTAAGCTCCGCGAAGAACACTGTCTTCATATATAAATCTTTTTGATTCACAGAGCTTAATCACTAATTATTTAGTTACTAAGCTCTGTGAATGTGTATATTTTTAAAGGTTTTACAGAGCGCTTCTAGGAAGAAGCGCTCTGAGAAAAGATTATGTTCATATAGGTCAATCTAGGACTTCATTTTACGTTCCTCCTTGCGGAAGATCCGTTAGAAGTACGCTAGCACTGCTAACCTTCTATGAACAAATACTCAACAAATTTTCAACCACTAATCAAAGTGGTGCAAAGGCAATGTAAAGCCTGCAAAAAATTTATTGATGTATTAACCTTCTCTACACAAAAAGCTTTACTTACTATGTAGAGAAGACCAAACCTACTTTTAAAAGAACGGAGCACATACTAACACCAGAATCTACTTTTGTCAACACTATAGGCTAACTAAATAGTAATTATTGTGTCTTGAATAGTATCGAACAGACCACAAAACTGTCAATAATTATTTACAAAGTAAAAGCAAGAGAATTTAACTAAGTTGGTTGCACAAGAAAGCTTGTACAACCAACTTCAGATCATCGCTATGCCATAAAAACAAAGGCAACTTGCACTCGCGTTCTCTCGGATGGTGCAGACGAAGTCCTCACCACCAGTCGAACGCCCGAAGCACCGAGCAGGTCACGTGCACAAAACACGCGATTGGCAGGATTGTATGTTGAGTCCTTTTCCCCAGTGTCGGGGTTATAGAAATCGAGTACTTCCTGCCCGCCATTGATGTTACTGCCAATGAGTGCGCAATCCTTCAACACCGGGTCTGCGCCAATGCTCCTTGTGGAAGGTTGCATTGTGAGCGTAATGGTCTGAACTGTCTCGCCGGGCACAGCACATGCACCCAGAATCACAGCAACCAACATTGCCAACAAACCTCGAATTGCCAAACTTAGCTTTTGCATTGATTGTTTCTCCAAACGGAATCAGGTTTCAAATTGAGTGAGGTTGAATTTCACAACACCCACAGAATACTCGTTGGGGCCGTCGAATCGAAATTCCTCGAGATAGTAGTGTGCTGGTTTGGCGGGTCCTTTCATAACAGTTCCAGCTGCTTGGTTGTAGCTAGGAAAGTATGACAGATTACCAGCGCAGAGCCAGCGCAAGGTTCCGCTAACCGCCGCCTTCATATGCAGGGTTAGACGCAACGAACCAGTTTCTGTTGTCTTGAACAAAACGTAGCCTGTATTTGGATACGTTAAGCCCCCAATGTCCTTGACCTTGTAACACCAGTCGTTACCAAAGTCTTTCATGACGGTGCGATCTGCTTTTCCAAGCACAATCGTGATTTCGCCTCCTATCCTGTCAATTTTTTTCGGCGGTTCGTTTACAAACCTACAACTGGCTAGCAAAATTGCTAAACAAAGCAATAATGCCTGCCCAAGTCTAATCATGGTTCCTCCAATTATTCTCTTGCTTTCAATGGATACGCCTGCATACGCAATACTATTGCAGTACACAGAACACGGGGGAATTTTACACCAGAATTTATAAAAATAAAGAGGGAACAACAACTTGTTGCTCCCTAACTAAACTGAAAACCTATTTATCGTCTACCTCTTCCCCGGGCATGATGATTTCTACGCCAACTTCTTGTGGTTTACTTATATCCACATTTCGTAAATCGCCATACCAGCAATAAAACTGATACAAGTCGGTCTTCGGCTGACCATCTTGAAAATGATACGACCAACAAAAAGCATCAGTAGTCAATAAATGACGTTCTTTCGCCAGCGGTTGAAAATACAAGATCCCACTAATATTACGAATGTCGCCATCACCAGCAACTAGGTAGATTCCTTCGTAGTATTTTTCTCTTAGATACTCCGGAGTTACAGACTCTACCTCATAGCACATTTCTCACTGTGGAGCCTCTGGATGCAGGAATGGCTCACCCTTAAACTTAATCACGAAGTTTTCAACCTTAAATGTAAGCTTGAACTGAATTCGAGATCCAACGGATTGTGGCGATTGATTGATTAAAAAGCCCACCATTCCTTGCTTCTGCAAGAATTAGAGCAGGATTATATTATGGGGCATCTTTATTTACAATATCTTGGCAGTCTATTGTGCCGTCTGCTAAAATATATCAACAAAAGTTCAAGGAAATTTCAGAACTTAACCTCATAATAAATTAGAAGGAAAGAAGTATGGATAACGACAAATTCACAAATAAAACAATGGCTGCAATACAAAATGCGGCAACAATAGCTATAAATAAAAATCAGCAAAATGTAGATGTTTACCACCTGCTTTTAGCACTTGTAACTCAGCAAGAAAGTATAGTGCCGCAAGTGCTTGCTCAACTAGGAATAAACCTGCAAAACCTAGAACTACAGCTTGAGGCTGCTATTAAAGCTTTGCCAACTGTACAAGGCAGTAATCAGCAATATCTTTCTACTGGTTTAAGAAAGGCCTTGGCTACAGCAGAAGGAGAAGCAACCGCACTAGGAGACAAATATATAAGCACAGAACATTTACTACTGGCATTAATAAAAGACGAGCAAATTAAAAAGTTACTAACCGTAGACAGAAAAGACATATTAGAAAAACTTGCCGCTGTTAGAGGTAACCACACGGTAGATAGCCCAAACCCAGAAGTACAATACCAAGCGTTACAAAAATACACGATAAATTACACAGACCTGGCTAAAACAGGAAAAATAGACCCTGTTATTGGTCGCGATAACGAAATGCGCAGAGTAATGCAAATCTTAACTAGAAGAAGCAAGAATAATCCTGTTCTAGTAGGAGAACCTGGTGTAGGTAAAACTGCAATTGTAGAAGGTCTTGCCCGCAAAATTATTGCCAAAGATGTACCAGACAATTTGGTAGATAAAATTATTTTATCCTTAGATTTAGGTGCACTATTGGCCGGCACCAAGTTCCGAGGCGAATTTGAAGAACGCTTAAAGGCTGTTATTACAGAAGTAGAGAAATCTGAAGGAAAAATTATTCTATTCATAGACGAACTGCACATGATAGTTGGTGCTGGTGGTTCCGAAGGAGGAGCAGACGCAGGCAATTTACTAAAACCTGCCTTGGCCAGAGGAAAAATTCGCACCATAGGTGCTACTACTATTAAAGAATACCGCCAATATATAGAAAAAGATGCGGCACTAGAACGCAGGTTCCAACCTGTAATGGTAGAAGAACCTAGTGTGCAAGATGCAATTTCTATTTTACGTGGCATTAAAGAAAAATACGAAGTGCACCACGGTGTACGTATTCGCGATAACGCAGTTATTGCAGCAGTAAATTTATCTAGCCGTTATATTAACGACAGATTCTTGCCAGACAAGGCAATAGACCTTATAGACGAGGCTGCTGCTGTTATTCGCATAGAAAATAATAGTAAACCAACCAAACTAGATGTTCTAGACAGAAAAATAATGCAGTTAGAAATTGAGGTAGAGGCGCTAAAGAAAGAAAACGACGAGCCATCTAAAGCCCGTATGAAAATTATAGAAAAGGAACTTGCAGAGCTACAAGACGAACGCAAAGTACTAGATATGCAGTGGCAGACAGAGAAGAAGCATATAGACCAATTAAAAGGCTATTCTGCCGAAATAGAAAAGCTAAAAGAAGAAGCCGAACAAGAGCGCCGCAGCTACAACTTACAAAGAGTGGCAGAAATTAACTATGGGCTTATTCCAGAACTACAAAAGAAAATTTTGGCAGAGAAAGAAGAGCTAAACATAATTCAAAAAGATTCCTCAATTTTAAAAGAAGAAGTTACAGAAGAAGATATTGCAGCTGTTGTCTCTAGCTGGACAGGAATTCCTGTTACCAAAATGCTAAGTAAAGAAAAAGAGAAACTAACTCATCTAGAAGATGCATTACGAGAAAGAGTAGTAGGGCAGGAAGATGCACTAACCAGCATTGCCAACGTTATTCGTCGTGCTCGTGCAGGAATTCAAGATGAAGACAGGCCACTAGGATCGTTCATATTCTTGGGCCCAACTGGTGTAGGAAAGACCGAACTGGCAAAGGCTGTTGCTCTGCAGTTATTTAACAACGACCAAGCAATAACTCGCCTAGATATGAGCGAGTATATGGAAAAATTTAACGTCTCTAGGCTTATTGGTGCTGCACCAGGTTATGTTGGCTATGAAGAAGGCGGAGTACTTACAGAAGCCGTGCGAAGACACCCTTATAGCGTTATTTTGCTAGATGAAATAGAGAAAGCTCACCCAGATGTCTGGAATATTTTATTGCAAGTTTTAGATAACGGCAGACTTACAGATTCTAAAGGTAAAGTAGTGAACTTTAAGAACACTATAATAATCATGACTTCCAATCTAGGTAGTGAAATTATTGGACGTTTAGTTAAAGATAGAGACTCACAGCGCAAAGAAATTCTAAATCTGCTTAATCAAACTTTCCGTCCGGAGTTTTTAAATAGACTAGATGAAATAGTTCTGTTCCAACCACTACAAATTGAACAAATTAAACAAATTGCCAAAATTCAATTAGGAAAACTAAGTACCAGATTAACAGAAAAGCATATTAAACTAACTGTTACAGACGCGGCGCTGCAATATATTGCTCTAAAAGGCTATGACGTTGTTTTTGGTGCTCGCCCACTTAAACGCTTTATTCAAAGTAATGTTTTAGACCAACTTTCTATGCAGATTATTACTGGCGAGCTTATTGCTGGCGACACTGCATTTGTAGATTGCAAGAATGACAAGCTTATTGTTGGCAAAGAGGGTACAATTCCTACGGAAGTTGAAAATACCCAAAAGCCAACTTTACAAAAGCAAGAGCCAAAGACCAAGAAGGCTAAACCACGTTCGAATGGTTTAATCCAATTTAAGAACTAATAAACGCTACTTGTATTGGTGATTCGTAGACTTAAAGCCATAATCGCCAATACTGTTGTTCTTTAGAAGCCATCAACTTTGTTGCTGGTCAAAATTGGAGGTTAAGATGGAAATTATATACTTTGCCCTAGCTGCCTTTGCAGCTATTCTAGACTTCAAGTTTTTATGCAACCTTGAAGTAGAAAAGGAATACATTGAAATTCCTGGTAACACTGAATATGTTGAAGTTATTGAGCATCCACCAATGCTGTCTTATAGCTTCTTGGTCCTATTTGGAGGCCTTGTGGTTTCTACCCTTGCAATCATTTTCTTCAACTTCAAGATGGCATTTTTGTTTGCGCTTTTAACAAATTTCATCACAATTCTGCTTCACGTTTACACTGGTGTTAAAAGCAAAGAGTGGGGAATTATGTGGAAGTACATTGCCTTGAATACACTTGCATTATGCGTAGGCATTTCACCTGCAATTAATATAGTTGTGCCTTCTTAAGGCCAATCTAGTGCTCAAACTCCGGTTTAAACCCGGAGTTTTTTTTGCTTTTACCAAAAGTGCTCTATAATACAAAATCTATTCACGTAGGCCACTAGTGCTTCGTGCACTAGAGGCTCTTTGCAATTTCTATAGGAGAATTATGAACGCATTTCAAGACTTTCTAAAAACCATTTTCAACGCCATCGACAATAGGTCAACTGTCGAAAACTTATTCCTACTCGTCATTTTTGCATTAACGTTAATGATATTCATTACCTCGTGGCGATTAACAAGCAAGAACATGAAGTTCATTAGCGTCCTTTACCATGTTCAAGCTCTGCCAGTTATCGCAGTAGTCGTTGTTTTCACTGCAATTATTGCTTGGAACTACGGGATTTTAGTTATTATGGTTGTAGCAATACTTAGTGCTAATCTGCAAATTGATGGAATGATTTGGCACGGACTTTCTGCCAGCGATCAAATTTCATTTTTTCAGAAAGAAGAAAACAAAAAACTCATTCTGCGCCAAGCACTCACCACAGTATTTGCAATTATAACCTGCATGGTTCTTATTGCTTTGCTGATTGCAAAGGATGACCAGACAAAGCCAGTAATGCCAATTTCACCACCAGGATCTGTACTTTAGGAGAAAATAATTGTGCAGCCGCCAGAGAGCTGTTAATGCGTAATTCTTGCTATTTTGGAATTACATAGAGTGTGCTTCAAAAAGAGGCCGCATCTTCACGATGCGGCCTCTAAAACTTTAATAATCTCCTTTAGAATTTCTGCTTATATTCTTCTTGGTTAAAAGTATTGAACTCCTTGGCAATATCTTCGTAACCAGCTTTTCCTAAAACACCATACATGGCATTCTTTGAAAGCTCAACACCTGGCTGATCAAAAGGGTCTATGTCCCACATTATTCCTAGATAAACTGTGGCAATTTCAAAGAACATAAATAGCTGGCCCAAATAGTATTCATTTAGCTCTGGCACAGAAACTGTCATACTTGGTCTGCCATGCTTGCTTAGCGCAAAGCGAGTAGTAGCAAGCTGACCGTGCAAAATTTCGCTCATAGAGCGATCTTTCAAAAAAGCAAAATCTTTAAGATCTGCATAATCTCCTGTTAAAGAAATATCTTCTGGTAATTGCTCGGCCATAATAAAGCTATAAAGCTTATCGTCTGGACCTTCATTATAAAGTTGCAACTGAGAATGCTGGAATGTTGGACCAACAGAAACAACCGGAGTGGTACCAGTTCCAGCAGGTTGTCCTTGCTTATTAACTTTCTTTCCTAGACTTTCTGCCCACAACTGCCTAAACCACATTGCAAAATCGTGAAGTTTATACAGGTAAGGCAAAGTTACAAGTATATTTCTGCCAGCCTGTGAATGCAGGTGGTTAATTCCTGCAAACTGCAATGCCATATCGGTTTCTGCTGAGGCACTTGCTAGTTCTGCTTCAATATCTCCAGCTCCTTTTAAGAATTGTGCTGCATCTAAGCCCAAAATCTTGGCAGCTGCCATTCCTACAATTGTTAACACAGAAAAGCGTCCACCTACATCGGCAGGAATAGACAAAGCAGGGAAGCCATATTCATTGGCCAATGCACGTAATGCACCAGACTTTTCGTCTGTTAAGAAAATAAATTGCTTGGTAATATTCTCGCCTCCTGCTTGCGCTTTAACAAGCTCGCGGAAGTAAACAAAGTTCGAGGCTTGCTCTACAGTATTTCCAGATTTCGAGATAACTACAAAAACTGTCTCTTTTAGGTTTAGTTGACTTTTTAACTCTAATAAAATGGTTGGGTCTGTTGTGTCTCCTGCAAAATAAACCTGTTTTTCTACAGAATTACCTTTGCCAGCAGCAAGGTCTTGGTTATGAAAAGTAGATTTTAATGCCTGCATAATTGCTTTGCCCCCTAGGTCCGAGCCTCCTATACCAATAATGACAACTGCTTTATATGGTTCTACCAGTTTTGCAAAGACATCTAGCTCTGTACTTAGCTTTTCCCAGCTACCAGGAAGGTTTACAAAACCGTAACTACTTTTTGCCGCAGCAAATTTTTCTTTAGTAGCTTGAAGAGTTGGTAAAAGTGCGGCAAGATCTGATGCAGAAACCATTTTGGCGCTGTTGTTGGTAGTGGCCGTACCGGTTTGAGTAAACACCTGTTTAAAGTCTGTTTTCATTACTTACTCTAGCAGGTAGGTCTACTTTGAACAATGGCTAAGGTATAATTGGCAACAGAAAATGTCTACAAAACTTAGCGACTACAATTACGAACTTCCGCAAGAAAATATTGCAATTTTCCCTCCACAAGAAAGAGGGAGTAGTCGGTTGTTGGTTCTTAATAGAGAAAATTCAGAAATAATTCATAGTTATTACAAAAACCTGACAGATTTTTTAGAGCCAGGAGATTTATTAGTGTTAAATGACACGAAAGTAGTAAACGCTAGGCTAGTTGCAGAGAACGAACAAGGCAAAAAAGTTGAGATCTTCCTTACAGAAAGCCATGAAAAGGGAAGTGGATTAGAATCTCTTCAGCATTTAGTCATCTTTCGGGGTAAGTTAAATAGTTCTGAAGTTATTAAATTTTCCTTTATAGGCGGATTTGTTTCAGCAAAAGTTCAGGAAGTTAACCAAAATGGCACAGCAATTTTAGAACTTATTCAGAATTCGGAGGTTAATAATTGGCAAGATTTAGTAGATAAAAGTGGAGAAGTACCTATTCCTCCATATTTAAAGAGAGAAGCCACAACAGCAGATTCGGAAAGATATCAGACTGTGTTTGCAAAGCAGGCAGGATCTGTAGCAGCTCCAACTGCTTCATTAAACTTTACAGAAGAGCTCAAAGAAAAGTTATTACAGAAGGGTGTAATAATTACTTACCTTACTCTTCACGTAGGGCTAGGAACGTTCTTGCCAATTCGCAGTGATGATTTAAAAGATCATGAAATGCATCAGGAATTTTTCATAATTCCACAAGATACAGTAGAGCAGATTAAAGAAAATCTTCAGAAGAAGCAGCGAATAGTTGCACTTGGCACAACTGCAGCAAGAGCACTAGAGTTTTCTGCAGAAAAAATTCATAACTTTCCTGCACAAGAAATTTCAGGAGAAGCTAATATTTTCATTTTTCCTGGCTATAATTTCAGAATTATTTCAGGATTGTTAACAAATTTTCATGCTCCGGCCTCTACAGTTTTAATGTTAGCCTCTGCTTTTGCTGGCAAAGAAAAACTTACCACTGCTTATAACCAAGCATTACACAAAAATTATATGTTTCTAAGTTATGGCGACAGCATGCTTATTTTGTAAAATCTTCTTGATTCTTGAATTTGCTATTGTATAATCCGTTGTCTGTAAAAACAGCTAGGCAAATTCTTTTAAAAGAGATTTGCAGTTCTTCAATAAGGAGCAGTATATAAATGGCTTTAACAATTGAGCTAGTAAGTAGACTTATAGGTGCTTTTCTGTCGCTTTTGTGCATGTTCTGGATTCTGCGCGAGCGCGAAAAACACAAAGTAAACTTTCCTGGCACAGTAATTACACTTCTTCCTATCATAGGAGCCGTGTTGATATTCGTGCCGAATACACCTGCTGGAGTTGAGCTTATAGCTAGTTCCATTACAGGATTGGCATTAGTGTTTGGTTGGGGGGTTTGCGTTACAACTACCAACGGTCGAATTAGAGAAGCTATCGAGAGGATGCATCTAATCGGAATCATCATGCTAGTAATGCAAATCTTATTATTCGTGATTAATTTCAAGAACTGGGAATAATGTGTTTCCTAATGCGCGTTTTGAGAGTTCAAAACGCGCATTTTTTTGTCTTGCACAAAAGGGCAGCGATGCTATAAAATCTCTAGTCGTTTTAAACCCATTACAGTACAACTGGACTGGAACGTATGCTCATAAAAAAAGGAGTCAAAATTCGAAATGTTACAGCTTGGTTTTTTCGTTGGAAACATGTTTGTGTTAGTAGTGCTCTATGGAATGAGAGCAGCAGCTATAAAAAAAACGCACCAAAGCGAACACAAACCTTTGCCACCTTGTGTTTTGGGAACAGTCTTTTTCCTTGGCACAGCCCTGGTGTTTTGGGAACCAGCTGCAGGATACGTTTGCTGTTTGTTAGCTGGTCTAGTAGTTTGCTTTAGAGGTTTAGAGTTAATGCCCCATTATCTCTTGCCCACAGGCAGACATGGAATTCGGAGCGTTGCAGTATCTTGCGTATTAATTGGCTTAAGCGCAATACTGCTATTAACCTGGAGACCCTAATAAGGTCAATAGAAAGAAAAGGAGAGATAGATGCTCGAACTACTGAAAGAATTTAACCGAGAAAACGCAATCTTGGTGGTCGAAGCAATCGGATTTTTTGTGTGTGGTTTTCTTCGATTAAAATACGAAGCAATTCACACAAATCGCGATTCAGAAAAAATCCCTGTCGCTGCATTCTTTGTTTTGATACTCCTGTCTGCAGGGGCGACGAAGTTTTTTCTGCCGTCAATCGTAAACAACGGCACCTACTTAGCCGCTGCGCTAATCAAGATAGTCATTCTTGATATTGGTCGCATGATCATTATCTACGCCCACCTTAAAGACTGGCGCTACGAAAAAGAGCACCTTGAGCATGCGCCTGTTGGTCTCGAAGACGAGACATATCAGATGGAGAATTATGGCTACAACGCCAAAGCCTACGATTTGCTGGGAATTTTCGGCAACCTGCCGGCGTTTGTAAGTGCCGTTGTCACTGCCATTATGCTGGCAGCTCGGCTCCTAGCAGGCAACTAGTATCTGGTATCTGGTTAGTTTTACCGCACTCTTAGTGAGTGCGGTATTTTTTTGCCTATAAAAATTATAGTAGAAAATTATGGGTTGCCTTTTAATTGGCAATCTTGGCAAATGCCAAAGAAGTCTAAACGGTGAGAATTTACAATAAATCCTGTCTTTTGCTCAACTTTACTAATTGCTTCTTCAAGGTCGGCATCTTTAAAACCAATAATTTTCCCGCAATTTTCGCAGATAAGATGGTGATGATGAGGTAATGTTGCCAGTTCGTATCTAGCTTTATTCTCCTGAAACTCTAAAACATTTAATAATTTCTTTTCTGTAAGTTTCTTTAAAATTCTATATACAGTGGCCATATCGGCAGCTACTCCTTGCTGCTGCAAATATGCAGTAACTTCTTCTACAGTAGCTGGGCCTTTGTCTTGTGCCAAGAACTCTATAACCCCTATGCGAGCCTTTGTTACTTTAAAGCCGTTTTCTTGTAAAATTTTAGTAGTATTCATTAATCGTATTGTACCCAATAAACAAGCAAATAGACTATTCTTAAATATGGCAAAGCTAACCAAACAACAACAAACAGCGGTTCTTTCTGTAAGTAAACAACTATTAAAAGGGCAAACACCGTTAGTTTCTTTAGTGGCATTCATTATTATTGCCGGCACATTATTCCTGCAAAGCAGTAACTTTTTTCAGGATGAGATTCCTACCTCACAAGTAAACGGAGTAGTTACAACTCCTGCCGCCACTTTTCCTGCGGATATAACAGTTGCAGATGGCGAAAAAGTAATTGTAACTAGAATTCTAGACGGCGACACTATAGAGGTAAGACAAACCAACGGAGAATTGGCCAAAATTCGCTTGCTAGGAATAGATGCTCCAGAAATTGCACATAATAGTAAAGAAACGACAGAATGCTATGGAGACGTTGCAACCCAAGTAATAACTCAAATGGCATCTCCAAATTCTGAAATAGTTATTCTTAAAGACCTTACTCAACCAGATAAAGACGTCTACGGAAGATTATTACGCTATATTGGCACAGTGCAATACCCGAACCTAAATATGTATTTGGTAGCCAATGGTAACGTTTATCTTTATCTGGACGCAAAAAGGACTAGTTACGAAGCTCAGTTTAAAGAGGCTTTGGCCAATGCTCAAACCCAGGGGCTAGGATTATGGAATGTTGCAACTTGCAACGGTAAAAGATAGTTACAATCAAAAAAAAGACGCCTTAGAAGCGCCTTTTAATATTCTTTAGAGATGTCTTATGCTGCTAGTTTGTAGCCGTTTACAGATGCACCAGTGCGCATTTTCTTATAAATCTTCATTGCTACTTTTACTTTACCAACAACCTGTTTTCCGGTTGGAGTAGTATATTGAGCCATAACAAGACGTAAGTTTGGAGCCCAGTTACGTTTGGTCTTTGGGCCTTTAAAACGCCAAACACCACCAGCACCAGATGAACCACGTTTGTGCTTTGTGCTGCTGCCATATCTTGTAGAAACTCCGGACACTTCACATGTTCTTGCCATAGATTGGAGATTATAGCATAACAGATACGGCATTAGGCAAGTTTGACCAAGTAAAAAGGTAGAGTATAATTTGCAACAGTTTTTGGCCTGAAATGGCCAAATGAATGATCTTAAGGAGTAGAGATGGGAGCTTATCCAATAAATATTGAGTGGGTGTTAATTGCCCTAAAAGTGATTATGTTGGCAGTAATTGCTACTGTAACATACCTTCAGTTCGCCTATGTAAACAATCTTAGGCTTTTGCCTGTGGCAATTCCAGCTTTTAACACGATTGGTTTTGGGTTAGTGGTGTTTAGTGAAAAGATTCAACACCCTTGGTTGCCTTTTGTGGTGGGCATTGTTTTTGCATTACCGTTGCTAATGCTAGTGGTAGTGCACTGGCGATTTTCATTTGGTAATTGGACAGACCCCACAGCAGGAAAGCTGGGTTTGCTAACACTTGCCAATTTTATTGCCGCTGTAACTTTGCTGGTAATCACGATTTTGTGGCCTTCATTGTTGCTTTCAAAAGTTAGTTCAGGAGGATAACAAATGGAACCAGACTGGCGAGGTTACGGAGATAGCGTCTTGTTTATTAATTAAACAGAGCTTTTTGTGTATTAGTTTGCGGGTTTTTCCAACAGGAAAAACCCGCCTTTTTTATTTCTGTGAATGCTAGAATTGGTTAACAAAGCAAAGATAATGCCCAATCAAAGCTACTTGCAATCTGGCTATAATTTTATTCGGACTTTACTGTCTGCAGGTAAATTACGCCAACGTATGCCAGGGCAAATCCTCATTTTTGTGTTAATTATTGTAATTGTGCTTTCTCTAATAGTAATTGCAATTAGTCTGAATGTTTCTAAAGGTACTCAAAACACAGGAGACAACACTCAATTTAGCAGTAGTAATAATGCTAGCGAAACTTATATCCTTAAAAACGCTAGTGCGCTTAGCAATACAAGCACAAACTTTACTGCTCAGAATTATACGCAGGTACTTCAAAATGCAACTTGCAACCTTTCTCCAAACGACCCAGAAATAATTATCTGTGTAGCCGAAGACGGAGAATTCACTGTTGAATTATCAATGCAAAAAACCAATCAGATAGTTAACTACAGACTAGAAAGAGGAGACTACTTCGATATAATTCTAGACATAGGAGTTAAAAACCTCTTAATACGCTGGGCAGGCGAAGACAGT
>Ga0105047_10000976_pt1 | contig 50310 bp, 26 predicted proteins | sample MAT04_FD_78384 | JGI IMG/M metagenome (GOLD analysis project Ga0105047, IMG submission 78384) | Freshwater microbial communities from Lake Fryxell liftoff mats and glacier meltwater in Antarctica - MAT-04 (megahit assembly) | ecosystem: Environmental > Aquatic > Freshwater > Ice > Liftoff...
GGTGTAGGTGCCCTTCAACTTGGCCAGGCTGCGGCGCTCCAGGATGCGCGCCGGCAGCGGGTAGTCGGCGGCCAGTTCCTGCAGCACTTCTTCGTCGGTGCTGGGCGCACCGCTGGCAGTCTTCTTCTTCACCGGCAGGCCCAGGCGGTTGAACAGGATCTCGCCGATCTGCTTCGGGCTGCCCAGATTGAACGGCTGGCCGGCGATGTCGTAGGCCTGCTGCTCCAGCTGCAGCATGCGCTCGGCCAGTTGCTGGCTCTGCCGGGCCAGTACCGCGCTGTCGATCAGCACGCCGTGGCGCTCGATGCGCTGCAGCAGCAGGCTCACCGGCATCTCGATGTCGCGGTAGACATGCAGCAGGCCCGGCACCGCCGCCACCTGCGGAAACAGCGTCTGGTGCACCTGCAGCGTCATCTCGCTGTCTTCGCCGCTGTAGGTGCTGGCGCGCTCCACGTCCACCTGGCTGAACGGGATCTGGTGCACGCCCTTGCCGCACAGGTCTTCATAGCCCAGGCCCTTGCGGCCCAGGTGGCGTTCGGCCAGCTTCTCCAGGCCATGGGTAAGGTGCGCCTCGAACACATAGCTTTGCAGCATGGTGTCGTGCTGCCAGCCGCGCACGGTGATGCCGTGGTTGGCCAGCACATGGGTGTCGTACTTGATGTTCTGACCCACCTTGGGTGCGGCGGCGTCTTCCAGCCACGGGCGCAGCGCGGCCAGCACGGTGTCGAGCGGCAGTTGCTCGGGCGCGCCGGCGTAGTCGTGCGCCACGGGCACATAAGCCGCCTCGCCGGGCTGCACGGCGAAGCTGATGCCGACGATGCGGGCGCGCAGCGGGTCCAGGCTGTCGGTCTCGGTGTCGAGCGCGGCCAGCGGCGCGGCGCGCAGGCGGGTGATCCAGGCTTCCAGCTGCGCCATTTCCACCACCGTCTCGTAGCGGCGCGCCAGCTGGCTGTTGTCTGGCAGGGTGGGGGCGGCGCCGGTGCCGTCGGCGTCGAACAGACCAGGGTTCGCGACGGGCGCGCTGCTGCTGCCCAGGCCCAGCTCGGCCTCCAGCTCTTTGCGCCAGGCCTTGAAGCCGTAGCGCTGGTAAAAGTCGAGCAGGCCTTCGCGGTCCACCGGCTTCAGCGCCAGCGCCTCCACCGCCGGCCAGCCAGGCACGTGGGCCGCCAGGTCGCAGTCGGTCACCACGGTGATCAGGCGCCGGCCCTGCGGCAACCAGTCGAGCGCCTTGCGCAGGTTCTCGCCGGCCACGCCCTTGATGCTCTGGGCCGCCGCCACCACGCCGTCCAGGCTGCCGTGTTCGGCAATCCACCTGGCAGCAGTCTTGGGGCCCACCTTGTCGACGCCCGGCACGTTGTCCACCGTGTCGCCGACGAGGGTGAGGTAGTCGATGATGCGGGCGGGCGGCACGCCGAACTTGGCGACCACGCCGGCGATGTCCAGCCGCTCATTGCTCATCGTGTTGATCAGCGTGACCTGGTCGGTCACCAGCTGGGCCAGGTCCTTGTCGCCGGTCGAGATCACCACCCGGTGGCCGGCGGCCGCGCCCACGTTGGCGAGTGTGCCGATGGCGTCGTCGGCCTCGATGCCGGGCACCTCCAGCACCGGCCAGCCCAGCAGGCGCACCACTTCGTGGATCGGTGCGATCTGGGTGCGCAGGTCGTCGGGCATGGGCGCGCGCTGGGCCTTGTACTGGCCGTACCAGGCATCCCGGAAGGTGGGCCCATGGGCATCGAACACACAGGCGGCATGCCCGCCGGGGCCGCTGCCGATGATCTGCTCGCGCAGCCGCTTCATCATCGCCACCAGGCCGTGGATGGCGCCGGTGGGAAAGCCGTCTGGCCCGCGCAGATCAGGCATGGCGTGGTACGCACGGTACAGGTAGCTGCTGCCGTCGACCAGCAGCAGCATGGGCAGGGGGGGTGTGGCGTCTTGCATGCCCGGATTGTGGTGGCAGCGGCCGCGCCTGCCACCGGGCAGCACGCCACCTAGAATCAGGGCATGACACGCCTGACTCTGATGCTGTGCCTGGCCGCCACCGCTGCCGGTTGCGCCGGCCTTGCGCCGGGCACCGGCAGCGAAGCCGCCCTGCAACGCCTGGTCAGCGAGGACGACCAGGTCCGCATCACCGAGCTGCGGTTGCGCGGCCAGACGCAGCGCATCACCGTGGACAACAAGGGCAGCGCCGCGCCGCGCTACGAGATCACGCCGCAGGCAGCCGGCAGCGACCCCTCGGGCGCCAGAACCAGTGCCGGCCAGCGTGTCTGGACGGTGCTGAGCTTCTAGCCCTGCCATGGCCGTGTTCACCGATGTCACGCCGGCCGAAGCCGGCGCGCTGACCGAGCGCCTGGGCGCCGGCATGCTGCTGCGGCTGCAGGGCATCGACGCGGGCATCGAGAACAGCAACTTCTTCGTCAGCACCACCAGCGGTGAATGGGTGCTCACCCTGTTCGAACGGCTGGGCGCCGATCAGCTGCCCTTCTATCTGCGGCTGATGCAGCACCTGGCGCAGCGCGGCCTGCCGGTGCCCGAGCCGCGTGCCGATGCCAGCGGCAACATCCTGCACCAGGTGGCCGGCAAGCCGGCGGCCCTGGTCACCCGCCTGCCCGGCCACCACCAGCTGGCGCCCGACCTGCACCACTGCAGCCAGCTCGGCAGCCTGCTGGCCCGCATGCACCTCGCGGTGGCCGACTTCCCGTTGCAGCAGCCCAACCTGCGCGGCCGCGCCTGGTGGCCCGGCATCGCGCTGGCAGTGCGGCCGCACCTGGGCGCGGCGCAGCAGCAGCTGCTCGATGCCGAACTCGCCTTCCAGCAGCAGGTGGCGACGTCGCCGGCCGTTGGCGCGCTGCCGCAGGGCGCCGTGCATGCCGACCTGTTCTGCGACAACGTGTTGTTCGACGGCCTGCCCGGGCATGAGAAGCTGACCGGCGCGTTCGACTTCTACTTCGCCGGCACCGACAGCTTCGGCTACGACCTGGCGGTGTGCCTGAACGACTGGTGCCTGAACGCCGACGACGCCAGCCTGGACGAGGCACGCGCCCAGGCCCTGGTGCAGGCCTACCAGGCACACCGGCCGCTGGCGGCAGCCGAGCACCGGTTGCTGCCGGCGCTGCTGCGCGCTGCGGCGCTGCGCTTCTGGCTGTCGCGACTGGGCGACTGGCACCTGCCGCGCCCGGCCGCCCTGTTGAACCCCAAGGACCCGGCGCACTTCGAGCGCGTGCTGCGCGCACGCATCGCCCAGCCCTGGCACGCCCTGCGCTGAAGCGCCAGGCTCCTGTTTCCCCATCCAACCAGAATCGACCACCCGCACCATGGGACTTCGCCTTCAACCGGTCGCCCCCGCCCAGGGCTGGCGCTGGCTGCGCCAGGGGCTGCAGCTGTGGCTGCAGCGCCCGCTCTCCTTCGTCGGGCTGTTCGTCGTCTTCCTGTTCGGCGTGCTGTTGCTGATGGTGGTGGTGCCCTACCTGGGCGGGCCGCTGGGCATGGCGCTGCTGCCGATGCTGAGCCTGGGCTTCATGATTGCCAGCCGCAGCGCGCTGGCCGGCGGGCCGGTGCACATCGGCCAGTTGGTCGAAGGCCTGCGCCACCCGGTGCGCAGCCAGCGCCAGGCTCAGTGGGTCCTGTGCGCTGCCTATGCGCTGGGCACCATGCTGGTGATCACCCTGGCCGACTGGGTCGACGGCGGCACCTTCGAGGCACTGCAGCGCGAGATGGCTGCTGCCAGCAGCGACGGCAAACCCTCCAGCCAGGTCGCTGCGATCCTGGCCGACCCGCGGCTGGTGCAGGGCATGCTGGTGCGGGTTGGCCTGGCCGGCTTGTTGTCGGTACCGTTCTGGCACGCACCGGCCCTGGTGCACTGGGGTGGCCAGGGGGCCATTCAGGCGCTGTTCAGCAGCACGCTGGCCCTGTGGCGCACCCGCGGTGCATTCACCTTGTACGTGTTGGGCTGGGGCGGGGTGATGGTGGCCACCGTCGCGGTGTTCTCGCTGGTGGCGGCGCTCACCGGCGCCGGCCAGTTGCTGGGGCTGATGACCTTGCCCATCGGCCTGGCGTTCTCGGCGGCGTTCTATGCATCGCTGTGGTTCAGCTTCGCCGACACCTTCGGCGGCGACGGCGTCGTGGCGCCCGGCTGACACCGCGCGGCGGCAAGCTTGCCGCCTGCACACCGCAGCCACAGCGCCGTCACATTCGCGCAACACTGCGTCCGACCCGGCGCGGGCGTCATCGGCGCGGGCGGGCTGGGCCGGCAGAATCTGCGGCACGCTGCTGCGCGTGCCAGCAGTGTGCATGCCGAGGTGCGGCACGCAGCTTGCTCGCTGCCGTCTCGCTCGCTATCCACGCATTGCCCACCGCCCACACCCAGAGGTCACCACGATGCCGCGTTCCACCGCCCCGTCCCTTCCTTCCCCGTCCCTTCCCGCCCTGTCGCCGTTGTGTGCCGCCGTGCTGGTGGCCTGGGCCGGTCCGGCCTGGGCGCAAGCCACGCCCGGCCAGTTGCAGACCGTCACCGTGACGGCAGAACGCCGGGCGGAGAACCTGCGCGACGTGCCGAGCTCCATTTCGGTGCTGAACACTGATCTGCTGGATGCGTTGAACACCGGCGGGCAGGACCTGCGCATGCTGGCCGGCCGCGTGCCCAGCCTCAACATCGAATCGTCCTTCGGCCGCGCCTTTCCACGCTTTTACCTGCGTGGCTATGGCAACACCGACTTCCGCCTGAATGCGTCGCAACCGGTGTCGCTGGTGTATGACGACGTGGTGCAGGAGAACCCCATCCTGAAGGGCTTCCCGGCCTTCGACCTGGACCGCATCGAAGTGCTGCGCGGCCCGCAGGGCACGCTGTTCGGCCGCAACACGCCGGCCGGTGTGGTGAAGTTTGAATCGGTCAAGCCGTCGACCAAGAAAATGGACGGCTATGCCAGCCTGTCCCTGGGCACCTACAAGACCGTCAATGCCGAAGCTGCGGTCAACCTGCCGCTGTCCTCCGACATGGCCATGCGCGTTTCGGCGCTGAACCAGACCCGCAGCGACTGGGTGCACAACGACCATCCCAACGCGCTGACCAGGGACCTCGAAGGCTACCGCGACAGCGCCCTGCGGGTGCAGTTCCTGTATGAGCCGAGCAAGCAGTTCAGCGCGCTGGCCAATGTGCATGTGCGCGACTACGACGGCTCGGCCCGGCTGTTCCGCGCCAACATCATCGAGAGAGGCACAAACGACCTGGTGGCGGGCTTCGACCCGGCCAAGGTCAGCTACGACGGCAAGAACGAAAGCAATGTGCAGAACTACGGTACCAACCTGCGCATGCGCTGGACCCTGGGTGGCATGGCGCTGAACTCGATCACCGGCTTCGAGCAGGTGAAGACCTTCAGCCGCGGTGACATTGACGGCAGTGCCGGCCCGTACTTCAACCCCAGCCTGCCCTTCGCGTCGGAAACGGCCGACGGCATGCCCGAGCATTCGCAGTTCTCGCAGGAATTCCGGCTCGAATCGCTGGGCAGTGGCCCGCTGGGCTGGCAGGCCGGCGTGTACCTCTTCCGCGAAGACTACAAGATCGAGAGCTTCAGCTACGACTCGACCAACGCCAGCGCACAGGACGGCTACCAGCGCGTACGCCAGAAGAACGATGCGGTCGCAGTGTTCGGCGCGGTCAACTACGACGTGAGCCCCGCGCTGAAGCTGCGCGGCGGCCTGCGCTACACCCGCGACAACAAGAAGTTCACGGTGGAGGCCTATGAGCAGAGCGGCTTCGCGCCCTGCATCGGGCCGACGCTTGGCATCCCGGGCTCCGGTCCGCTGAAGTGCAACATCACGCAGCTGGCCGGCCTGGAACCCGACGGCAACCTGTCGTCGTCGCCGAAGGACAGCAAGTTCAGCTGGGACGCCAGCGGCACTTACGCGCTCGACAAGGACACCAACCTGTACGCCCGCGTGGCCACCGGTTTCCGTGGCAGCAGCGTGCAGGGCGCGGGCGCCTTCAACGGCAAGTCGGTGGCCGGGCCGGAGACCAACACCTCGTATGAGGCCGGCATCAAGACCGACCTGTTCAACAAGCGGGCGCGGCTGAACTTCGGTGTCTTCCACTACAACGTGAAGGACCTGCAGCTCACCGCCGTGGGTGGTGCCAGTGGCAATGCAAACGTGCTGGTGTCGGCCAAGAAGGCCACCGGCCAGGGCTTCGAGATGGACCTGCAGGCCTTTGTCACCGACAACCTGCTGGCCACCCTGGGCGTGGGCTACAACGACACCCGGATCAAGGACGCCAACCTGGCCGTCTCGGCCTGTGCATCCTGCACGGTGACCAACCCGCTCACCGCTGGCGGCAAGGCCCTGATCAACGGCAACCCGCTGCCGCAGGCCCCCAAGACCACGCTGAACTTCTCGCTGAAGTACACCCAGCCGATGGGCGACGGCGCCGAGCTGTATGCCTACACCGACTGGGTCTACCGCAGCAAGGTGAACTTCTTCCTCTACGAAAGCACCGAGTTCACCAGCAAGCCGGTGACCGAAGGGGGCTTGCGCGTGGGCTACACCTGGGGCAATGGCAAGTACGACGTGGCCGCCTTCGGCCGCAACATCACCAACCAGATCCGGGTGGTGGGCGGCATCGACTTCAACAACCTCACCGGCTTCATCAATGAGCCGCGCACCTGGGGCCTGCAGTTCAAGGCGCAGTTCTGACGATGCGGCGTGCGGCCGGCCTGGTGTTGCTGGCAGCTGCCGTGGCGGGCAGCGCGCTGGCACAGCCGGCCGTGATCTACGAGTTGGGCGGCAAGGCCGACCGCTCGTTCAACCAGGCCGCGTTCGAAGGCGCAGAGCGCTGGCGCCAGGCCACCGGCGGGCGCTACCTCGAGTTCGAGGTGGCGCAGTCGGCCCAGCGTGAACAGGCCGCGCGCCGCTTCGCCGAGCGTGGCGCGGCGCCGGTGGTGGCCATCGGCTTTCCGCAGGCGGCGGCCATCACCACCGTGGCGCGTGAATTCCCGAAGACACCGTTCGCCATCGTCGACGCGGTGGTCGACCTGCCCAATGTGCAGAGCTTCGTCTACCGCGAGCATGAGGGGTCGTTCCTGGTCGGCCTGCTGGCGGCGATGGCCAGCAAGAGCGGCAAGGTCGGCTTCGTCGGTGGCATGGACATCCCGCTGGTGCGGCGCTTCCTGTGCGGCTACGAGCAGGGCGCCCGCCATGCCAACCCGAAGGTGGTGGTGCTGTCGGCCATGTCGGGCAGCACCCCGGCAGCCTGGACCGACCCGGCCCGGGGCGCCGAGCTCACCAAGACCCAGATCGCCCAGGGGGTCGATGTCGTGTTCGCCGCCGCCGGCACCACCGGCCTGGGCATCATGCAGGCGGCCAGGGACGGCGGCATCCTGGCCATCGGCGTGGACAGCAACCAGAACCATCTGCACCCGGGCACCATGCTGACCTCGATGGTCAAGCGGGTCGACCTGGCGGTGGAGCAGGCCTTCCGCAGCGTGAAGCCCGGCATCACCGCGTTGGGCCTGAAGGAGGGCGGTGTCGACTACGCCGTCGACCAGCACAACGACAAGCTGCTGACGCCCGCGATGCGCCGGGCCGCCGAGACCGCACGCGCCGACATCGTGGCTGGCCGGCTCAAGGTGATCGACTACACGGTGGCCAACAGCTGCCGCTGAGCGCGCCACCGCCGGCCAGCCCGCTGCAGTGGGGGGCGGCTTCTACAATTCACCCTCCCCTCTGACACGCCCAGCGCTGCCGGCCTGCCCGGCCGGCCTGGCGCCCTGCTGCCCCCATGACCGAACTCGTAAAATCCTTCGAACCCGCTGCCATCGAAGCCCGTTGGGCGCCGCTGTGGGAGCAAAGCGGCGTCTACGCGCCGTCGCTGGACCCGGCCCGGCCGTCGTTCTGCGTCCAGCTGCCGCCGCCGAACGTCACCGGCACGCTGCACATGGGCCACGCGTTCAACCAGACCATCATGGACGCGCTGACGCGCTACCACCGCATGCGCGGCTTCAACACACTGTGGGTGCCCGGCACCGACCATGCCGGCATCGCCACGCAGATCGTGGTGGAGCGGCAGCTGCAGGAGCAAGGCATCAACCGGCACGACCTGGGCCGTGACGCTTTCGCTGCCAAGGTGTGGGACTGGAAGGCGCAGAGCGGCGCCACCATCACCCGGCAGATGCGGCGCATGGGCGACAGCGTGAGCTGGGCGCATGAGTACTTCACGATGGACCCGAAGCTGTCGGCCACCGTCACCGAAACCTTCGTGCGGCTGTATGAAGAGGGCCTGATCTACCGCGGCAAGCGCCTGGTCAGCTGGGACCCGGTGCTGAAGTCGGCGGTGTCCGACCTGGAGGTCGAGAGCGAGGAGGAAGACGGCTTCCTCTGGCACATCGCCTACCCGCTGGAGGACGGCAGCGGTCAATTGGTGGTGGCCACCACCCGGCCCGAAACCATGCTGGGCGACACCGCCGTGATGGTGCACCCCGATGACGCGCGCTACACCGCCTTCATCGGCAAGCAGGTGCGCCTGCCGATCACCGGCCGCCTGGTGCCGGTGATCGCCGATGCCTATGTCGACAAGGCCTTCGGCACCGGCGTGGTCAAGGTGACTCCGGCGCACGACACCAACGACTACCAGGTGGGCCTGCGCCATGGCCTGGAGATGCTGACCATCTTCACCCTGGACGCCAGGGTGTGGGACGGCGCCCCCGCCGCCTACCGCGGGCTGGACCGCTTTGCCGCCCGCAAGGCGATCGTCGCCCAGCTGGACGCCGAAGGCCTGCTGGTGGAGACGAAGAAGCACAAGCTGCAGGTGCCGCGCTGCGCCCGCACCGGCCAGGTGATCGAGCCCATGCTCACGGATCAATGGTTCGTGGCGATGACCAAGCCCAGGGCATCCAAGGACGGCAAGCCAGGCAAGAGCATCGCCCAGCAGGCCATCGAGGTGGTCGAATCGGGCGAGGTGCAGTTCGTGCCCGAGCAATGGGTGAACACCTACAACCAGTGGATGAAGAACATCCAGGACTGGTGCATCAGCCGCCAGCTGTGGTGGGGCCACCAGATCCCGGCCTGGTACGGCAGCGGTGGCGAGCTGTTCGTCGCCCGCGACGAGGCCGAGGCCCGCGCCCAGGCCACAGCGGCCGGCTACAACGGCACGCTGACGCGAGACCCCGATGTGCTGGACACCTGGTACAGCAGCGCCCTGGTGCCCTTCTCCACTCTGGGCTGGCCGGCCAAGACCATCGAACAAGACCTGTTCCTGCCCAGCAGCGTGCTGGTCACCGGCCACGACATCATCTTTTTCTGGGTCGCCCGGATGATCATGATGACGAAGCACTTCACCGGCAAGGTGCCGTTCAGGCATGTGTACATCCATGGCCTGGTGCTCGATGCGCAGGGCAAGAAGATGAGCAAGAGCGACGGCAACGTGCTCGATCCGGTCGACCTGATCGACGGCATCGCGCTGGCGCCGTTGCTGGACAAGCGCACCACCGGCCTGCGCAAGCCCGAGACCGCGCCCAAGGTGCGCAAGGCCACCGAGAAAGAGTTTCCCGACGGCATCCCCGCCTACGGTGCCGACGCGCTGCGCTTCACCTTCGCCGCCATGGCCACGCTGGGGCGCACGGTGAACTTCGACACCAGGCGCTGCGAGGGCTACCGCAACTTCTGCAACAAGCTGTGGAACGCCACCCGCTTCGTGCTGATGAATTGCGAAGGCCAGGATTGCGGCCTGAAGGAGCACACCAAGGCCGAATGCCAGCCTGGTGGCCCGGCGCATGGCTACATGCGCTTCAGCGCGGCCGACAAATGGATCAGCAACGAACTGCAGCGGGTGCAAGCCACCGTGGCGGAAGGCTTCGCCAGCTACCGGCTGGACAACGTGGCCAACGCAATCTACCAGTTCGTGTGGGACAGCTACTGCGACTGGTACCTGGAGATCGCCAAGGTGCAGATCCAGCTGGGCGATGCGGCGCAGCAGCGCGCCACCCGCCGCACCCTGATCCGCACGCTGGAGGCGGTGCTGCGCCTGCTGCATCCGGTGACGCCCTTCGTCACCGCCGAGCTGTGGGAGACGGTGGCGGTGGTCGCCGGTCGCAAGACGGCCGGCTCTGCCGAGACCATCGCCAGCGCGCCCTACCCGCTGGCGCAGCCCGACAAGGTCGACCCGGCGTCCGACGCCTGGATGGAGCGCCTGAAGGCGGTGGTGGCGGCCAGCCGCAGCCTGCGCAGCGAGATGGGCCTGTCACCGGCCGAGCGGGTGCCGATGCTGGCCAACGGCGACCCCATCTTCATCGACGCAGCCGGCCCGCTGATCCAGGCGCTGGCCAGGCTGTCGGGCGTCCGGCGCATCGACGACGAGGCGCAGTTCGCCGCCGCCAGCGCCAGTGCGCCGGTGGCGATGCAGGCCGGTCTGCGCCTGGCGCTGCAGGTCACCATCGACCTGGCCGCCGAACGTGCGCGCCTGGGCAAGGAAGTGGCCCGGCTGGATGGCGAGATCACCAAGGCCCAGGCCAAGCTGGGCAACGAGAGCTTCATGGCACGCGCGCCGGCCGCGGTGGTGGCCCAGGAGCGCGCCCGCATGGATGAATTCAGCCAGACGCTGCAGCGCCTGCGCGAGCAGCTGGCGCGCCTGCCGCCGCCTTGACCGCTGCCGCGCCTGGGGCAAGCGCTAGCGCACTGGCACCAGGTCGCTGCCAGGCTGCAGCAGCGCGTCGATGCGGCGCGCCACGTCCCAGGCAGCGCGCACGCGCGATTCCAGCGTGGTGCTGGCCACCCGCGGCGTCACCTGCAGGGTGTCGATCTGGTGCAGCAGACGGCCGGGCGCCAGCAGGCCCGGCTCCAGGCTGTCGAACCAGGCGGCGGCCATGCGGCCCGAGCCCAGCACATCGGCCAGCGCGTCCTCGTCGAACAGGCTGGTGGACGCCAGGCTCACCAGCACCTGGTTGGGCTTGCAGAAGGCCAGGTAGCGCTCGCCCAGCAGCCCTTGGTAGCGGGTGAAGTAGGTCAGCATCACGCAGACCGCGTCGCTCTGCTCCATCAATTCGCGCAGCCCCACCGGCTCGACCAGCCAGCGCGCCCACAGCGGGTCGTTGGCGTGCAAGGCCGGGTCGTAGCCGATCACCCGTGAACCGAAGGCCTGCAGCAGCTGTGCCGTGGGCTGGGCGGCCGGGCCCATGCCGATCAGCCCGACAGTGGCGCTGCCCAGCTCGCGGCCCACCAGCAGGCCCTCTGGGTTGAGCACCGGCACCCGCCGCAGCATCTGCAGCAGCGCGCCGATCATGAACTCGGCCTCGGACTGGGCGGTGGCGTCGCTGGGCCGCACCACCTCGACACCGGCGCGGGCGCAGGCCTCGAAGTCGATGTTCTCGGCGCCGGCCGACAACCGCCCCACCGCGCGCAGCAGCGGTGCCCGCGCCAGCGTCTCGGCGCCCAGCGCCACGGTGGGCGGGATGATCAGCGCCTGCACATGGCGCAACGCCTGGCGCAGGCCCAACGGATCACGGGCGAGGTCGGGCGCAAAGCGCACCGCGTGCCGTGCCACCAGCCACTGCATCACTTCGGGATCCAGCGGTTCGACGATCAGGACCACCCTGCGAACCTCAAGGCCGGGCCCCAAACCTGCATGCCAGAATCAACTTGCTCCTTCACAACGACGAGTCATTCCCATGTTGGTCAAAAAAGCGATCTTTCCCGTGGCGGGCCTGGGCACCCGATTCCTGCCGGCCACCAAGGCCCAGCCGAAGGAGATGTTGCCGGTTGTCGACAAGCCGCTCATCCAGTATGCGGTGGAAGAGGCCTATGCCGCAGGCGTGCGCGAGATGATCTTCGTGACCGGGCGCCACAAACGTCCGATCGAAGACCACTTTGACATGACCTTCGAGTTGGAGGTGGCCCTGGAACAGGCGGGCAAGGCCGAGTTGCTGCGGGTGGTGCGCAGCGTGAAGCCGCACGACATGGAATGCATCTACGTGCGCCAGGCGCAGGCCCTGGGCCTGGGCCATGCGGTGCTGTGCGGCCAGCGTCTGGTGGGCAATGAGCCGTTTGCGGTGCTGCTGGCCGATGACTTGATGGTCGGCGACACCCCGGTGCTGAAGCAGATGGTCGAACAGTTTGCCGAGTGGCGTGCGTCGATCCTGGCGGTGCAGGAAGTGCCGGCCGAGCACACCCGCCGCTACGGCATCGTCGACGGCGTGCAGGTCAACGACCGGCTGATCGATGTCAACCGCATCGTCGAGAAACCCGCGCCCGAGGACGCGCCGTCGCGCCTGGGCGTGGCCGGCCGCTACATCCTGACGCCCGGCGTGTTCCATGAGATCGCCAGCCAGCCGCGCGGCGTGGGCGGCGAGATCCAGCTGACCGACGGCATCGCCTCGCTGCTGCGGCGCGAAAAGGTGTTTGCCTACCGCTATGAAGGCCAGCGCTACGACTGCGGCAGCAAGGAAGGCTGGCTGCAGGCCAATGTGGAGCTGGGGCTCAAGCACCCGGACGTCGGTGCCAGTTTCCGCACCTACCTGCAGGGCCTGGAAGTCTGACTTGGGCGCCGATGGGCAGCGGGCGGGCGCCGGCGGCCGCGCTGCCTCAGCGCCGGCGCAACAGGTGCACGAACTCGTTGCCGATGCTGGTCTGCTCGACCAGCTCGTTGCCGGTCTGGCGCGCAAAGGCCTGGAAGTCGCGCACCGACCCGGGGTCGGTCGACAACACCTTCAGCACGTCACCGCTTTGCAGCGTGGCGAGCGCCTTCTTGGCCTTGAGGATGGGCAGCGGGCAGTTCAGGCCTCGGGTGTCGAGCTCTTGGGTCGGGTGCATGGCAGGGCGATCGGGTTGCGGGCAGACGGGCAGACGGTCAGCCGCGGCGCGGCAGGTCCATGAAGCGGGGCTCGATGCCGCGCCGGCGCAGCCACGCCGCCAGCGCATAGCCGGTGCCGGCCGGCCAGCAGACCAGGTCTTCCGGCGCATACAGCTTGTACTCGGCCAACTCGGGCGACAGCCGCACCTCGCCGCGGGCCAGTGCGTGGTAAGCGATGATCACCTGGTTCATGCGCTGGAAGTCGTAGACGCCGATCAGGTCCAGCGACAGCACCTCCAGGCTGGTTTCCTCGGCCACCTCGCGGGTGATGCCTTCTTCGGGCGTCTCGGCGGCCTCCATGAAGCCGGTGATCAGCGCGAACATGCGGCCCGACCAGGCGGCGTTGCGCGCCAGCAGCACCCGCCCGCCCTGGTCGGCGCATTCGATGATGGCCGCCAGCACCGGCGTGGGGTTGTTCCAGTGGGTCCAGCTGCAGGCCGGGCAGCGCAGACGGATCTTGAGGCCACCGTCTTCCAGCGCCTCGGTGGGTTGCAGCTCGGTGCTGCAGGACGGGCAAAAGCGGAATGCCTGGGTCATGGTCTGACTCGGTTCTCGGGTCTCGGGTCTTGGGTCATGGGTCTTGGGTCAGCGGTCTAGGCCGGAAACACGCCGGTCGACAGGTAGCGCTCGCCCCGGTCGCAGACGATGAAGACGATGGTGGCTTCACGCTGCTGCTGTGCCAGCTGCAGCGCCACCCAGGCGGCACCGGCGGCGGAGATGCCGGCGAACACGCCCTCCTGCCGGGCCAGGCGGCGGGCCATGTCCTCGGCGTCGGCCTGGCTCACCAGCACCAGTTCATCGACCTGGGTCGCGTCGTAGATCTTCGGCAGATAGGCCTCGGGCCACTTGCGGATGCCGGGGATGCGCGAGCCCTCGGCCGGTTGGGCGCCGACGATGCGCACTGCCGGGTTCTGCTGCTTCAGGTAGCGGCCCACGCCGGTGATGGTGCCGGTGGTGCCCATGGCGCTGACGAAGTGGGTGATGCGCCCGCCCGTCTGCCGCCAGATCTCGGGCCCGGTGGTCTCGAAGTGGATGCGCGGGTTGTCGGCATTGGCGAACTGGTCGAGCACCCGGCCCTTGCCGTCGCGCTGCATCTGCTCGGCCAGGTCGCGTGCGTACTCCATGCCGCCTGATCGGGGCGTGAGAATCAGCTCGGCGCCGTAGGCCTTCATCGTCTGGGCGCGCTCGATCGACAGGTCCTCCGGCATGATCAGCACCATGTGGTAACCCCGGATCGCAGCGGCCATGGCCAGGGCGATGCCGGTGTTGCCCGAGGTGGCCTCGATCAGGGTGTCACCGGGGTGGATGTCGCCACGCTCCTCGGCGCGGCGAATCATGCTCATCGCCGGCCGGTCCTTGACCGAACCGGCGGGGTTGTTGCCTTCCAGCTTGCCCAGCACCACGTTGCCGCTGGCTTCGCTCGTTGGCCCGGGCAGGCGTTGCAGACGCACGATCGGCGTCTGGCCGATCACGTCCTCGATGGTGGGGTAGCGGTCGCTCGACAAGGGTCACCTCCTGGCCGGATTGTGTCAGCCGCCGCCAAGCGCCGCTGCACCCGCGTGACATAATCCGAAACCGCGCCGAGCTCACCGGCAGCGGCCTGCCCGCGTGACGAAATCGGTAGACGTAGCGGATTCAAAATCCGCCGCCGCAAGGCGTGCCAGTTCGAGTCTGGCCGCGGGCACCACCCCTTCCCCGTTCCCTTGCCGCCCGGTCACCCATGCCGACAATGCCCCCGGTCACCAAGGCGCTGCTGCTGATCTGCACGGCCATCTTCCTGGTGCAGATGCTGCTGCCGATGGTTCCCCTGGACCAGATGTTCGCGCTGTGGCCGCTGTCGAGCGGGCGTTTCTGGCCCTGGCAAGTACTGAGCTACGGCTTCTTGCATGGCGACACCATGCATCTGTTCTTCAACATGCTGGGCCTGTGGATGTTCGGCAGCGAGCTGGAGCGGTTGTGGGGCACCCGGCGCTATCTGCAGATGCTGGCCGCCAGCATCGTCGCCGCGGCGATCGTCCAGCTGCTCTTCACCGCGCTGATCGGCTCCGGTACACCCACGGTCGGCGCCTCGGGTGCGCTGTTCGGGTTGCTGCTGAGCTTCGGCATGCTGTTCCCCAACCGGGTGATCATGCCGCTGTTCCCACCCATCCCGATGAAGGCACGCACCTTCGTGATGGTCTTCGGCGGGCTGGAACTGCTGTTCGGCCTGGCCGGGTCCAAGGGCGTGGCGCACTTCGCCCACCTGGGCGGCATGCTGGGGGCCTGGCTGTTGATCAGCTGGTGGCGCGGCCGGCTGCCGTTCGGCGGGCCGCCGCGGCGGCGCTGAGCCCGCCGGGCCGGGGCTGACCGGGCTCTGCCACCCGATCTCCCCGCCTGGGCAGGGGACACCGGAACGGTTCATGCTTGGCGCATGGTTCGTTCTGCCGGGAGTGCCGCGATGAGATTCCACCCGTCCAAGGTTCTCACAGTGGTCTGGACCATGTTGCCGGCCTTGCTGGCCGCCGCCATGTTGCTGTGGCCCGCCACCGGCGAGGCGGCACAACCCGCGCTGGGCGAGCAGGCGCGCGCGATGCAACGGGCACAGCAGGCGGTTCTGGGGGTGCAGGCGGTGGCCGTTGAAGAAGCCCGGTCGGCCCGCACGCTGGGCCGCGCGCGCCAGGGCTCGGGTGTGCTGATCAGCGCGGACGGGCTGGTGTTGACCATTGGCTATCTGGTGCTGGAGGCCGAACGGGTGGAGTTGTTGCGCGACGACGGCCGCCCGGTGCCGGCGCGGGTGCTGGGTTACGACGTGGCCACAGGCTTCGGCCTGCTCCAGGCCCTGGCGCCGCTGGGCCTGGAGCCGGTGCCGCTGGGCCGCGCCGACCGGCTGTCGCCGCAGGAGCCGCTGATGGTGGCCAGCGGCGGCGACGACGGCGCCGTCAGCGTGGCGCAACTGGTCTCGCGCCGGCCGTTCTCGGGCTACTGGGAATACCACATCGACGGCGCGTTGTTCACCGCACCGCCGCGGCGCGACCACAGCGGCGCCGGGCTGTTCAATGCAGCCGGCGAGCTGGTTGGCATCGGCTCGCTGGTGGTGGCCGATGCCGCTGGCACGGCCGAGGGCGGCAGCCCGGGCCTGCGCCGCAGCGGCAACATGTTCGTGCCGGTCGACCTGCTCGCACCGATCCTGGCCGACCTGCGCCAGCAGGGCTTTGGCGCAGCCAGCCAGCGCGCCTGGCTGGGGCTGAATTGCGCCGAGGTGGAGGGCCGCATCCGCGTGCTGCGGGTCAGCGACGACAGCCCGGCCGACGTGGCCGGCCTGGAGGTGGGCGACCGCATCCTGCGCATCGACGGCACCGAGGTGCAGTCGCTGGCCGCGCTGTGGCAGACGCTGTGGGCCGGCGGTGCGCCCGAGCGTGAGGTCAGCCTGCTGATCGAGCGCGGCGACCAGCAGCAGACCTTGAAGGTCTACAGCGTGGACCGCATGAAGACGCTGAAGCGCTCGCTGGGCATCTGAGCGCGAACTTGCAACCAACCGGACGGCGCCTGGCCAGCCCGCGTCTGACCTGCACTCAAGCCAGCAAACCTTCGGCCACCGTGGGGTAGCGCAGCCGCAGTTTCAGCTCCTGCTTGAGCCGGTGGTTGAGCAGCCGGCGCGATTCGCCCATGAAGCTCAGCTGCATCGGCGACAGCACCGCCGCCAGGTCGGCCCGTGACAGGCGCGGCGGCCGCGGCAGGCCGCACAGGTCGGCCGCCAGCTCGAAGTAGTCGCCCATGCGCAGGTCGGTGTCGTCGCAGACGTTGACGGCCCGCTGCCGGCCGCCACACCACAGTGCGGCCACGCAGGCCCGCGCCAGGTCGTCGGCATGGATGTGGTTGGTGTAGACATCGTCTTCGGCGCGCAGCACCGGGGTGCCGCGCGCCAGCCGCTCGCGCGGGTGGCCACCCGGCCGGTCGCCGGCATAGATGCCGGGGATGCGCAGCAGCGTGACGGCTGCGCCGGTGCGCAGCCCGAAGGCGCGCAGCCGGGTCTCGGCGTCGACGCGGCGCTGCGCGCGGTCGGTGGCCGGTGCCAGCGGCCGGGTCTCGTCGAACTGCGCGCCCCGGGCATCGCCATACACGCCGGTGGTGCTGGCATAGACCAGCCGCTGCACCCGCCCGCCGCGCGCCAGTGCCTGCAGCAGATGGGCGGTGCGCAGGTCGTGCCGGCCCTGGGACGGCGGCGGCGCGAGGTGCAGCACCCGGTCGGCCATCGCGCCGATGCGCTGCAGGCTGCCGGCGTCGTCCAGGTTGCCGAGCAGCGGCACCGCCCCGGCCGCACGCAGTTCGGCCAGGCGCACCGGTGACGAGGTCAGTGCCAGCAGACGCCAGCGCCCGCGCAGCAGGCGCAGCACCCGCAGGCCGACGTCGCCGCAGCCCACCACCAGCAGGCTGGGGCGGCGGGTCATGGCGGATGCGGGCATGTCGGGCGGAGGGCTGCGGGCACAATGGCGCGCCAGTTTACGTGCCGGCCGCCGTGCCGGCCGCCTGCTGTGATCGCCCGTCCGCTCTCGCCTGCACACCTCTTCTTCCAGCCCTGGCATGACCCTGCGCATCACCCTCCAGCCCTCGGGTCTGGATTTCACCGTGCAACGCGACGAGACCCTGCTGGCGGCCGCCATCCGCCAGGGCGTGGGCCTGCCTTACGGCTGCAAGGACGGCGCCTGCGGCTCCTGCAAGAGCCGGCTGCTCGCCGGCCGGGTGCTCCACGGCGCCCACCAGCTCAAGGCGCTGAGCCCGGCCGAGGAAGAAGCCGGCCTGGTGCTCACCTGCTGCGCCACGCCGCAGACCGACTGCACGCTGGAGGCGCGCAGCGTGCCCGGCGCCGGCGAGTTCCCGGTGCTGAAGATGCCCACCCGGGTGCTGGAGATCAGCCGGCCCGCGCCCGACGTGGCGGTGCTGCGGCTGCAACTGCCGGCCAACCAGCGCTTTCAGTACCACGCCGGGCAGTACATCGAATTCATCCTGCGCGACGGCGTGCGCCGCAGCTATTCGATGGCCAATGCGCCGACGCGGGTGGGGCAGCCGCCGGCCATCGAGCTGCACATCCGCCACCTGCCTGGCGGGCTGTTCACCGACCAGGTGTTCGCCACGCTGAAGGACAAGGACATCCTGCGCATGGAAGGCCCGTTCGGCAGCTTCTTGCTGCGCCACGCGGCCGGGCCGGTCATCCTGCTGGCCTCGGGCACCGGCCTGGCGCCGGTGAAGGCGCTGATCGAACAACTGCGCGACACCGCCAGCCAGCGGCCGGCCTGGCTGTACTGGGGCTGCCGCAGCCGGCGCGACCTCTACCTGCACGACTGGGCGCTGGAAACCGCCGCCGCCTGGCCGCAGCTGCGCTACATCCCGGTGCTGTCCGAGCCCCTGGCTGGTGACGGCTGGCGCGGCCGCACGGGCCTGGTGCACCAGGCGCTGATGGCCGACTGGCCCGACCTGTCGGGCCACCAGGTGTACGCCTGCGGCACGCCGCCGATGGTGGATGCCGCGCAGCGCGACCTGGTCGCACGTTGCGGCCTGCCAGATGACGCCTTCATCTCCGACGCCTTCACCTCCGAGGCCGACAAGCACTCCTGATCGCTGGCCATGCCACGCGTTCTCCATCCACGCCCCGGCCCCATTCACCATGTCTGAAATCTGCATGACCCCCACCCGCCGCCACCTTCTGGCCGCCGCCGGCCTGTCCCTGCTGCCAGGCTGGGCTGCCGCGCAAGCCGCCCGCCCCATCCGCCTGATCGTGCCCTACCCGCCCGGCGGCCCGCTGGACGTGGTGGCCCGGCTGCTGGCCAACGCGGTGAAGGACAGCCTGGGCACCGTGCTGGTGGACAACAAGCCCGGCGCGGGCGGCAACCTGGGTGCCGACCTGGCGGCCAAGGCTGCGCCCGACGGCCAGACCATCGTGATGGGTGCGGTGGCCACGCATGCCATCAACCCCTGGCTGTTCAGCAAGCTGCCCTACGACCCGGTGCGTGACTTCACGCCGATCACCCGCGTGGCCATGGTGCCCAACGTGCTGGTGATGCATGCCGCCACCGCCGAGCGGCTGCAGATCCGCAGCCTGGCCGACCTGGTGGCGCATGTGCGCCGCAACCCCGGCAAGCTGAACTACGGCTCGGGTGGCAACGGCAGCGCCGGGCATCTGGCGGGCGAGATGTTCAAGACCCAGGCGGGGCTGTTCATCGTGCACATCCCTTATGCCGGCGGCAACCCGGCCCAGCTGGGCCTGCTGTCGGGGCAGGTGGATCTCAACTTCGACAACCTGGCCAGCGCGGCGGCCAACATCCAGGCCGGCCGGCTGAAGGCGCTGGCCGTGACCACGGCCAGCCGCGCGGCGGCCATGCCCGACCTGCCCACCGTGGCCGAGGCTGGCCGCAACCTGGGCCTGGGCCAGTTCGACGTGGGCACCTGGTTCGGCCTGTTCGGCCCGGCCGGCCTGCCACCGGAGGTGCTGGCGCGGCTGAACAAGGCGTTTGGGGACGCATTGGGATCGCCCGAGGTGAAGGCGCGCATGGCCCAGCTGATGGCCGAGCCGGCACCCGGCACGCCCGAGCAGTTCGGTGCCTTCGTGAAGGCCGAACTGGCGAAGTACGGGCCGGTGGTGAAGGCTTCAGGCGCCAGGGTCGATTGAACTGGCCTGCTGCCGACCTGGCCGCCGCCGATCGGGCCAGATGTCGAACTGGCCAGATGCCGAACCTGCCTCACGGGATGCCGAGACGGGCCTTGAACCCGTCCAGGTCGCGCACCAGCGCGTAGGCCTTTGCCCAAGGCATGCCCAGCGCGCCAGGGCTCAGCTGCAGGGACAGGCCGTCCACATGCGTCTGAACGCCGGTGCAATAGCTGGCCGGCAACCAGGCCACGTGCACCGCACCAACCGGTTGGTCCAAGGTCACCACGCACTGCCGCGACGCCGAGATCTGGCGGGCTTCAACGATCTTGCGGTAATGGAGCACCGGCGTCACGCTGAAGTCGAGCGCGGCGTTGAGCTTGGCAACGAGAAACAAGCCCGCACCGAACCACAGGCACAGCAAAAAAAGCGTCATCGGGATCAACCTGCGGTCGCGCCAGACCCGCCCGAACGCTGCCCACCACAGCGCGACAAACGGCAGTGTGAGCAAGCCTCCGCCAAGCAGCAGAAACCGGGCTTGATCGAACGGAAGCACCACGCCAGTCTGAACAACCCAGACGATGCTCCCGATGGGGATGAGCAGCAAACAAAGTCCGACGTTGTTGCCACTCGGCATGCCTGTGTGGTTTGTTCTGCGCACGCCACAAGTCTGCACCATCCACCGGGTCGCATGTCGGGCACTCGGCCGCAGTGCAGCTGAACAGCGAGCCGCCCCAAACCTGGGTTAACCCTTTCATGCGACAGCGTCCGACCGGCCGGGCAGCCCTGCCGCCGCGCTGCCAGCGGCATGTTCTCCCCGTGAGTCGGGGGGTGCAGGAACCGGTTGTGCCAATTGATGCCGAAGGTGCCTGTGCCATCATCAACGCCACCTCGATGCACCAGCGTTTCGCTGATGTGTTCCGCCTTGATCTGGAGTGTCAATTGGCAAATTTCAATGTTCTGCAATGGGTTCGCACGGCAACTGCGGCGGCTGTTTTTGGCCTGTCGTTGTCCGGTGCAGCGCAAGCCGTTGTCGATATGCGCTTCGTGCCTGGTATCGACAACGTGGCGCCGATCGCCGGCGAGACCTTCACGTTGTGGTGGTTCGACGACACGCTGCCGGATGGCGGTACCAGCACCTTCACCGACGGTGATGTGTGGGTGGCTTATGACGCCGCTGTGCTGACCTTGACGGTTTTAGAAGCCGGCTCGATCTTCAACGGTGCGACTGCATCGCCTGACGCCCGCGACGTTGCAAGTCTGCGCAACCAATACGCGTTTCTCGACGACTTGTCGCTCACTTTGCAACCATTTTCGATCGCTGGCGGAACGTCGGCAGGCGCTGCCACTTTCGGCGATGTGGTGTCGGCAACCTTCGAGATCAAGCTCTCTGCACCGACCGGCTCGGCAACCGTCTACTTCCTGCCAGACCAGATCGTCGTGCAGAGCGGCTTGGGTCCGATGCCCGGCTACTACGCTTTCGGCAGCCCCAACGGCTACGCTGCGGAGATCTCGATCACCGCCGTGCCTGAGCCAGCCAGCCTGGCGCTGCTCCTGGCCGGCCTGGGGCTGGTGGCTGGCGCTGCAGCGCGCCGCAACCGCAACCCGGCGCAGGCCGTCTGACAGGTTTTCTCGACACGCTGGCGGCACCCGGTACGCAGCGTCCATTCCAGTCCTGATTTGATGACAACACATCGTCACCGCCTCGGCCAGTTGGAGCAGCCCACGTTGCAGGGCTGACGGCGGCGTGGTCCAGACCCATGCCTGCCTGCCTGCGGTTGACGACCCACGGAGGATTTCGGCATGCGCAAGTTCACAGAGCTGCTGCAAGCAGCGGTCGGGCGTTCACTGACTGCATGGGCTGGTGCCGCTGCACCGGCCAAGGCTGATTCCCCCCGGTCAGCACGGCCTGCTGCCGGCAAGACGGCCCTGCCGTTCAAGCGCAAGTTGATGATGGAGGCGCTGGAGCCGCGCCTGCTGTTGTCCGCTGACCTGATGCCGGTCAGCAACATCCCGGCGGTGACAGCGACTGTCTCTGCGCGCGCCTGGATGGATGCGCGTGCTGCCGTCATGGCGGCAGCGCCGCAGGTGAACCTCCAACCGCAGGCGGAGACGGCCAGTCAACCCCTGCGCCTGACCGCCGTCGGCCCTGCCGAGGGCGGCGCGCGCGTGGCGCAGACGCAATCGGGCAACCTGTCCTCTGCGCCGCAAGACATGCCGGGCTCGGTGCGCTATGCAGTCAACCTGGCCGAGGGCCAGTTGCTGAGCGTGGTGGCCACCTTCGACAACCGCAGCTGGAGTGCGTTCTTCGGTCGCCTGCAGATCATTGCGCCGGATGGCGTGACCGTGGTCGCCGAAGCGTTGCAGCAGCCTGTGCTGCAGCTGCAGGGCACCGTGGCGCCGACCACCGGCACTTATGAAATCGTCTTGACGGCAGAGCGGTCGAACGACCCGTCGGCCGGGCATCCCGGTACGCTGGCCTGGACGCTGCACGCTGCGGTGGACGCCATCCTGGAAACCGAAGACCTGCACAGCAGCGCAGGTGGCAACGACCAGCCTGCCCAGGCGCAGTGGCTGGACGACTTCCGCGTGCTGCCGCTGCCCGGTGCGGCGCGCACGGCCGTGGTGGGCCGGCTCACCCCGCAGGCCAATGACGGACGCACGGCGACCGATGTCTACGCCATCAGCCTGGCCGAAGGCGAGACGCTGGAGGTCCTGACCACGCTGAGCGGGCAGCAAGGCTACCTGCAGCTGCTGGACAGCCAGGGACGGCAGGTTGCTGCTGCCACCCGGGTTGGCGAGAACAAGGCATGGGACGGCCCGGTCGGTCTGCCGACCTTTCTGGCCGACACGGCGGGCACCTACTACCTGCGTGCCGATCTGTACTGGGATCCGTCGCGGTCGCTCGCGCCGGTCAGCTACACCTTGGTGGCTGCCCGCAATGTCAGCCTCGACCCGGACAGCAGCGATGAACTGGGTCTGGCCGCCGGGCAACTGGCGGCCGTGGTCAATCCGATCCTGGCCACTGGCAGTGGCCTGAGCCCGCAGGCCGAAGCGCCGATTGCGCCGGCCTATTTCGACGCCACCGCCACGGCGTCGACCGTGCGCATCCACATCAGCACGGTGGCCGACGCCAGCCTGGGCAGCGCTGACTGGACCCCGGTGCTGCAGGTGGACGACGCTGATGGCAATGCGCTCGTGGCCACAGCCGTTGCAACGCAATCCGGCTGGTCCTGGGATGTGTCGGTTGCAGTGGGTGCGCGCCTGAGCCTGGCGATCAGCTCGGATGTGGACGCGCAATTCCTGCTCTCTCTGGTGGGTGCGCAGGGTGAGAACCGCGCGCCTGCGCCGAGCTGGTCCAGCCTGGCTGACGGCAGGGTCGCGGGCTCGTCGCCCTGGCAGTCCATCGGCTTCAGTGAAGCGGTGCGCGCTGACCGGCTGCAGCCGGCCGAGCTGCTGGATGCAGAAGGCAACAGCCTGGGCACCTTGACCCTGCAGCCCTGGAACAGCGACGCTGGTGTCGGTCTGGTGTTGCCGGCCGATCTGGCCCAGGGCGACTACAGCCTGGTGCTGGCAGCCGGTGCGGTGCAGGACCTCACCGGCCAGCCGTCGGCCCGCATCGTCTACGCGTTCACAGTGGACAACCTGGCGCCCACGCTGCAGAGCCGGGTGCCGGACGACCAGGCCGAAATCGGCGCCGACCAGCAGCTGCGGCTGGTGTTCAGCGAGCCGATGGTCAAGCACTGGCCGTCCGCCACGTTCTACAACGCGGCCGGTGTCGCCGTCTACCCGAACTGGAACGGTGTCTGGTCCGAAGACGGCCGCACGCTCAGCATCAATCTCTACAGCGCCCTGGAAGGCGGCACATACGAGTTGCGGTTCTCTGAATGGATGTTCCAGGATCTGGCTGGCAATCCGTTTGACGCCAACCCGTCCACGCAGGCACGCGACCCGTTTGTGCTGCGCTTTTCCACCGACACCGAAGTCTCGTTGCTGCCGGCCTTGGCACCACGCGAGCCGCTGGGCGCGCTGGTCTATTCCAGCGGCCGCAACGCCACGCTGGTGAGCGACACCGACGTCGATGCGTTCGAGATCGAACTGCAGCAGGGGCAAACCTTCGAGGCGGTGATCAGTTCCGTGCTGGGTCAGTCCGGATCGCCCTTGCCGCAGGTGGCGCTGGAGATCATCGATCCCTCGGGCCAGGTCGTGGCGTCTGCCGCCACGACCCAGGCCGGGCGGGCGTTGCTGATCCCGGGCATCGGCGTCGGCACCGGCGGTACCTGGACATTGCGCCTGTGGTCGCCCAATGGCGAGGTGGGCAACTACAACGTCGGCGTCGTGGTGGGCGCCGACGTGCAGCGGGAGTTCGTCGAGATCGGCGGTGTGCAGCAGCCGGGCAACCACACCCGCACGAACGCTGAAGACCTGGACAGCACCAGCCTCAGCCTGGGCGACGACATCGACCGCCTGGCCAGCGTGGGCCGTTTCTCGCCTGGCTTCAACGCCGGCACCGGCGCGGTGATCAGCGACTGGGATTTCTTCCGTTTCACGCTCGAGGCGGGCCAGAGTACAACCATCGTGGTGGCGGTCGAGGGCACAGTGCCTGTGGCCAATCTGCGGCTGGGCCTGTTCGACGATTCCGGCAACCTGGACACCGGCACAGGGGTTCTGGTGGGTGCAGCCATCGCCACCCCCGAGGCAGACCGCGCCATCCTGGACTTCACCAACCGCAGCGACACTGCAGTGACGCTGTATGCCCGCCCGCGGGCTGACAGCGGGGCCCGCTACAGCATGGTGGTGACACGCGGCGCCACCTTCGACGTGGGCGCCGTCAACGGCCTGCCGCAGTCAATCGGCCCCACCGGCGCGGTGCTGGGCGCGTTCGACGGCAAGGCCTCGACCGGCGTGGCCGCCGGTGTGGCAGAACTGGTGGGCGAGTACGCAACCGACCTTTATGCGTCGGACGGTGCCGGCTACATCTGGCGCGTCCAGAGTGATGGCCAGATCAACGGCTCTGCCGACGAAGGCGCAGGCGCATTCGACACCGGCAACTATTTGCAGGCCGACGGCATCGACGGCCCCGGCAGCGCCCAGGGCTTCTCTGCGGTGAACGGCAGTCTCGACACCGCCGGACGCACCCTGGCGCTGGAAGGCGAAGAGGTCAATGGCTGGCAACTGAATCGCAAGGTGTTCGTGCCGCAAGCAGACGCCTTCATCCGTTACCTAGACCAGGTGACCAACCACGGCAGCGAAACACGCACCATCACCTTGCGCTTGAACAGCAACCTGGGCTCCGACAGTTGGACCCAGGTGGTGGCCACCGACAGTGGCAATGCGCAATCCTTCGACAGCCAGGACAAGTGGTTGGTCACTGACGACAGCGGCAATCCGCTCTTCGACGACCCAGCCGTCGCACAGGTGCTCTGGGGTGATGGCGGACTGCCGCCGTCCAGCGCCAACCTGTACACCGACACCCTGGAGCGCAGCTGGGTGCTCACCGTGCGCCCAGGAGAAACCGTCAGCCTGCTGCACTATGCGGTGCAGGCCGCCGATGCCAGCCAGGCCACACAGGCGGCCGAGTACCTGGTGACGTTGCCGGGTGAAGCGCTGCAGGGCCTGTCGGCAGCCGAACTCGCCAGCATCGTCAACTTCAACACCGGCAGGGCCGAGAGCTTCCGTGTGTGGGCCAACGCGGGAGATGCTTTGAGCCTGGGGGTCGAAGCGCTGAACAACGGCAGCCTGCCGTTCGTGCTGCGTCTGTTCGATCCGCAGGGCGACCTGCGCCTGGACACCGGTACTGCCAGTGGCGCCTACAGCGGTTTGAGCGCCGGCTACCAAGTGGATGCCACCGGTGCCTGGCTGGTGCAGGTGTTGGCGGCCGGTGCCCAGGGTGAATACCTGTTGCAGGTGGACGGCGCTACCGGCGTGCCGCCGGCGCCGCAGGTCGTGTCGAGCCAGCCAAGCGATGCGCGGCCGGTGAACAACCTGCCCGCAGCCATCGACATCACCTTCGACCAGTTCATTCGCCCGGATTCCGTGCAGGCTGGCGACCTGCTGCTGGCTGATGCCTTGCTGGATGCCGGCGTGTCGGTGTCCGGGGTCGAGGTGCTCAGCGGCACGACCCTGCGCTTTCGGCTCACAGCGGGCAGCTTGCCTGAAGGTTCCTTCGGCTGGTCCATGGCAGCCGATGCCCTGCAGGGCCATGACGGCCAGGGCAACCTGGCTGCCGAGGGCGCTTTTCTGGTCGACCAGACTGGCCCGGCGGTGCTGGGCCATGGTGAGACGCTGCGCCGCGCGCAGTTCAACAACCTGGTCTTCACCTTCGACGAGGCGCTGGACCCAGCCAGCGTGACGGCGTCCGACATCCGCGCCTTCAGCGGCCCGTCGGGCAATGACCTGCGCAGCAGCGTCTACTCGGTGCAAGTCAGCGGCGACCAGCTCACGGTCTGGTTCACCGCACAGACCACCGCTGGCGACTACACCATGGTGCTCGGCACCGGCATCCAGGACCTGGCCGGCAACGCGCTGGACCAGGACGGCGACGGCACCCCTGGCGAAACCACCGACGACACCTACACCGCCACGTTGACGGTGGCCGATGCCGATCTGGTGGTGACCGAAGTGCTTGCGCCCACTGAGGCGGAAGCCGGCCAGACCATCACCGTGGCATGGACCGTGCGCAACAACGGCGTGCAGGGCAGCACACCGGAGCGCGGCTGGTTTGACAGGGTGCGTCTGCTCCGTGCCGACGGCGTGGAGGTCTACGACAACTATGTCTACCGGGCACAGGCACTGGCCGTGGGCGAGTCGTACTCGCAATCGATCAGTTTCACGCTGCCGCTGATCGTCGCGATCCCTGCAGGCGCCTACCAGGTTGAAGTCTGGGCAGACGGCTACCAGTATCTGTCTGAGGAGAACGACAACAACAACACCTTGCAGGCGGCGCTGCCACTGTTGGTCTCTGTGCCGAGCGTGCCTGACCTCGTCATCACCGATGTGGTCGTGCCTGAAGACGCCAGCAACCAGGCCGGCATGGATGTCAGCTGGCAATTGCGCAACCAAGGCGCCGGCAGCCTCGACGACGGCAGCATCGGGGGCGGCAGTTGGTCGGTCGTCGAGCTGGTCGACCTGGACGGCAACCTGGTCTACATCGACAACCAGGGTGATGGCAACCCGGCCAACAACTACCAGGCCTACCAGCAAACAGTCTGGAATGGCACGGCCATCGCCTCGGGCGCGGCAGTGACGCAAAGCCTGACCGTCTACCTGCCCTCGGAGGTTCCGGCCGGCCAGTACCGCCTGCGCATCACAGCCGATTACTACGACAACATCGCCGAATTGGGCGGTGAGTCGAACAACGCGGTGCTGAGCGCTCCGTTCAGCCTGTCGCAGCCCGATCTGAGGGTGGCGCTGGTCACGGCACCGACCAACATCGCCATGGGCGACACGCTCTACCTGAGCTGGGACGTGGTCAACGAAGGCAACGCCGCCGTGGTGGACGCCTATCTGTACGACCGTATCGAACTGGTGAACAACAGCACCGGGGAGGTGGGCTACAGCTGGGACCACCAGCACGACCTGAACCTGGGTACCGGCGAGACATCCAATGTCAGTGCAGAGTTCTACCTGCCGTTCCTGGCCAGCCTGAGCCGGGGTGAATACCGGGTTCGGGTTGTCAGCGACATCTTTGGCTACATCCCCGAGTCGGACGAATCCAACAACACCGCCGAAGCGGCCGACCTGCTGACCATTGCCGTGCCGCCACTGGCTGATCTGGTGGCCAGCCAGATCACGGTACCCGCCGAGGTGGCTGGCAACACCGAACTGACCGTGGTTTGGACCACCATCAACCAGGGCACCAGTGCCACCGCGAGCGGCTTCCGTGACCGCTTGTATCTGGAGAATGCCCAGCAAGCGACGATTCTGCTGGGCGATGCTTGGTTCAACGACACCATCGCAGCCGATGGAAGTGTGCAACGCAGCGCCAGTTTCCTGGTGCCGCACACCCTGCTGCCTGGCACCTACAAGGTACGCATCCAGACGGACCACGGCAACAACATCAACGAGCTGTCCGGCGAAGACAACAACACCGCGCGGTCTGCCGACCTGTCGGTGACCACGGCCCTGGTTGCCGACCTGTTGATTCAGTCGATCACCGCACCAGAGAGCGTGACGCTCGGCCAGCCGGTCACGGTGCGCTGGGTCGGTCTCAACCAGGGCACCCAGCAGGTGTCCACCAGAAACTGGTTCGACCGTGTCGAACTGGTCGACGGCAATGGTGTGGTGCGCCATTTCGTCGACCAATTCATCGCCGCCAACGGGCTGCGGCCAGGCAGCACCTATGAAGGGAGCATCACCTTCACACCACCGGTCAGTGCGTCATTGCCCGAAGGGCAGTACCGCGTCCAGGTGTGGGCAGACCGCTATGCCAACCAGATCGAATCCAACGAGAACAACAACCAACTGATCGGCACGGCGACATTCCCGCTGGCGGCACCCGCCACACCCGACCTGGTGGTCGAGGCGATCAGCGTGCCAACCGAGCCGTCGCCTGCCAACACCCGCATCACGCTGGTGTGGGACGAGGTCAACCAGGGTGACGCTGCCTCGGTCTCGGGCAACACCACCTACGTCGAGCTGATCAACAGCGGCAATGGGCGCGTCTTCGGCCAGGTGGTGACCTTCAACGCGCCGCCTGGGCTGGCAGTGGGCGAGCGCGTGCAGCGCAGCCTCGACCTGGTCTTGCCTGTGGGCCTGACGCCCGGTGCCTACCGTGCGCGCATCACCACCGATTATTTCGGCCAGGTGCCGGAGTACACCGGCGACAACAACAACACCACCATCTCCCCCAGCTTTGCCGTGACCGAGGCCATCCGGGCCGACCTCACCAACGTGCGGTTGACTACCGCACTCACGTCGCCAGCAGCGTTCGGAACCACCCTGCGTGTGGCCTATTCAGCGGACAACAGCGGACCCGGCAGCACGCAGAACGTGAACTGGACCGACCGCGTGCAAGTCGTCCGCATCAGCGACGGCGCGGTGGTCGCTGCGGTCAATGTGGCTGCCGGCGGTGCCGCTGGCGTGGCCGCCGGCGAGAGTTACAGCCGCAGTGTGGACATCGCGCTGCCCGTTATCGGCACCTGGAGCACCGGCGCCTACCGTGTGCGCGTCCAGACCGACGTCTTTGCCAACCTGAACGAAAGCGACCGCAACGACAACGCATTGCTGGTCGACCTGGACATCAACGTGCCACCGCTGGGCAACCTGGTGGTCACCGATGTGGCGGTCGACCCGGCAGAGGCCACGGCCGGGCGCACCATCACCGTCTCCTGGACCGACCGCAACACCGGCAACGGCAGCATGCTGCCGCGCTATGGCGCGTCATTCAACTACTTCCATGACCGTGTGTACCTGGCCGACAGCGCTGGCACGGTGCTGCGCGTGCTGGGCGATTACCGGCTGGACGTGCCCGTGGCGGCGGGTGGGTCGGTGGCACGGGTGCAGCAGATCACTCTGCCGGACAACATCGTCAACGGCAGCTACACCATCCTGGTGCAGACCGACATCCTCGACTACATCAACGAGCACGCCGGCGAGAGCGACAACCGCAGCGTGTCGGCGGTGTTCTCCATCACCCAGCCGCCGCGCGTCGACCTGCAGGCCACCGCCGTGGCGCTGCCAGCGGCGGAAGCGGCAACCGGCGCGCCGGTGACCGTCGAATGGGTGACGCGCAATGCAGGCGAGGCCGACTTCGCCGGCAGCTTCAATGAGGTGGTGCAGCTGTCCACCACCGCAGACTTTTCGTCGGACGTTCGGCTGCTGACGCCAGTCTCCCGGTTCAACGGCAGCATCGTGGCCGGTGGCCAGGTGGCGCGCTCCGCCGAGGTGGCGATCCCGGTCGACCTGAACGGCAGCAGCACGGTCAGCCGCACCTGGTACGTTCGGGTGCTGACTGACAACAACAACGAGGTGTACGAGTACGACCTCGAGAACAACAACGCCGCATCGCCGGCGTCGATCGTCTTCACCCGGCCGCAACTGCCTGATCTGCAGGTCGATGCAGTCGACGCAGCGGCAGCGGTGCTGGCAGGCAGCACGGTGGTCGTGAGCTACACCGTCACCAACCACGGCACCGTCGCGGCCGGTGCGCGCGACGACCGCATTGCGCTGCTGCGTGAAGACGGCAGCCTGTGGACGGTCGAAACCACCGTGCGCCGGGACCAGCCCCTGGCTGCCGGCGCCACGCAGCAGCTGGAAGCCCGCATCACCTTGCCGGTCAACATTGGCAACACCGGCTTCAGCGGACGCCTGCGCGCCCAGGTGACCACCGACGCGAGCAGCGAGGTCGTCGAGTATCCGAATGACGGCAACAACAACCGCACCGACAGCGACCTGATCGTCGTCTCGCTGCCGCCGCTGCCCGATCTGTCCTTGGGCCAGATCTCGCTGCCGGCCGAGGCCCTGACCGAGGCCAGCATCCCCTTGCGCTGGACCGTCAGCAACACCGGCACTGCAGCCACCGCCGGCGGTTGGACCGACCGTGTCTACCTGACACGCAGCGGCACACTCGGCGGTGACATCCGCCACCTGGGCGACTTCAGCGTGGAAACCACCCTCGCCGCCGGTGCGTCGATCGAGCGGCAGCAGACCATCACCCTGCCGCGCGACGCCACAGGTGCCTGGAAGATTGTCGTCATCAGCGATGTCGGCGGACAGATCTACGAGGGCCCGGCCGGCGAGGCCAACAACCAGGTGGCCGACGAAGACACCATCACCCTGGTTCAGCGGCCGCTGCCCAACCTGACGGTCAGCAGCGTGACCCCGCCGCAAAACGCGTTCTCCGGCCAACAGGCCATCGTCCGCTGGACCGTGGCCAACACCGGCAACGGCGCCACCACCGTGCCGCTGTGGCGGGACGCGGTCTATCTGTCGGTCGATGACAACCTCGACAGCAGTGACGTGTACCTCGGTGCCGCCGACAACCCGGGGTACCTGGAGGCTGGCGGTGCCTATGCCAATGCGTTGACAGTCACGTTGCCGCGCGGCATTTCCGGCCCCTACCGGCTCTTCGTGGTCGCCGACATCAACCAGAACCTGTATGAAGGCAATGCAGCCTCGGGCGCCGAGGCCGACAACACCAGCGCAGCCGCGCTCACCCCGATCGCCCTGACACCCCCGCCTGATTTGGTGGTGCGCAACATCGTCGCGCCGCTGCAAGTGTTCTCCGGCGAGCCGATCAGCATCAGCTGGGAAGTACTCAACAACGACCCCGATGGCCGCACCCGCGAGACCAGTTGGACCGACCGTGTCTGGATTTCCAGCGACACCAGTCTTGGTGCCGGCGACATCTATCTCGGCGAAGCACGCCACTTCGGCGTGCTCGATCGCATGGAGTCCTACACCGGCAACTTGACGACCGCCCTGCCGGTTGGCTTGACCGGCAGCTTCCATGTGCTGGTGGCCACCGACGCCTACGGCGAGGTCTACGAACACACCGCCGAGGGCAACAACACCACGGCGCGGGAGACCGTCACCGAGATCCTGCTGACGCCGCCACCAGACCTGGAGATCGTCGATGTCGACGTGCCGGCCAGCGTGCGTGCCGGCACCGAGCTGACGCTGCGCTTCCGGGTCGAAAACCTGGGCGCCAGCGATGTGCCGGCGCGCCAGTCATGGTGGTCAGATGCTGCCTGGCTGTCGCTCGATGACACCATCGATGCCAGTGATCTCTCGCTGGGCTGGGTCGTCCGTTTCGGCAGCCTGGCTGTAGACGGCGGCTACGACGCCGTGCTGCGCTACACCCTGCCATCCGACCAGCCCGAACGTGGCGACTACCGCATCATCTTGCGCACCGACAGCGGCAACCAGGTGTTCGAATCAGCTGTCGGCGATGCCAACAACACGCTGGTGCTCGGCCCGGTCGCGGTCTACCAATCGCGGGCTGATCTGGTGGTCTCGTCATTCACCATGCCTGCACAGGTGGAGGCCGGCCGCACCGCCACCTTCCAGTGGACGGTCAGCAACCAGGGCAACGGCGATTCCATCGCCGCCAACTGGACCGACAGCCTGTGGGTCAGCCTGGATTCCGAGATCGGCGACAACGACGACGTGCTGATCGGCAACGTGGCCCATGCCGGTGTGCTGGCGCCGCAGGCCAGCTACACCGTGTCCGTGGCGCCAGTGCTGCCGTTTGCACTGGTCGGCACCGGCCGCTTCTACCTGCGCACCGACGGCGGCAGCCAGGTGGTCGAATCCAATGACGCCAACAACCTGAGCGCGGTCCAGACGGTCGAGATCCAGCGCCGTGAAGCAGACCTGCAGGTCCGCGACGCGGTGGCCACGCCGGTCGAAGGCGACGAGCGCAGCTTCGACCTGCAGTTCACCGTCACCAACCAGGGCGTGGCCAGCACCAACGCCAATGCCTGGGTGGATGGCATCTGGCTGTCCAACGATGCCGCCCTGGGCGCCGGTGACACCCGCGTGCGCACGGTCGCACGCGGCAACCCGCTGCCCGCAGGCGAGAGCTATACCGTCAGCGTCCGCGTGGCCGTGCCAGCCAGCGTGGACGCCGGCAGCTTCCGGGTGCTGGTGCGTGCCGACGACAACAACGCCGTGATCGAAGGCGCGGCAGAAGACAACAACACCACGTCGGCAGTGGTCACCATCGGCGGCCTGCCAGCACCTGACGGCCGCTTGCCGATCGGCGCGCCCGTGGTGTTGCGCCCCGACCTCACCGTCTTGGCGGTCGACGCGCCCACCGATGCCTATTCCGGCCAGGCAGTCACCATCCGCTGGACCGTGCGCAACCAAGGCGAAGACGCCGCCGGCAGTCCGTCCTGGTGGTGGGCCGCCTACGATCAGGTGTACCTGTCGGAAGACGCCTTCCTCGACAGCAGCGACATCTCGCTGGGCTACACCAGCTTCAACCGCCACGCTGCGGGCGCCGATGTCGAGCGCAGCCTGACTGCCAACCTGCCGGTCGGCCGCAGCGGCCTGTTCTATGTGCTGGTCAAGGCCGACGCGGGTGGCCGTGTGGCCGAACCCGATGCCGAGGGCAACAACATCGGCCGGTCATCGACCCTGTTCCGCATCGAGCAAGCACCGCCCGCCGACCTGGTGGCGGGCACCGTGGAGGTGCCTGAAAGCGCGATTCTCGGTGCTGCGATTTCGGTGACCTACACCGTCAACAACCAAAGCACATTTTCAGCCCTGGGCAGCTGGCGTGATGTGCTGTACCTGTCCGACGACGATGTCTTCGACACCGGCGACATCTATTTCGGCGCCGCCGACATCTCCGGTCCGGTGCTTGGTGGTGGCAGCTACAGCCAGACGGTCCGCGCCAGCCTGCCTGGCGTCAACCCGGGCACCTACAAGCTGATCGTGCGCAGCGACGTGCGCAATGTGATCGCCGAGCAGCGCGAGGACAACAACCTGTCGGCATCGGTCGACGCGGTGGAGCTGGATGTTCCCGAGCTGACGCTCGATACGGCGTTCACCGGCACCTTCACCGGCGGCAATGCGCAGTACTTCAAGGTGCGCGTGGCAGCCGGCGAGGCCCTGCGCTTCAGCCTGGACGGCCCGGGCGACGATGTGGCACACGACCTGTTCGTCGGCTTCAACAGCGTCCCCACACGCTCGCTCAACCTGGCTGGCACGGGTGAGCTGTTCACGCCCGATCCGGTGGTCACCATCCCGGCCACCGAAGCGGGTGTGTACTACGTGCGCATCGACCCCTCTCCGCAGGGCTCTGGTGCCTTCAGTCTGGTGGCCAACCTGGTGCCGTTCAGCGTGGACCGGGTGCGCGAAAGCAGGGTCGGCAACTCCGGTGAGGCCACCGTGCGCATCGATGGCACGCTGTTCACCAACGACACGGTGTTCGAACTGGTGGCCGCCGACGGCAGCAGCTACGGCAACGTCGCGCTCAGCCTGAAGGATGCCGGCCGCGCCTACGTCACCTTCGACCTGTTCACCGCCGAGGCCGGCAATTACAGCCTGCGGGCCACGCGCGTCAGCGCGACCGGCGCCGAGCTGACGTCGACCCTGGCCGGCGCGGTGCAGGTGATCGACGGCGAAGGTGCAGACGCCTTCCTCACGATCACCGGCCCGACCGCAGTGCAAGTGAACCGCGACGCCAGTTTCACGCTGAACTACAGCAACGATGGCGATGCCGACACGCTGGCGCCGCTGATCATCGTCACGCCCAGCAACGGCACCTCGATCGGCCTGTCGTCCAAGACGCTGGCCTTCGAGCCGCTGTTCATCCTCGGTACCGCACTGGACGGTCCGCTGGACATCCTGCGGCCCGGTGCGCGTTACAGCGCCCAGGTGGCGTACAAGACCCCCGGCGAGGCCGGTTTCCTGTCGATCGAGGCGCGTCCGGTGCAGGGCGACAGCACCGAGGCGATCACCGACTGGTCGGTGATCGAGCGCGCGCTGCGCCCTGCGGCTGTCGACTTCACCGCCTGGCAGCAGTTCTGGGGCCGGGTGCAGCCGCGCATCGGCAACACCTACGGCGACCTGGTCGGTGTACTCAACGAGATGGTGGTACGCCTGTCGCCGGCCGGTGACCCGATCCGCGACGTGCGCGCCCTGTTCGCGGCGCAGATCGCCGACGACAACCAATGGACGCCGTCGCAGCAGGTGGCAGGCGTGCTGCTGGGGGCCACCAGCGGTGCCGCGCAGGCCGGCGTGCAGGTGCAGGTCGCCTACATGCAAGGCGAGCGCCTGCGGGTGGAGGCGTCCACCATCAGCGCCGCCGACGGCAGCTTCAGTTTCAGCCGCGTGCGCGCCGGCGACTACTTTCTGGTGGTCGGTGGTCGGCAGTTCGACCTCGACCGCGACGGGCAGCCCGACCAGGGCGCGCCGCAACTCACCGTGGCCAGCAACGCGGGCCTGTTGGTCGACACGCTGTACCTGTTCGACGACGGCCTGGGCAGCGAGATCAACCGTGAAGACAGCCGCGCCGAACTGCTGACCGATGCCGAAGGGGTGGTGCATGCCTTCTGGCAGCGCGGCGACCAGCTCTACCACGCCTACCGCGACGCAGCGGGCGCCTGGGTGGATGCGCGACCCGTCTCTGACGGCGTGCCCGGCGAGGTGGCCGTGGCCGCTGGAAGCGCCTTCGTCGGTGGCGCGGCGGGCCTGATCGCCGTGTGGAGCGAGGGTGCCGACAACGGCAGCGAGCTGTTCTACGCCATCGGCCGCGCCAAGGCCGACGGCGGCTACGAGTGGTCCGACCCGGTGCGCCTGACCACCAACACGGTGGCCGATGTGGCGCCCAATGTGGTGGTCGACGGCAACGGCCAGGCGGTGATCACCTTCCTGCGCCGCGATTTCACCATCCAGGACGACAGCGACCTGTACTACCTGGTGGTCGACCCCGACGCGGTGCCGCTGGTCTGGAACGATGCGGTCACGTTCAACGCGCAGGTCTTCGACGAAGCCACGCTGGCAGCGATGGGCGAGCTCGAGCCGCAGCTCACCACGACCTACCGCTTCGGCTACAACAAGGACCTCGGCGAGTGGAGCATCGCCGGGTTCTATGTCAAGGCGGGCTTCGAAGGCACGCTGGTGGCCACGCTGGACGAGAAAGACTGCGAGGCCACGGTGGGCGGCCAGGTCAAGGGCGCGGTCGAGATCAAGGTGGCCAGCAAGGGCAAGGTGGCCGGCGAGGCGGCGCTGTCGGCCTATGCCAAGTGGGTGGTCGACGCCAATGCCGAGGACTGGAAGTTCGACGGCGCACGCGCCGACTTCAACGGCAGCGTGAAGTACGTGTGGCGCGACGGCATCTACGACGTGATGGGGGCAATCCCGGCGCTGAAGCCGATCGCCGAACTGCTGCGCCAGGGCCAGAACTTCATCAACAAGGCCAGCAACGGCGCGGTGCGCATCCAGAACGGCGTCAACATCGGCCCACTGGCGGTCGAGTTCAAGGGCATGCGCTGGGACTCCGACGCGCCGTTTCCGAACTTCTTCATGCCGCAGACGCTCGATTCGGCGTCCGTGTCCGGATCGCTGGGCTTGTGGGCACGCGCCTACTCCAGCTACTGGGGTGGCGTCGACATCAACCTCGAGGGCTCGGTCGGCATCAAGGCCCGGGTCTACCCGAGCTTCGGGCTGGAGGCCAACGCGCAGGCTGCGGTCACCGGCAAGATCGGCGGCTGGACGATCTTCAACGGCGAATGGCAGGGCTCGTCCACGGTGATCGAAGGCGCCGAGCTGTCAGCCCAGGCCAACGATCCGGCGCCGTTCCTGATGCTGCGCTGGGACCCCGAGGCCACGCTGGGCACCACCAATGTGTACGGCAGCGGCGCGGTGGATGCGCAGGTGGCCGGCAACCGGCTCGGCGACTCGCCGATGGTGCTGGCGCGCAACGCCGACGGCTCGGTCTCCGGCCTGTTCGCGCGGGATGCCGATGCGCTTTCGGGCGAGATCGGCACCGAGCTGTACCTGACCACGCTCGGGGCCGGCGGCTGGTCGGACGAAGTGGCGATCGACGGCTCGCTGGGCTTCAACGGCGACGGCAAGCTGGTCACGCTGGCCGACGGCCGGCGCGTGGCGGTGTGGACGCATGCGTCCACTGCCGGGCTCGCCGAGTCCTCGACGATGGACGAGATCTTCGCCGCGCGTGATGCCAACGACGTGTACTACGCGATCGACAGCGGCAGCGGCTTCAGTGCGCCGATCCGGCTGGCGGCCACGGCGGGCACCGATGCCGACCTGGCGGTCACCAGCGCGGCCGACGGCTCGGTGGTGGTGGCCTGGACCAGCACCACGGCCGACGGCACCGCCAGGTTGATGACCGCCAGCATTGGCGGTGCCGGCGCCGGCACGCCGATCGAGGTGGCCAGCGGCCTGCTGTCCAACGTGAGCGTCACCGCCTTGGGCAACGGGTTGCTCTTCAGCTGGGATGTCGACACCGATGCCAGCGAGGAAGGCACGGCGTTCGAGGTGCACACCGCCTCTTTGGCGGGCGGCGTGCTCACCGGCGGTGGCTTCGAGGTCACACCGTTGACGGCCGAGTTCGCCAAGCTCGTCGGCATGTCGACCGAAGCTGCGGCCGGCGGCCAGCTCGGTGTGCAGGGGCTGTTCCCGCCCTTTGCCGTGCCCGAGGATTGCAAGGAGTGCACCCCCGAGAAGATCAAGAAGGTCACCGAGGCAGCACCCGATTGCCGCCCGGGCGGGGGCTCGACCACCACGCTCGACAAGGAGAAATGCGAGAAGAAGACCATCACCTACGCGCCCTGCGTCACACGGCCCAGCGACCCCAACGACATCATCGGCCCCGACGGTTTCGGTGAGGAGAACTGGATCAAGGCCTCCGCCGCGTTGCCCTACATGATCCGCTTCGAGAACCAGGCCAGCGCCACCGCGCCGGCCCAGGTGGTGACGATCACGCAGACCCTGGACGACAACCTGGACGCCCGCAGCTTCCGCATCACCGGCTTCGGCTTCGCCGATGTGCGGGTGCAGGCCACGGAGAGCCGTTCGTTCTATTCCGGCCGGCTCGACCTGACCGAGAGCCAGGGCATCTTCCTGGACGTGTCGGCACGCATCAACACCGCCACCCGCGAGATCACCTGGACATTCACCACGATCGACCCGGCCACCGGTGATGTGCCGGTCGACGCCACCCTGGGCTTCCTGCTGCCCAATGACGAGAGCGGCCGCGGTGACGGCTTCGTCTCCTACACCATCAGGCCCATGCGCAACGCGACCACCGGCATGGTGATCGATGCGCAGGCACGCATCGTGTTCGACAGCGAAGGCCCGATCGACACGCCGCCCATCTTTCACACGCTGGATGTGGCTGGTCCGTCCAGCACCGTGCAGGCGCTGGCGGAGAGCACCGACAGCAATGCCTTCACCGTGCGCTGGGCCGGCACCGATGCGGCAGGCGGCTCTGCAATCCGCGACTACGAGGTCTATGTCAGCGTAAACGGCGGCGACTGGGCGCTGTGGCAACTGGCCACCACCGACACCGAGGCGGTGTACGAAGGCGCGCCTGGCAGCACCTATGCCTTCTACAGCGTGGCCCGCGACAACGCCGGCAATGTGGAAGCCGCGCCGGCTGCGGCGGACGCGCAGATCCGGGTGCTGGCCCAGACCGGCAGCATCGCCGGCACAGTCTTCAACGACATCGACGGCGACGGCCTGCGTGGTGACGGCGAAGGCGCACTGGCTGGCTGGACGTTGTATCTCGACGCCGATGCCGACGGTGTCTATGACGCCGATGAACTGAGCGCCACCACCGACGACGCCGGCAATTGGCTGTTCACCGACGTGCAGCCGCAGACTGCCCGCATCGCCTTGGTGCTGCCCGGCAGCCATGAGATCACCAGCCCTGTGGCCGGCTACCACGATGTGGCCGTGGCTGCAGGCGATTTGATCGCCGGCCGCCACTTCGGGGTACTCGAGCTCGGCATGATCAGCGGCGTGCAGTTCGACGACCTCAACGGCAACAGCCAGCGCGACAGCGGCGAACAGGGGCTGGCCGGCTGGACCATCTTCATCGATGCCGACAACGACGGCCAGCTCGACACTGGTGAACGCCACACCGTCACCGGCCTGGACGGCAGCTATGCCTTCACCGGCCTGCGGCCGGGCGCCTACCTGATCGCCCAGGTGGCGCAGGTCGGCTGGATCCAGACCCGCCCCGGCACTGCCGGCACCACGGGCCAGACAGCGTTCGCGGTGACCCTGTCGGGGTCGCTGGCGTCGATCAGCCTGCCCGCCTGCGCCTGCGGTGGCACCGTCACCACGGTGGCGGCGCAGCAGGCAGGCTGGGACGAGCAATTGGTCGAGCTCGACGCACTGCGGGCCGACCCCGGCTACGCCGGCGTCGACGGCAGCGGTGTGCGGGTGGTGGTGATCGACACCGGCATCGACACCACCCACCCGTTCTTCGAGGGGCGCATCGTCTACCAGTACGACTTTGCCGACAACGACAACCAGGCCACCGACCGCAACGGCCACGGCACCCATGTGGCCGGCGTGATCGCCGGGGCCGACAGCATGTTCGGCGGTGTGGCGCAAGGCGCAGAGCTGATCGTGCTGAAGGTGTTCGGCGACGACGGCAGCGGCTCGTTCCGCAACCTGGAGCGGGCGCTGCAGTGGGTCAACAACAACGCTGCGGCCTACAACATCGGCGTGGTCAACCTCTCGCTGGGCGACGGCGGCAACTGGACCGATGCGGCTGGCCGCTACGGCCTGGGTGACGAGTTCGCAGCCCTGGCCGCACGCAACATCATCAGCGTGGCGGCGGCCGGCAACAACTACGCCGGCGTCAATGCGCTGGGCCTTGCCTACCCGGGCAGCGACCCGGCGGTACTGGCCGTGGGCGCGGTCTGGACAGGCGATTTCGGTGGCCCGTGGAAATTCGGCAATGGCGGCGTGGATGAAGCCACCGGCGAAGACCACATCGCCAGCTTCAGCCAGCGCGATCCGAACCAGATCGACACCTTCGCGCCTGGCGCGCGGCTCACCTCGGCTGCGGTCGGCGGTGGTGTGCGCACCATGCAGGGCACCAGCCAATCGGCCGCCTATGTCTCCGGCGTGGCTGCCCTGGCGCAGCAGCTGGCGCAGCAGAGTCTGGGCCGCAGCCTGACCGTGGCCGAGTTCCGCAACCTGCTGGTCAGCACGGCGGTCAGCATCCATGACGGTGACGACGAACGCGACAACGTGGCCAACAGCGGCCTCGACTACCCGCGCCTGAACGTCAAGGCCATGGCCGATGCCATCGTCGCCATGGCCGGCGCTGGCCAGCCCGGCAGTGGCGGTGGCGACACCGGCGACGCAGGGTCCGGTGACCCGGTACCGGTCGACCCGGCGGCTGGCGGCGGCGGCCTGTTGATCGATCTGGTGGCTGGCCAGCATGTGGCCGATGCCGACTTCGGTGTCTTCCAGCTCGGCCAGGTGTCGGGCCGGGTGTTTGCCGATCTCAACGGCAACGGCCAGCGCGATGCTGGCGAGACGGGCATTGCCGGCGCCACGGTGTTCGTCGACGTCAACGACAACGGCCAAGCCGACGACGGCGAGACCAGCATCACCACCGGTGCAGACGGCAGCTGGGTGCTGTCCAACCTGCTGCCAGGTGGCCTGACAGTGCGCGAGACCTTGCCCGCTGGCTGGGCGCGCACTGGCAACGGCAGCTATACCGTCAGCGTCACCAGTGGGCTGGACGACAGCAGGCTCGACTTCGGCCGCCAGGACATCGCGCCAGACGCCCGGGACGACGTCGCCGCCACGGTGCAAGGGCGCAGTGTCAGTGGCCAGGTGCTGGCCAACGACAGCGACCCGGGCCGGCCCGACAACAGTCTGCTGGTGGTGACCCTGGTCAGCGGCCCGGCGCAGGGCAGCTTGACCCTGGACGCAGATGGCGCCTTCACCTACACACCGAATGCCGGCTTCCGGGGCCTCGACAGCTTCCGCTACGCCGTCAGCGACGGCGTCAGCAGCAGCGAGGCCGAGGTGCGGCTGACCGTGGCGCATGACGTGCTGGTGGTCGAGCAACTCACCGGCCGGCACGACGGCTTCGGCGTGGTGTTCTCCCGAGCGATCGCCCTGGCCGACCTGGAGGTGGGCGGACCCACGGCCGACGTGGTGGTGACCAATGCCGCCGGTGCGCCAGTGGCTGGCTCGCTGTTCGTGGCGGCCGACGGGCGCAGCGCACGCTTCATCGCCAGCGGCGGCCTGCTGGCCGACGGCAGCTACAGCGTGCGCCTGCGTGCTGGCGCACAGGCCCTGCGTGATCTGGAGGGTGTGGCCCTGAATGGCCAGGCCGACCCGACCCATGGCAGCGACCACATCGGCCAGTTCACCGTGGCGCGCAACAACGCGGTGTCGGTGGGCGTGGCCGACACCGCGCGCGGCCCCGGTCAACGCCTGGGCGTGGGCCTGAACGACACGGGCCTGGCCGTGCTGCTGAGCCAGGGTGCCGGTGTCACCGATCTGCGCTTCACGCTGACCTACGACCCCGCACTGCTGGGCCTGGCCACCTTGACACGCGGCCCCGGCTTGCCGGCCGACGCAAGCTTCACGGTCACCGCACTCGGCGCCGGCCGCCTGGCGGTGGTGATCACCTCGGCCAGCGGTCTCCCGGCGGGCGCGCTCACGCTTGCCCTGCTCACTGCCACCGTGCCCGACGGTGCGGTGTACGGGGCGGCGCAAGTGATCGATCTGCGTGATCTGCTGGTCAATGGCGGTGCATTGGCGGCACTGGACGACGACGGTGTGCATGTGGCGGCCTACCCGGGAGACATGGACGGCAACCGACAACATGGCGCGGCCGACGTGGCACTGCTGCGCGGGCTGCTCGATGGCAGCGTGGCGCGGCTGTCGCAGTTGCCGTTGATCGACGCTGCCCTGCTCGGTGATGTGAATGGCAGCGGCCGCTTCGACGCGGTGGACCCGCTGCGCCTGCTGCAGGCCCTGTCCGGCAGCACCGGCCAGATTCTGCCGATACCTGGCAGCACGCCGGCGCCTGTTGCACCGCCGGTGGTGGTGGTGACGCCGCCCCGACCAGTGGCGCCACGGCAGGTGCCCAGGCCGGCCCTGGCCCCGAGTTGGGTGGCGCCGATGGTGAGCCTGTCTGCGACAATCTCGGCCAACGCCAGCATCCGCGTCACGCTCTGATCCCCCGGTGCGCCGGGGCGGCAAACTCCGGCGCACCGCAAGCGGTCGCCGAGAACACATGGCGGTCCTGCGTTGGAATCTAACGAACGTGCAGCACGGCAGCCACCGGGGTCTGCGGCCTCTGCGACCGACCACTGGGCGGCCTTCGCGCAGGCCGGCTCGGTGGGCGACTTCTGCCAGGCCTGGGCGGCCATCATGGCCGAGCAGGTGGGGCGCACGCGGCGTGCGTTGGTGCTGCTGCGCGACCCCGGGGGTGCGTTCACCCCGGCTGCCTACTGGCCCGGCAGCGACACCGACCTGACCGATCTGGCCGACCCTGCCCGGCGCTGCCTCACCGCCCGCCGGGCGCTGATCGAACCGCTGGCCCCGCCTGCCGGGTTGGTGGCTGCAGCGCCGAGCCTGCTGCTGGCCTATCCGCTCGACGTGCGCGGTGAACTCCGCGGCGTGGTGGTGCTGGACGTGGTCACCCGTCCGGACCCGCAGGTGCAGACCGCACTGCGTGCGCTGCACTGGGGCATGGGCTGGCTCGATGCCATGCTGCGCGGCGACGAGGCCACCCGGCAGGCCCTGGCCGTGCAGCGGTCGCACCAGGTGATGGACGCCCTGCTGCGGGTGAGCGAGGCCAGTACCTTGAAAGAAGCCGGCCAGTTGGCAGTGGATTTGCTGGCAGAGCGGCTCGGCCTGGCGCGTGCCGCGCTGGGGCTTGTCCAACCCCGCCACGACGACCGCATCGCGCTGCAGTCGCTGTCGGCCACCGCCTGGTTCGACGGCCGCAGCGCACAGGCGCGGCGCATCGAGAATGCAATGGAGGAAGCCTGGGACCAGCGCGCCACCGTCACCGTGCCAGCACGCAATGACCGCGCAGCGATGATCGACGTGGCGCACCGCGACCTGCTGTCCGCAGGCGGCCACCCGCATGGTGTGGTGTCGGTGGTGGTCATGGCACGCGGTCAGGCCGTGGGCGTGCTGTTGGCAGAGCACCATCTCGACCAGCCGCTGGATGCCGATGCGCTGGCGTGGATCGAGGCCTGGGCGCTGGCGCTGGGCCCGGTGCTGGCGCTGCACCGGGATGGCGAGCGCTGGCTGGCAGGTCGCCTGCGCCGCCACCTGGATGCCGGCTGGGCTGCGCTGCGCGATCCGCGGCGGCCGTCCTGGCGGGCGGCGGCGGCGCTGTTGCTGGTGGCAGCGGTGGCGTTGGTGGTCATCGACGGCAACTGGCGCATCAGCGCACCCGCAGCCATCGAAGGATCGGTGCAACGTGCGCTGGTGGTGCCGTTCGACGGCTTCTTGCAAAGCGCAACGGTCAAGGCCGGCCAACAGGTGAAGGCCGGCGACCTGCTCGCCACCCTGGACGAGCGCGACCTGCTGCTGGAGCGCGATCGCCACAGCAGTGAGCGTGAACGCCACGAGCGCCGCTACCGCGACGCCTTGTCGCGCCATGAGCGGGCCGAGGCACGCATGGCGGCGGCCGAGATGGCCGAGGCCCAGGCGCAGCTGTCGCTGGTCGACGAACGCCTGGCGCGTGCCCGCATCACCGCGCCGTTTGACGGCATCGTCATCTCCGGCGATTGGTCACAGCAGTTGGGCAGTCCGCTGGAGAAGGGCAAGCTGCTGTTCGAAGTGGCGCCACTGGACGCCTTCCGGGTGCTGTTGAAGGTCGATGAGAGCGACATCCGCGGCGTGGCGCCGGGCCAGCGCGGCCAGTTGGTGCTGGCCGGCCTGACCGGCGAGACGCTCGGCTTCGTGGTGCGCAATGTGTCGACCGCCGCGCCGGCAGAAGGCCGCAATGCCTTCGATGTGGAAGCCGTGCTGGACGCCACGTCGCCACGGCTGCGCCCGGGCATGGAGGGGGTCGGCAAGATCGAGGCCGGTGAGCGCCGGCTGCTGTGGATCTGGACCCACCGCTTCACGGACTGGGTGCGCCTGACCTGGTGGGAGTGGCTGCCTTGACGCGCACCCCGGCAAGCCGAATCGGGCCTGATCGGGCATGAGCAACGCCTTCCACAGCGACGCCTGGTACCGGGTGCAGGCCTTGCGTCCAAGGCTGGCCAGCGAGGCCCGCATCCACCGCCAGCGTTACCGCGGCACCCCGTGGTATGTGGTTGTCGAGCCGGCTGGCGGCAGGCTGCACCGTTTCACGCCTGCGGCCTACCTGGTGATCTCGCTGATGGACGGCCAGCGCAGCGTGGACGCGCTGTGGCATGAGGCAGTGCAGCGCCTGGGCGACGACGCGCCATCGCAGGACGACCTGCTCGACCTGATCAGCAAGCTCCACAACGCCGACCTGCTGCTGGCCGATGTGGCCCCTGACGTGGCCGATCTGCTGCAGCGAGGTGCCAAGCAACGGCGGTCCCGCTGGCTGCGCAACATCAGCAACCCGATGTCGCTGCGCCTGCCGCTGTGGGACCCGGACCGCTTCCTGAGCGCCACGCTGCCGGCCGTGGGCTGGCTCTTCGGCGGTGCTGGGCTGTTGCTGTGGGCCGCGCTGGTGCTGCCGGCATCGGTGATGGCGGGCATCCACTGGGATGCGCTGACCGGCAACCTCAGTGACCGGGTGCTGGCCGATGGCAATCTGCTGCTGCTGGCCGTGGTCTTCCCGCTGCTCAAGGGGGTGCATGAGCTGTCGCATGGCTGGGCCGTCAAGCGTGGCGGCGGCGAGGTGCATGAGATGGGCCTGATGTTCCTGGTCTTCGCGCCCATCCCCTATGTGGACGCCAGTGCATCCAGCGGCTTTCGCAGCCGCCGCCAACGTGCCGGTGTGGCAGCGGCGGGCATGCTGGCGGAGACGGCCGTGGCCGCATTGGCGCTGTATTTCTGGCTGCTGGCCGAGCCAGGTCTGGCACGCAGCCTCGCCTTCAACGTGATGGTGGTGGCCGGCGTCTCCACCCTGGTGTTCAACGCCAATCCGTTGCTGCGCTATGACGGCTACTTCATCCTCTGCGACCTGATCGGCATGCCCAACCTGGGCCAGCGCGCGACCCAATGGTGGGGCTGGCTGGTGCAGCGCCATGCCTTCGGCGCAGTCAGCCTGGAGCCGCCCGACGAAAGTCCGGCCGAGCGCCGCATCCTGCTGTGGTACGGCGGGCTGAGCTGGGTCTACCGCATGCTGGTGGTGTTCGGAATCGCACTGTTCGTGGCTGAGCAGTTCTTCTTCATCGGCGTCTTGCTGGCCATCTGGGGCCTGGCCACCGGCTTTGCCTGGCCGCTGCTCAAGGGCCTGAAGCATGTGCTGGTGGCGCCGGCCCTGGCGCTCCAGCGCGGTCGGGCCGTGGCCGTCACCGCGGGCAGCCTGGCGTTGCTGGCGCTGGTGCTGGCGACGGTGCCGGTGCCGATGTCCAGTTACGCCGAAGGCGTGGTCTCGGTACCCGAACAGGCCGAGGTGCGCGCCCGCGGCGCCGGCAGTCTCGACCAGCTGCTGGTGCCATCGGACAGCCAGGTGCAAGCCGGCCAGCCGGTTGCCCAGCTCAGTGACGCCGGCCTGTGGACAGAGTTCGACGTGCAGCGCGCGCGCATCGAACGACTGGAAGTGCAATTGGCCACCTTGCTGGCCGACAGCCGGGCCCAGGCCGCTGGGGTGTCGGCCACGCTGGCACGTGAACGCCAGGCGCTGGCCCGCCTGGAAGAGCGCATCGACCACCTGGTGCTGGTGGCCGGCAGTGCCGGCCGGCTGGTGGTGCCACGCGCCAGCGACATCCAGGGCCGCTGGCTTCGGCAGGGTGAACAGCTGGGCTATGTCCTGGACGGCCAGTTGCGCAGCGTGCGGGTGGTGGTGCGCCAAGACGACATCGGCCTGGTGCGCAACCAGCTGCGCCAGGTGCGCGTGCGTGTGGCCGACCGTCTGGATGAAGCCCATGAAGCACGTGTCGTCCGCGAGGTGCCCGGCGGCAGCGACCGCCTGCCCTCGCGCGCGCTGGCGGTGGCCGCCGGCGGGCGGCACGCGACCGACCCGGGCGATCCTGACGGCCTGAAGACGCTCAACCGGGTGTTCCAGTTCGAGCTGGCGCTGCCCGACAGCGTGGCCGGGCTGCAGCTGGGCACGCGGGTGTTCGTGCGCTTCGAACTGGCGCCCGAGCCGGCAGGACGCCAGATCTGGCGCCGGCTGCGGCAGCTGTTCCTGTCACGCTTCGACGTCTAGCGCGCGGCGGCCGACATGTCCCGGGTTCTGTTGTCGCAGTGGAAGGCCGGCGCGTTGCGCGGCGATGGCCTGGTCGAACGGAGCGACGGCACCGAGCGGACCATCGACCGCTGGCTGGCCGGCCTGCGTGGTGAGCTGGCACCCATGGTGTCGCGCTGGACGCTGCGGCGCTGGCGCCCGGCACTGGCTGCCGTGCTGGCCCAGGCCGACGCCCTGGCCGCGCTGGACGAGGCCGGGCTGGACGCGCGCATCCACAGCGTGCGCGATGCCTTGCGCCGTGACGGCCTGGCCGACGGGCCGGTGTGCGACGCCTTTGCGCTGGTGCGCGAGGTGTCGCGCCGGTTGCTCGGCAAGGCACACCACCCGGTGCAATTGCTGGGTGGTTGGGTGATGCTGTCGGGCAGGCTGGCCGAGATGGCCACTGGCGAAGGCAAGACCCTGACCGCGCTGCTGCCGGCGGTCACGGTGGCGCTGGCCGGTGCGCCGGTGCATGTGGTCACCGTCAACGACTACCTGGCAGAGCGCGACGCGGCGCAGGGCGCGCCGGTGTTCGCACGCTTCGGTCTCGACGTGGGCCTGGTGCACGAAAATCAGCCCCAGCCAGAGCGCGCGGCAGCCTGGCGCAGCGCAGTGGTCTACACCACCAACAAAGACCTGGTGTTCGACTACCTGCGTGACCAGATCGAGGCGGGCGGCCCGCGTGGCCTGCACCAGGCCGTCGCACCGCTGACCGGCAGCGGAACAGCTGCAACCCAGCGGCGCCTGCGCGGGCTGTACTTCGTGCTGATCGACGAGGCCGACAGCGTGCTGATCGACGAGGCCCGCACGCCGCTGATCCTGTCGGCCGAACGCGACGGCTCCAGCGATCTGCCGGCCTGGCAGCTGGCCTTGGCCACCGCCCGCGCGCTGCAGGAGGGCAACCATTGGCGCCTGCATGCCCGCGAGCGCCAGGCCGAGTTGCTGGACGCCGGCCGCGCCGAGATCGATGCCCGCTGCTGCGGCAGCCACCCGTTGCTGGCGGCGCGGCGTGCCCGCCACGCGCTGGTGCAGCAGGCCCTGTCGGCGCTGCATCTGTACCACCGCGACCGGCAGTACATCCTTCAAGAAGGCCAGGTGCAGATCGTCGACGAGAACACCGGCCGGGTGATGCCCGACCGATCCTGGGAGCGCGGCCTGCACCAGATGATCGAACTCAAGGAGGGTGTCGACCTGACCAACCGGCGTGACACCCTGGCGCGGCTGACGTACCAGCGTTTCTTCCGCCGCTACCTGCGACTGGCGGGCATGAGCGGCACCGCCGCCGAAGTGGCCGGCGAGTTGCGCGCCGTCTATGCACTGGACGTGGTGCGCGTGCCCGGCCACCGGCCGCTGGCGCGCCGACACCTGGGCGACAAGGTGTTCGTGCGGGCGGCCGACCGCTGGGTGGCGGTGGCCCGGCAGGCAGCGGCCATGTCGGCCCAGGGCCGCGCGCTGCTGATCGGCACCCGGTCGGTGGGCGCCAGCGAGGCGGTGAGCCAGGCCCTCAGCGCCGCCGGCCTGGCGCATGCGCTGCTGAACGCCCGGCAGGACGCCGAAGAGGCCGACGTGATCGCCCTGGCCGGGCAACCCGGACGTATCACGGTGGCCACCAACATGGCTGGCCGCGGCACCGACATCCTGCTGCACCCGCAGGTACGCGAGGCCGGTGGCCTGCATGTGATCCTGACCGAGTTCCATGAGTCGGCGCGGGTCGACCGCCAGCTGTTCGGCCGCGCCGGCCGCCAGGGCGACCCCGGCAGCTGCGAGGCATTGGTCAGCCTGGAGGACGACCTGCTGCTCGGCTTCGGCGCGCCCTTCGGCGCCTGGCTGGCGCGGTGGGCAGCGTCAGCGGCTCCCGGCGCCTGCCTGCCTGGCTGGCTGGGCCGCCTGCTGCGGCGGTTTGCGCAGTGGCGGGCCGAGCGCTACTACTCCGGCATACGCCGCCGCACCATCAAGCAAGACCGCGAACTCGACCGCCGACTGGCCTTTGGCGGCCGGTCGAGCTGACCGATATCTCCCCTTTGCCAGGAGTCCAGCATGACCTGTCCGTTCCCACGCCACCGGCGCACACGTCTGCTGGCCCTGGCGCTGTGCGCCACGCCCTGCCTGGCCACGGCGGGCGAGTTCGATTGTGTGATCGAGCCACGCCAGACGGTGGACGTGCGTGCCGCCGTCGAAGGCCTGGTCGAACAGGTGCTGGTGGACCGCGGTGAGCGCGTGCGCGCCGGCCAGGTGCTGCTGGTGCTGGATTCGGGTGTGGAGAAGTCCAACCTCGAACTGGCGCGTTACCGCGCCACGATGGCAGGAACGCTGAAGTCCGCCACCAGCCGGGCCGACTATGCGCAACTGAAGCTGCAGCGCCGCGACAAGCTGGCCGAGGGCCAGTTCATTTCGCAGCAGGACCGGGACGAGGCTGCTGCCGAAAAACGCCTGGCAGATGCCGAACTGGTGCAGGCCCAGGAAAACCAGCGCCTGGCCGTGCTGGAGCAGATGCGCGCCACCGAGCAGCTGCGTCTGCGCACCCTCAAGAGCCCGTTCACCGGCGTGGTGGTCGAGCGCATGGTGAACCCGGGCGACCTGGCCGACAACCGCGATCTGCGCAAGCCGCTGCTGCGCATCGCCGAGGTGGCGGTGCTGCATGTCGAAGTGCTGTTGCCGGTGGCCGGGCTGCGCAAGCTGCAACCGGGCATGCTGCTGGACGTGATGCCCGAGGCGCCGGTGGGTGGCAGGCTCAGCGCCAAGGTCAAGACGCTGGATCCGGTGGTCGATGTCGGGAGCGGCACCTTCCGGGCCCGGCTGGAGCTGCCCAACAGCGACCTGCGGCTGCCTGCGGGCATCACCTGCAAGGTCGAGATCCCGGGCCTGGATAACCGCGCAGGCAGCCTGGCCTCGCGCCGGACCGCGCCGGCGCCAGGGGCAGCGCCCACGGCCGCACCGGGCACAGCCAGCAAGGCGCCTTGATGGCGGCGGTGGGTGCAGCCCCACCGCCGGACAGCGGTCAACTGCGGGCCCTGGCTGCCACCGGCCTGCGGTTGGCAGCCAGGCGGAGCGCCGACAGGCTTGCGCAACGACGAACAGGCCGGTTCTGGCGGATCACCCATTGGGCAGCGGCGGCCAAGCGCATCGGGTGGCGCTGATCGGGCCCGATTCACAGCTGCACACGCTCTGACGCATTGCCCCGGCCGAGACATGCCGGCCGGTGCGCAGGCGCGGCGCTGTCCTACACCCCGGGGCCAGGCCGGCGCGCAAGCTGTGGCGCATGCGCGCCCACCCACACCCCCGGCTCCCGACCCCATTGCAGCGCCGCATCGGGCACTTGCCGATGCTGTTGCTCGCAGCCTGGCTGGCGACGGCCGCGCCCTGGGCGGCGGCCCAGGCAAGCGTCTCGACGCCTGCACCCCTGGCATCGGCCAACGCCCGGCCCGGCCCGCACCTGATGTCACCCGAGGCATTGCGCGACAGTGCCGTGGCGCCGGGCAGCATGCGGCCCGAGCGCGCGGCACTGCCCCAGCTGACAGTGCCGGTCGGCGTGCCTGCGCGCGAGCCCGCCGCCTCTGCGCCCGGTGTGCTGCCGCCCAACCCGGCCGCGTCGGCCGGTGGCACCAGTGAGGCCGTGGCACGTTGCGAAGCCAAGACCAGTGCGCTGGAACGCCAGCAATGCAGGCGTCAGCTGGCGCATCAGTCGCCGATCGTGCGCTGATTGCAAGGCCCTGCCCCAGCCGCAGGCGTTACACCAGGTCGACAGGCCAGCGTGGCAACCAGGAAGAAAAAACCCGCGAGGCGGCGCTGGTCAGCGCGGCTGCAACTGCTGCAGCTCGTCCAGCGTGTTGGCGTTGAAGAAGGCATCGGCGTCGCTGAACACCACGGTGGCGCAGCGCTGCTGGTTGGCCCAACATTCGACCTTGCGCAGCCCGGCCTGGGTGAAGGCCGCCAGGCTGTCCACCAGCGTGGCCGCCATCAGGCAGAACACCGGCTGCACCTGCACCTGGCCGCCTTCGAGCGTCGCGGCCACCGCGATCTCGGCGCCTCCGGCCACCAGCGCGGCGGCCAGGCGCTCGACCAGATCGGCGGGGAAGTTGGGCGTGTCGCAGGGCACGGTGGCGAGGTACGGTGTGCCGCAGTGCGCCAGCCCGGCCAGGAAGCCGGCCAGCGGGCCGGGGTAGCTCTCACCACCGCTGGCCAGCGCGTCGGGCCACACCGGCACGCCCATCGATGCATAAGCGCCCAGGTTGCGGTTGGCATTGACCATCACCGCGCCAACCTGGGGCTGCAGGCGCAGCAGGGCCTGCAGCGCCAGTGGCCGGCCCAGGTGCAACTGCAGGCCCTTGTCGATGCCGCCCATGCGGCTGCCTCGGCCGCCGGCCAGGACCAGGCCGGTGATCTGTTCGGGCGGGATGGCGTGCATCTCGGGTCTCCTGCAAGTCGATGAACCGGAATTCGGCTCCGGGTGGAGGCAGCGCCGGGGCGGTTCGGCAGCCCCCGGTGCGGCCGATGTTGTCAGAACAGCCTGGTGGCGCCCGCCACCGGCGCAGCCCGCCCCTGTGCCGGATGCACCGCAGCCCACCACCGCCCAGGGTGCGTTGCCGCGCGAGATCAGGGTGCAGGACGGGCACGGCCTGCTCGGGCAGATGCGCCAGCGCCACAGCATCCGCCGCCAGGCCGGCTCGGTGCATGGCTGCGCGTGGTTTGCCGGCAGCCGCATGCCGGTGGTGGTGGATCACGTGGGCCGCCACAACGCCATCGACACCATCGCCGGCTGGAGGAGCCTGCACGGTGTGGCCGGCGCCGACGAGACCTTCTACAGCACCGGCCGGCTGACCAGCGAGATGGTGATGAAGTCGGCCCACATGGGCGTGCCCATCACCGTCTCGCGCAACGGCGCCGCCGCGCAGCATTGCATAGGGGGCGTCGCCAGGGCGCCAGCGCGGCGGGCCGCCGGCCTGCGAAAATAAGAATGTGCATCTTCTCAACGCCGACCTGCATTGCCATTCCCGTTACTCCGACGGCACCCTGAGCCCCACCGCGCTGGCGCAGCGGGCGCACCACAACGGCGTCGCGCTCTGGGCGCTGACCGACCAC
>Ga0105047_10000977_pt1 | contig 50250 bp, 39 predicted proteins | sample MAT04_FD_78384 | JGI IMG/M metagenome (GOLD analysis project Ga0105047, IMG submission 78384) | Freshwater microbial communities from Lake Fryxell liftoff mats and glacier meltwater in Antarctica - MAT-04 (megahit assembly) | ecosystem: Environmental > Aquatic > Freshwater > Ice > Liftoff...
GCCTCCGAAGGCCAGTCCCCCACCGTTGTGCTGCTTGATGACGGCTTTCAGCACCGCCAACTGGCCCGCACGTTTGACCTCGTGCTCATCGACGCAACCCGCCCGCCGATGGGTGACGCTCTCCTCCCCGCCGGGTGGCTTCGGGAAGAAATGAGTTCATTGCGGCGAGCCCACGCTGTGGTCGTCACCCGGTCGAGCGATGCCGATCCTTTGACCGTCGCGGCGGTCTTGACCGCGGCCCGCCAAGCAAACCCCGCGCTCGTCACCGCCGTCACGTCGCACGCCCTGACCCTCCCGGCCACCGCGGACAATCAGCGGGTGATGGTCGTTTCCGGCATCGGCAACCCGGAACCATTCACCCGAGCCGTGCGAGCCCTCGCCAGCGTGGTCGGCGTGCTCGAGTTTGAAGACCACGCCCCATACGGACCCAAACGGGTTCTTGAGATCAATCGCCTCGCGCAAGCCAGCGGCGCAACCGTCCTGGTGACCACGGGCAAGGACGCCGCGAAACTCAATCGCCTCGCGCCAGGCACGCTTCGCCTGCCAGTCGTTGCGGCTGGCCTATCACTGCGCTTTGAGCAAGGCGAGCAAGCCCTCTGTTCAGCCATGAGCACCGCCATCGACGCCGCGAGGCCCGCGCACTCGATCAACACCAACCCCGCGTGACCGTCACTTTTTCGCGGGCTCGCCAGTGGCCGGGGCCGCAGTTGGAACGGCTGCTGGCTTGGCCGCAGGCTTGGGCGCGGGCTTGGGCGCGGGCTTAACGGCCGCCGCTTTGCCACCCTGAAGTACACTCTCGATTGTCATTTTGCCCTGAGCTGACACCGGAAGCTTGATGTGATAAGTATGGCAGACCACACATTCGTGCGGAGCGCCCGAAGTTCCCATCTTGGTGACAGGCGCATGGCAATCGCGGCACGAGTCGATACCCGGCAGCATGATCCGTTCTGTCTTGTTGGCCCAATCAAAGAAGGTCTTGGACTTGTCGTCGCCGTCTTTCACCGCCGGCGGCCGCGCCAGCGTGTGGCACTCCACGCAGGCGACCATCGAGTGCGACGAATGGGCGAACACCGACTTGGGCAGCCAGATTTCTGGAATTTTCTGATCGCTCACGACAAAGAGGGCCTTGTCGGCGCCGGGCCCGTCGGTAATCGCGTTGGGCTGATGGCAGTAGTTGCAGTTGGCACGAATGTCGTCCATCGCCTTGTCGCGCATCTTCAATCGCCACTTCTCAACGCCCTTGAGGTCCTCGAAGGTCTCCCCGATAGCCGGTGGCCCCTTCGGACCGGCCGCTTCGGCGGCGGGAGCAGCGGCTTCCGACGAACGACGACGACCGCCACCGGCCGGCGGCTGCTTCTCTTCAGGCTTCTCCTCGACCTTCTCGGCCGGCTTCGCCTCGGGCGTTTCCGCACTGCTTCCGCGCCGGCCTTTGGGTTTCGGAGCCTCCTCGGCAGCACCTGCGGCCTTTTGAAGCTCGTCATACTTGGCCTTGTCCACCACCGGCGGCGAGGCCAGGGCCCACAGCCCGATCTGCTTGTCCACAATATCAGCGAGTGCGCGGCTATCGCCGTGCGGAAGTTGGCTCGGACTGTACGAATCGGCGCGGGCCTCATCGTTGAGCACGGCCTTGCTCACCTTCAGCGTGCCGATCTTCTTGCCGTCGGCATCCTTCCCCTCCACGGCCGAAACGATGCCGATCTGCTCCATGTGGCAATCGGCACAGTGGATCGCAAACTTGATCGGCTTCATGTACCGACCCGCCGCGTCATTCTCATGGCAGAACGTGCACGCCATCTCGAACGAGTCTTTTGAGCTCTCTTCGGTGCCGAACTCGATATGGATATTCCGACCCGTGTCTGTCGGCGACTGGCTCTTGCCGCTGCGAATCTCGCCGAGCATCTTCCGCACCGCCGGGCTCGACATGTGCTTGGCGTGCCCGAACCGCAATGGAGTCGTGTCGCGCGGCAACATCGGCTGCCCGCTGGCAGGATCGTTCACGACCTTGCCAGACGCGTCCTTCACCGGCCGGAGAACTGACCACTCTGGATGTCCGCCCTTTTCCCCGAAGGAATACACATCCTCAAGTGTGGTTGTCGAGGCCTTGCCGCCGTCGGCCTTGGCGGCCGGTTTGGCGTCCGACGTTTTGGCCGTACCGTCCTGGCGGGTCAGACCGATCCCCGTCGCCACGCCCGCACTTATGACCAAGAGCACAGCCAGCGGCCGAATGCCGAAGGCCCTGCGTACCGCGAACACCCGCTGAGCCGGCTTCTGTACTTGATCGCTCTTCACTTGCCACCTCCGACAACAGACGGAACCTGCGGAATTTCGACCCGCGGCAGCGCGGCAAGCGTCTCGATTTGAACCGGGCAAACCACACCGGATGCCACCCCGGTAGCCATGTTCTTATAGCCATCGCGCTTGAGGTTGGCGTGGCACGAGGTGCACACGCCGTCGGATACGCGGCGCAGGTCGTTGTCGGGCCCTCGGTGCTCGATATGGCACGACGCACACGAACCCGACATGCGAACTTCTTTGTTGATGCCCGAGACCACGCGCAGATCGCCGTCGTACTTGCGCTGAATCGACTGCCCGGACGGATGAACCACGTGCGTAACCGACTGGGTTTCGTGACAGGCGATGCACTTGGCATCCGACGAACCGAGCCAGAACTGGCTGCCATTGGGGTCCGACTCGTGACACTTGGCGCAGTCGTCGCCGAACATGGCGTGCGCCTTGGTCATCGGCCCCGAAGAATAGAGCGTGTGGGCGTAGACACCCTTAGAGTCTCTAAGCAGTTCCGCTCCGGCTCCGCCGATCAGCAGTGCGCCCGCGGCGAGGATGCTGAGCGTCCAGGTGGTGGAGTTCGGCCACGACCGCCGACGAACATACTTGAGGTCAATCCGCTCTGAGATGGGTCTGGTTTCGGGCATCTGTCAAACTCCGGAGCACTGGAGCATTGTTGCAAGTGGAAAACCGCGCGACGCTGAGCAAACCAACTGGTCACACCGTTTCCACGGCGGACCGTCTTATTTCGGACCGCCGCCGTAGCGCAGCGTAATCACGGCGTGGAACCCGACTGCGATGATGAACGCCCATGATACGGGCACGTGGATGATGAGCCAGCCGTGCAGCACGGTCATCCAACGGCGCTGCCGCAGGAGCATCCGCCGGCGATCGGCGAGTTCTTCAAGATCATCAATGCACTGGTGAAGGTGTGCAGCGCACGCCGTCCGCAGCGCTTCGAACACCGACGCCGACTGCGTCTCATTCTCAAGCGCCCGCCCCCCGGTGCCGGCCCAGAAGGGCTGGCCGGTATTGACGTAAAACTGGCGAATCGGCTCGGCACCAACCGGGGGCTTGAGCGCCGGCGGACCGGCCGGAACCGCGGGCTTAGCCGGAGCAGCAGCGGCCGGTGCCGCAGGCTTCGGGGCCGCAACTGCAACCGTCGCGGTCGCAGCAGCTGCGGCTGCCGGAGCGGGCGAAGCAGCCGGTGGGGCCGGTGAAGCTGCCGCGGCGATGACGGCGGGAGCCGCAGCCCCAGTCGGCGCGGGAGCAGCAGGCGCCGGGGCGGGGGTAGCGGTTTTCGGTGCGACTGCGGAAGTCCCTGCAGCGGTCGGCGAGGAAGCGGGCACAGCATGCCCCGCAGCGACATATCCGGCCGGAAGCGGCTCGCACGGCTGATCGAACGTGAACATGCCCGAATCTGTCGATTTCATGCGATCCAGCGGCGGCTTGGGAGGCTCCGGCGGGGGAGGGTTGAACTTGCCCGAGTATCGGCCAGCTAGCAACTTGGCGCGGTCGGCACAGTCTGCGAACAACTCAGGGAGCGTCTGGGCGGGGCTTTCGGCGTTCATGCTCGGCCGCCAGTTGGGGTCGCGGCTTGAAGCACGCGGAGTTCGCAGTGTCGCCCACAGAATCCGCGGCATCGTCTGCTGAATGAACACGCCCGCGATGCCGCTCACCGTCACCACGCCCAGCATCACCCAAAGAACTAAAGGCCACCGGCCCACGTCCTTGAATGCAATGCCCGTGTGCAGCACCACGAGCACGGTGATGAGCAGACCCAGCCAGATATGCCCGCGCAGCCACGTCTGGGCCTTGCCCAGCCGCCAATGCGGCACGTACTTCTTTAGACCCAGCGCGGCACAGAAGAGCATGATCAGATATGCGACGCTGCCGAGCGTGATTCCCAGCACCGTGGAACCACCCGGGCCGGTTTCGGGGTGGCGAGGAGCGTCGACGAAGTAGATGGCCGTCGCAGCGATCGCCACGATCGATACACCCACAATCCACGGTCGATGAGTCTTGTCAAGAAGCATGTGATGAGCTCAGGGTTTCAGCCGTCTTGATAGTCAACGGTGCGGGAAAGGCGTGGCACGTACAACGTCAGCATCGAGCGATCGGTCAGGCACGGATCGCCGCGCTGTCGGCGAACGTGACTTGGAAGAACTCGCGGGCGTTGACGCGGAAGGCCGCATCGTGCGGGCACGCATACACGCAGGCGGGTCCCTGCGGCAGCGTGCTGCACTGATCGCACACCGCGGCCCGCTCCTCGCGCTCCGGCGGGGCGGCCGCGCCGGCGGGCAGGGGTCGGTCGGAAACGTCGGTATTCTCGAGTTCCTTCACCTTGTGCATCTGGATCGAGTTGTACGGGCACTGCTTGGCGCAGATGCCGCACCCGATGCACCAGTCCTCGATGAGCATGTTGAGGTCTTTGGTGCGACGAATGCTCGAGACCGGGCAACCGATCATGCAGACCGGGTCCATGCACATGCGGCACCGCGAAGGCACGAGGTATTTGTCATAGCGCGGCCCCTCGCGAACCAGTCGCGTAATGCCATCATCATGGCTTGCGACACACGCCTGCACGCACTGGTCACAGCGGGTGCACTTCTCAAGGTCAATCAGCAGCAGCCCTTGGCCCTGCAGCAGGCCAAGGTCCTCAACACGCCTCGGCACCTTGCGGCTCTCGATGTGCTGGTGGGCCTGCCGCGTGTATTCGCTTCGTGTCTCAGCAATCCGTTCGAGTTTGTCGCGAACGACCGGGTATTCCCTCACGAGCCAGTCAAACTCCGGCTTCTTGATTTTGACCAGTTCGACCTTTGTGGCCTTGGCTTTGTATTCCTCGCGCGCCGTGCCTTCGACGCTGGGCGGATGGCTGTAGGCCTCGCAACTCGTGGTGCGCGGGCTTGCTTTGATGAGGCCGATCTCGCCAAAGCAATCGCCCTTGTTGAGGTATCCGACCGTGAGCTCACCGCCAGGCATGCGCTTGAAGACTCGCACTTGGCCGAGCCGGATGATGTACATCGAATCGGCCGTGTCGCCCTCTTTGATGATCGGCTGGCCGGGCTCGAAGTTCACAAGCTCGCTCGTCTGGCAGAGGCGGCTGATCGCCTCGTCGGGAAGGCCTTCGAAGACCTCGACGTTGCGGAGGTGGCCCCCCATGGCCCGCTCGCGATAGTTCTTCTCGGCCTGCACCTTGAAGCTCTTGCTCATGCTCAGCCGCTCGTAGAGCACGCGAAGGAACTCAACAAGCACGCAGTCGGTCTTGGCAACAATTGTCGCCGATCGCGGGGCGCGACTGAGGCACGACATCTCGCCGAAGACCTCGCCGCTCGTCATCGTGGCGACGCGCTTGCCGTATTTCAGATCGACGCTCGCGTCGATCGGCACAAGCGCATCGGCCGAGTGCGAGCGAGCGCCTGCGATTTTCTTCTGACCAAAGAGCGCGCCAATAGCCGCCAGCAGTCCCTTATTGCCCTTGCCTTCGCGGCTCATTTGCCCGCGGATTGAGACCTCAACCTCACCCTCGGCGACATAAAACGCCGTGGTGCCGCCTTCACCTTCATAGCAGATTACTTCGCCGGCCTTGAACTTGCGCAGCGCAGCCGTATTGGGCATCATCGCCATCGGGCCGATGATGTCGGCGAAAATCGGGTACTTCTTGGCGGCTTCCTGGGTGAGGAACTCGCCGGTCCCGCGCGACTCTTCCCAAAAAACATCGCCCACCGTGATGATCTTCGCCGGGGGCGGTGCCGCGGCGGGTTTGGCAGCCGCAGCCGGTGAAACGACCGGCTTGGCCGCACCGGGAGGACTCGCCGCCGGGGTCGGCGCGGCGGACGCAGGGGTCGCTGCCGCGTCCGCAACCGGAGGCGCGGGCGGCTTCGGCGGTGTAGACCCGGGGGGCGTGGGGTCTGGGCCGGAGGATGGTGTCGAAGGGGTGGGGCCTGATGGAGGAGGATTTCCATTCATAAAGAACACTCGACCGCCAGTAAATTGTGCGACAAACAAACTCGCCACAGAACCACAGCTCACAAATACAGTGTCGCAACACCCAAACAAATATCATACAAACCAGCCGGACGACTTCGCCCTGCTCATCGCAAGCTCCTTCAGACTACCGGCTCAGGGCCCCGAATGCAACAGTTCATTTGCGCTCGAGACGCATCGGGCGGGCCGTCAGGGCCGAAGTCAGGAGTCGCCCGGTTTGTTTTAGGTCTTCCCCCCGAGTACCCCCGTCACCCACGGACCCGGGGGAATGTTGACAACGGGCTGTTTTTCTGGTGCAATAATGTGATTGGCTGGCACCGGCCGATGGAACGCACCGAGCGGAAAGGGAAGTCCCGCTCAATGCACGACGGTCAAGTCAAACTCAAAGAAGGAACCCGCGAATGAAATCTGTCTCCACCCGTGGCTTCGCCACCGCCCTTGTCTGGATCTCAGGCACGGCCATGTCGGCCCTGGTCATCGGCGCTGCCGCTCTCACCGGCGCCCCAACCACCGCTCCCACGCTCGAAGCGCCCGCCCCTGCCATGGCCGCTGCGGCTGACGGACGCGCCCGCCTCAATCCCACCCTCATCTACAACGGCAACGCCGCCTGCATGGGTAGCGGCTGCCACGATGCTGACAAGCCCAAGAACCACTCGGGCCAGATGATCGGCGACGAATGCAATATCTGGAAGGATTCTGACCCACACGCCAAGGCCTTCAAGTCGCTCTCGAACAAGAAGTCCAAGGATATCGCTGGCAAGATGAAGATCGACGACGCCGCCACCGACGCCCGCTGTATCTCCTGCCACGGCATGCCCGCCGCCAAGTTGGGCGACAGCTTCGGCAAAGGCCCTGGTGCCAACGGTGTTGGCTGCGAATCCTGCCACGGCCCCAGCGAGAAGTGGCTTGACGCCCACAAAGAAGAGGGCTGGACTGACAAGCAGCGCGCCGCCATGTCTGCCAAGGACATTGAGACGAAGTTTGGCCTGATCGACACCCGCAACCTCGCCGTTCGTGGTGAGATGTGCGTTACCTGCCACTTGCAGATCGACCAGGACATGCTCGATGCGGGCCACCCGGCGCTCGGCTTCGAGATGTACTTCTACAACAACTACAAGTTCAACCCCGATTGGAAGACCCACTGGGATGAGCAGCCCGGCGATACCCACAAGGCCAAGGAATGGGCCATCGGCCAGATCGTCTCGGCCGCCGCGGCCGACGCGCAGGTCGTCGCGTGGAAGGCCAAGGGTTGGAAAACCGACGTGGCCGACCAGCTCTCCAAGGTCTTCGGCGAAGGCAAGGCCATCGCCTCCACGCTCGGCCCCGCCGATGCTGCCGGGTTCTACGCTGAATACAAAGGCAAAGACATCGACAAGGCCAAAGTCGCCGCAGCCGCCAAGGCGCTCGCCTCCAAAGGGGCCGGCTACAAGGACGGTAAGGACAACGCCCACGTCCGCAGCGTGATCTCCTCGGGCGTTGAAGCCCTCGTGAGCTCCACGCTCTCGGGCGGCAAGATGACCAAGGATGTCGAGGACAAGGCCATTACGGCCGGCGACGCCGCCGATGCCGGTGGTGATTCGTGGGTCAAGGCCGTAACCGACCTCGCCGCAGCCGCCAAGTAAGGCTCCCCTTCTGAGGACTGACCTACTCCTGTGAAACCAAAGGGCTCTCCTGCACCACCGCAGCGGAGCCCTTTTTCTTTGCGCGGGCGGCCTCCGCAACCGCATCTCTGGCACTGTGCTCCATGATCGTCTCAAGTTCCTGAGTCGTCATCCACGGCAAAGCGAGAAGTTTGTCCTTGAGCGCACCCGGGAACTCTCGCTGCAGCCGCTCGTGCCGCGGCCGGCTCTTCCAGTAGCGGTGCATCCACAGATACTGGTCGGGCGCCATCCTGACCATTTTCTCGATGGCGCGCCGGTACCGAGCCGTGATGTAAAACAGCGGATCGGGCTGCGCGTCCCACTCTTCGGGGAGGATGATGTCGATCACATCGATGCGATACGACAGACCCGCGGCGAGCGAACGCCTGGATGTCGCGAGCGACGACTGGTCTTGACGGAGCGCAACACCGCATATCACGGGCGCGCGATACTGCATCGCCAGCAGGCCGATGGTCTTGTAGGTCGATGCCAGGCGGCCGAAATACGGCACGAAGAGCGCTCGGTCGCCGGCGTTCTGGTCCGCCACGAACGCGGGCGTCCCTTTTCGCTCAAACACCGCGGGAAGATCCTCGCCCGCCCCGAACTTGTCCATCAAGATCAGCCCGTGTGCCGAGCGCGACCGGCGGACCCAGTCGTCGGCCGGTTTGAGATCCAGCGGCCGATAGAGCGCGTGCAGCGGAAAGCCCAGCAGCGCCATCGTGTAGCCGAGCAGTTCCCAGTTGCCGCAATGCCCGGTGAGCATAATGCTCGGTTGATCGCCCAGCAGTTGCCGCATGGTGGGCCCCAGATCGCCGAGCGTCACGTGGCTCGGCCAGTTGTCGGCCGTGAGTAACCGCGCCGAACTCACCGTCTCCATGGCCAGAGCGAACAGGTGCTCATACGCCAGCAGGGCATGCTCCGTGCGCTGTTCGACCGACCAGCTCGGAAACGCGATTTCCAAATGCTCAACGGCTCGGTTCAGACGATGGCGGTTGGACCTGGCCCCGCCAAACCGGCGCCCCAGATCCCGGGCGATACGGATATTCGATGCCAGATCTCCCGCACCAACCACGGCCACGATCGAGCGAATGGCCCAATAGACCGGTTGGTGGAAAATCGTCGGGAGCCGCTTGAGTGACACGTCCTAAGCGTAGAGGGCACTCTGCGGCACAGACTGATCCGGCCAGACGCCTTCAAACACCTCTTCGGCCGGGCCGGTCATGAACACGTGCTGGCTCCACTCGTCCCAGCGAACATCGAGCACCCCGCCCGGAAGTCGCAGCGATGCAGCGCGATCAAACCGACCGCTCAGTACCCCCGCCACCAGCACCGCGCACGCCCCCGTCCCGCACGCCTGCGTGATCCCCGCCCCGCGCTCCCACGTCACCATGAAGCCTTCGGTCTTCGAGATGGCATGCGCCAGATGAATATTGGCTCTTTGCGGGAACGCCGGATGCCGCTCGAGCCGAGGGCCCAGCCCCTGCATGAACCCCAGCACTTCGGGCAGTTTGAGCGGCCGCTCATCGAAGATCACCACATGCGGATTGCCCATCGAAACCGCGATGATCTCGGGCAGACCCTTCGCGTCAGGAATCACAAACCGGCCCGGAACAGACCCTGCCGTCAGTTTTGAGATATCAACGGGCACCCTCGCCGGCTCCAGGATCGGCTCACCCATGTCGACCGTCGCCGATGCTACCAGCCCATCCGCGCCCACGACAACATCTATCGCCAGCACGCCGCGCCCAGTTTCCACGTTCAGCGGCGTCCCCCTGATGCCCAACCGGTCATGCGCAAACTTGGCCACACACCGAACCCCGTTGCCGCACATCTCACTCTCGGTTCCGTCGGCGTTGAACATCCGCATACGCACCTTGGCACCGCGGGCAACCCCGGCCGCCGTCGGACTGCACACCAGAATCAGCCCGTCAGATCCAACCCCCCGATGGCGGCTGCTCATGGCGCGCGCAAGCGCCGCAAGATCCGCTCGCGAAGCGAGCCCCGGCTCGCTCACAGCGTCCAGATAGACATAGTCATTGCCCAGGCCATGCATCTTCACAAACTTCATGGCCCGAGCGTATCACCGCGCATCGCCGTTATGGCCAGAATGCCCACACAAGCAGCAACGTGGCGACGATCCCGCAAACGATCTTGATCCGCCGCACCGAGGCGTCGATGCGGAGCGACTCGGCCGGAATCCCCACAAGAGCCTCAAGATTCTTCATCCGCCGGGCGATCGACCCGTGCCGGAAGCTAAATCGCCACGGGTCCATGTGGTTGACGATCGCCACCGTCCGCAGCGCGCCCTTCATGGCACCCGCCGCTTCGCTGGTGATGAGCAACCCCTCAGCGTTACCGGGGCTCTTCCGCGCCGTCACCAGGCCGCTCAGGTGCTGAGCCGCGAATGCATCCGCCTGCCACTCAAACCGTCGGCTGATCCAGCCGAACGCCAAGAGCCCCAGCGGCAGCCCGACCAGCGACGCCACCACCGCCGTCACTCCGCCCACCCATCGTTCGATGAGTTCCTCCGGCACCCCCCCGGCCGTAACCATCCCGCGCCCCACAAGTTCAAGCCCCGCAGAGGCTCCGCCCGTGCACGCCAGCAGCGCGACAATGAGCCAGATCATGTGCCTCCGCCGCACGTGCCCCACCTCATGGGCCATCACCGCCTCAACCTCACGCTCACTCAGCCGCTCCAGCAGCACCTCAGAGAGCAGCACGTAGCGAAGCCGCCCAAAGAGCCCGATCACCGCCCCGTTGGCCACCGAGCCGTGCGTCCGCCACACCAAAAGCTCGCGAATGCGCACCCCGTGCCGCTTGCAAAGGGCGAGCAGCCGATCACGCAGCGAACCAACATCGAGAGGCTCGGCATCCCACACCAATCGCAAGGCAAGGGGAAGCAGTGCAAACACCGCGAGCGAACCGAGCACGCGCACCGCCGTGTGAATCGGCTCAGCCGTGCCCGTGTTGTGCAGCCACGCTGCTACGCGGTCATAGATCGAATCGACCCGAAGCGTCGGAGCGCCTGCGCGCAGAATGAGTCCTCCAAACAGCCGCTCCACCGCCTCCGACCACACAATGAGCACCGCCAGCGGCAGCAACACAATCAGCAGATCATGCCGGATGTTCATGACCACGAACTGGCGGCGCGTCGGCCCCGCCCGAACCGCCAGGCCATGGTCAAGATTGCGAAGGATCACCGCCTCACGCAGCATGCGATCAACCGGAAACGCCGCCCACCAGCCGACAACGAACACCGCCAGCACAGGCCCGATGGCGATCAGTTCATCGGCCCCAAACGTATTACCCACCACCGCCCGCACCGCATCCAGCCATCCAAACACCAGCACCGCGAGCACATGCCATACCAGAATCCCCCACCGCGAAGTGGCGATCATCTGATCAGTCAGCGTCACCATCGCCAGCGACCCCGTCCGCTCCATCCGTCGAGCCGACCACCCCACCCCGGCCCATAGCAAGAGCGCGACCATCGCCGTCCCGCCCAGCGTGGCCCACGCCGCGCCGGCTGGGCCCAGCATCGAATACATGATCGGTCGCGCCACGAGATCGCGAGCAAACACCGTGGCTACGGCGAGAATGACCGCCAGTTGCGTCATGCGGCGAGCCCGCCTTCGGCCTTATTCACCACATGTTGACCGCGCTCATTTGGCGACTTCACGCACATCCCCCAGATCGATCGTCACGCCCCCGGTATGGTAATAGTCCGCGTTCATCACGCCCTCGCGAATCGGCGTAAGCACCACGCACGGCATCCCCTGTTCCACCGCGTACTCATAATCGCCGGGGCTCGGCCCGGCATAGTCGCGATTGAACACCTGCTGGGCGTGAAAGTGATAGTGCGCCAGCGCCCGCGTGCCGTCGGCCATCATTTCCTCACTGGCAACAAAGCGGCGGTCATCAACCTGCCCCCCCGGCCGAGGCACATAGAGCACAACCGCCCAGCCCGCGTTCTCCTTCCAGCGAAGCAGGCCCCCGTACTCGGTGGTTATGTTCGCTTCGTCCCGCTTGGCCTGTTCAAACATCGGCTTGCGCAAAGTCGTCGCCATCACGGCGTCATCGACGGCCATAATCGTCACGAGATCGGCCCAGCTCAACTCGTCGGCCCAGTCGCCCAGACCATCCTTGCTGAACGACGACCCGCTGATATCGCCCACTGTCCGCCGCACCGTCATCCGCCCCTTGAGCTGGCCGCGCAGGTCAGCGAGCAGCGAGGACTTCTCGGCGTTGAGCCGCTCGGGGTTATTCGTCGCCGTCCAGCGAATAGCCTCCAGATTCCGCATCGCGATCCCCGCCGTCCTGGCTTGATCGATTCCCGCGATGGCCTTGCTCGTCTCTTCCCACCACGCCTTGTTGGCCGCTTCGGAAAAATCCCGCAGCCGCTCCAGCCGACGAAGCTGCGAGCCTGTGGTTGGGGTACAGCGAAACTCCGCCGAACACGCCCGCAGCCCGTCCACAAGCACGTCGCCCGTTCCATCCGGCAGTGCCGCGAGCAACGGCGCCCGCTGCGCCCCCGTCGGGTCGAGCCGTGAGAGCACCTCCCACGCGCTCCGCCGCGCATCGCTCGCCCGCTGCACAGCGCGCCCCGCAAGGTCTTTGCTCACCGGCGTCGCGAAAATGTCAAACACCGCCCGCTGCATCCCCGCCGCGCCAAAGAGCCCGATGAACGCGGCCTTCTCCGGCCGGGCATCGTCCTTGGCGTTTGGCACCCGCCGGGCCCAGCTGCGCACCAGCGGGCCCGAAAGGTCGTTCCACCCGTTGGCGGCCGCCGTGGCGCCGATGAACGCCACGATCTCGAGGTCCGGCTCGATCGGCACCATCAACGCCATCATCGAGCGCGTGTCGGCATGGCCGGTGTCCCCGGAATCGTCGAGGAGAATCTGGAGCGTTTGCGTGCGAACTTTGCTGCCGTTGGCCGCGACCCACGCGATGGATTTGAGCGCCTCGCGGGCCACATCGCGGCCTTTCTCCCCCGGCAGCCGATCGGCCCACATCTGCTTCACCGCCTCGATGCGCTCGGGTGCATCCCGCCGTAGATCCTTGGCGACGGTGACCGGGTCATCCATCGTCCGGCTCTTCCCGCCGCCCCCGCCGCAGGCCGCCATCGCCGTCACAACGCACAGCGTCCCCGCAAGCACTGCCACCCGCCACGGATGATTCTGCCGCAGCGATCTCACAATCGAATCACTCATGCCGCAAGCGTATTCCGCCGCTGGGCCATATCGTTCCGCATGGCCCCGACCGGAACGACGCCGCTCAATCTCTCGAATCTCGGCATTGCCGCCGGGGGGACGGCCCCGCAACGACTTCAGCAGGTTATCGCGATCCTGCGTGAGATGAGCCGGCAGACCGATCCGCAAGCGCTCGTGCAGTCGTACGCCGTGCGCATGCGCGAGATCTTCAAGTCCGATCAGTTTGTCTCGTTCTCCCGCCGAAACGTCCCCTCCGACAAGTTCCGCATCACCCGGTCAAGCCAGTTCAAGACCGATATCGACCCGTGGAAACACTCGGCTCAGCTCCCGGTACTCGGCGGCGGCATCCTCGGCGAACTCATCTACGGCGAAGAGCCGCGGATCATCAACGACTTCCATCCCGACCCGACCGATCCGGCGTACGAGCACCTCAAAGGCATGCGTTCGCTCGCCGCCATCCCCCACTACGACGGCGGTAAGTCGATCAATATGGTCGCCGTCATGCGCAAGGACGCCAACGGCTTCGACATGGAGCGCTTCCCCGAGCTCGTGCTGATGTCCGGACTCTTCGGCCGCGCCACGCACAACCTCGCCCTCACCCGCGACCTGCTCGCCGCCAACGCCCAGCTCGAGCGCGAACTGCAAGTCGTCGCCCGAATCCAGCGCTCGCTCCTTCCATCCTCGCTTCCTGAGCTCAACTCGCTCCAGTTGGCCACGCACTACCAACCCTCGGCCAACGCGGGCGGCGACATGTTCGACTTCTTCGACCTGCCCGGCGGACGCCTGGGCATCCTCATCGCCGATGTCTCCGGGCACGGCACGCCCGCAGCGGTCGTCATGGCCGTGGTGCATGCCTTGGCTCACTCGCTCCCCGGCGATGCCGAGCCCGCGGCCGCAGTGCTCTCGCAGCTCAACAAGACACTGACGGCCCGCTACACCACCGACGGTGCGACCTTCGTCACGGCCTTCTACGGCGTCTTCGACCCCGCCGCCCGAACCTTGCACTATTCAAGCGCCGGCCACAATCCGCCCCTCGTACTCGACCGCGAGACCGGCACCATCGGCTGGCTTTCAAACGCCCAGTCGCTCCCGCTCGGAATTGACCCAAAGTGCGAGTTCATCGAAGCCGTCGCCTATCTCGATCCCGGTGATGCCCTCGTGCTCTATACCGACGGCATCACCGAGGCCAAAGGGCCGTCAACCACCAAAATTATCCCCATGTACGGCGAGGCCCGGCTCGAAACCATCGTCCGTCAGTGCGCCGGTGGCCTGGGCAATCTCGACGCGCCCGCCATTCTCCGGGCCATCCTGACCAACCTCGACGAGTTCACCCTGGGCACCCCGCCCAGCGATGACCGGACCATCGTGGTCGGCAAAATCGCCTGAACTTTCGCTGCCAGCGTCATCTTCCGCGGCGACGTTTCGAATCGATCGCCCTAACATCGGGGCTTATGTCGCACGTCATTGCTGAACCCTGTATCGGAACCAAGGACACGTCCTGCGTCGAGGTCTGTCCGGTCGATTGCATCCACCCAACGAAATCCGAAAAAGATTTCGGCTCGACCGACCAGCTCTACATCGATCCCAGTACCTGCATCGACTGCGGGCTGTGTGTGGACGAATGCCCCGTGAAGGCGATCTTCCCGCTCGAAGACCTCCCTAAAGAGTGGAACAAGTACATCGAGATCAACCTCGAGTACTACAAACCCAAGAAATAATCACGCGGTCGTCACGCAGCCCGACGCTTGCCGGTGCCCGGCTTCGCCGCGCCCGCCGGCTCGTCCTGCGGTTCCAGCCGTCGCTCAAAGCCCTTCGGACGCACGTTCGACGCCGCGTCGGCTTTCTCCGTCCAGTCCTCGGCGCTGACCAGCTTGATTGAGCTGCTCTGCGTCTTGCGATACCCCAATAGGCGGATGACTTCCAGAACGTCGCTCCACGCCGGGAAGCTCACGTTGTTGGCCCGCTTGAAGCCCTCGATCGCCATCACGAACAGGAACTGCTCGGTGGTGAGTTCGCCCTCCTCGGCCGACCGAAGCGACTCGCTCAAACGCCGACCCCGCCCCCGCTTGCGCTCCAGACCCGAGGGCGAGCCTTCTTCTGCCTCGCTCGTCCCGAACGGGAACGAATCCGCCGGCTCACTGATCGTTTCGTGCGACGGCTGCTCAACAGCAGGAGGTGAGGTTGAATCAGCGGGCGTGCTTGAGTACTTGCGATTGACGTTCAAGGGTCGTGCCTCCAGGAGGCCGCATGCGGGGTGTCCGCCGCGGCCCACCAATGAAAAAGGGCAGACGAAACGTCCGCCCTTGGGTCACGGTGCGGACGTCACAGGCGTGAACACTCCAGTTCGCACAGCACAGCCGAGGGACGATCAGATCTCGTCGTCTTCCTCTTCATCGTCGAATCCTTCTCCAAGATCGCTGTCCTCGTCGTCATCGTCGAGGCCTCCCTCATCGCTATCGCCAAACTCACCCTCGTCGTTCTCGTCTTCATCTTCTTCCCCGTCGGCATCATCCTCATCGCCGTCAAGGTCATCGTCCTCAAACTCGTCGCCTCCCTTCTCGGTTGCCCCTTCCTCGGAGTCCTCATCATCGTCGTCGCTGCGACGCTTGGCGCCGATCGGCTCTGCAAACGGACGCTCAAGTTCTTCGGACGTTGGGGCCTCGAGGAGCGCGACCGCCGCCCCGTCACCCTCAAGGTCCGAGAGCAGGGCGTCAACTTCAACGAGAGTGCGGGAGGCAAACTGTGCAGAGGAGATCATGACCGGGTTCCTTGACGAATCGCGCTGGATGCGAAAATGGCCGATTTGCGCACACCACGCCACCGCCGGTTTCGCGTCATGCTGACACCGGGAGAATTCCCGGCCGGCCCGACGCGATCGATCGGTGGTTTGATGTGGCCCAAGCCTAAGCCGTCTGCGCAACGTGTCAACCCCCCCCCGCACTCGCTTCTGAGAGGCCCTCCCGCCTTCATCGGCCCTTCACTTGGCGTTCAGGGCCGCCGTCGCTCCATCCGCGGCAAGCGTCAAGGGGATATTCGACTCCGCCTCGGCCCCGTTGGCAAGATCCCGCACTCGAATCTTGAGCGTGTAGCCCCCCGCCGCCAGCGTTGACGGCAGGTCGATGCGCTGTACCAGATAGAACTCGCGTCGCTTGCTCCGCGACACGTCACGGGCCGTCGTCTCGGGAATCCGCAAAATGGAGATCCCCGCCGAGGTCAGCAGTTCGATTTCTTGGGCGATCTGCACTTCCCACTCAAGTGACGCATCGGCATCGGGCACCGGTCCATCCAGCCAGGCCTTGCTTGTGGGTTTGTAGCCAAACTGTTCGAGCTCAACATATACCAGCGCCGCAATCGGCCGACCAGCCACAAACGCCCCGCTGTCAATCGGCGTGTACCGACCGAACGCCTCCACCCGGCGGCACAGCGCCGTCCGCACGATGGCCACACCCGCCGTTCCCGACACTTTGAGAGCCGCCGCATGATCGGCAAGGAGTTTCGCCCAGTCCGCCTCCGTCTTCGTCGCCGGGTCCCCCGCTGCCGTCAGCATCGACGTGAACGCCGCGAGAACGGCCCTGTCTGACGCCGACAGTGTGGGCTCAAGAGCCGCAAGCTCCTTGAGCGCCGCCGGTTCGCCGGCCGCTCGCGCTGAAAGCTGCATGGCATGAAGCAACGAGGGCGACAGGCCCTGCGGTCGCACCGCTCTGCCAAAGTCGCTGGCGAGTCCATCCGCCTTCGACAATCCAGACGCGGGTGGGAGGAAGCCTGGAGGCGGCGAACCAGCCTCAACACCGCCACCGACGCGCGCCGCGGCGACCGGCGCCAACTCCAGCGGCGCATTGACTGCGGGCGAGTCCATCGGGGCGATTCGCGGGTTCCGCGGCCGCATAAGCACCGACGCACGCAGTTCATTGCGTTCAGCCTCGCTCATTTTGTCCAGGGCCGACTGCATCTGCTTGGCCGATGATGCCACGGCCTTATCCAGTTGTTCGGCGCTCACCGCGGCCGGCGAATCGGCAGTGTCGTCCGAGCTGGCGCCGCACCCCGCCAGTGACAAAAACGCGGCCGCCAGCAACGGCGCTGCTGCGCATGTCTGCTTGCAGGACCCCAAACGGGGGTATATTCGAAGAACGTCACTGACTTTTGCGGGCGTCATGGTCGGCGTCCTGCCTTTTGACGAACCAAACTCGCACACCCAAAACGTCGCTCGGGCATGACAGCACGGGATGTCAGAGCCTCCGGCCCCGATCCGCGCACCTCCTTCATTCGGCTCAGACGCGGCAAAGACTTGCAAACTCGATCGTCACCTGCTCCAAATGGGTCACCGCATCCCCCAGACCAGTGCGAGAGCGAACCGTGCCATCGACAATATGGCCCATCAAGCGGGCCACCGCCACGGGGTTGAGCTTCCCCGCCTTGGCCATGATCACATCCGCCGTCGGCCCCCAGAGCTTCAGGCGACCCGCAATGGCCTGCCGGCTTTCCCCTGCCCGCAACCCCCTGCAAGCAGAATGGAGTTTCTTGGCCAGGTCCATATAGGTAAACGTCAGCGGGGTCGGGTCATGCCGCGAAACTTCTACCAACTCGTGAAGGTGCGCCAGCGCTTTCTGGATATCACCCCCAAGAAGCGTGGGCTGAATGGCCCAAAACTCCTCTTCGCGGGTGGCCGCCGTCATCGCCGCCACGGTTTGCTCGGTAATCGGCTTGCCAGGATGCACTATCGCCAGCTTGGCAATCTCGCAGTCCAGCCGTCCCAGATCGCTTCCCACCGTCGCCACCAGCCGCCGCGCGGCCATCGGCTCCAGATCGACTTGATGGAACCCCGCCGCCCGCGCGCTCACCCACGCCAGCGCCTTGTCGAGCGAGAGTTCTTCACATTTGACCACCACGCCGCCCGAGGCCACCACCGCCTTGTCGAGGTTGCCCGGCCGCCATTTGGGGGCGCGCAGCACCAGCATCGCCGCCCGCTCTGGAGCCTTGGCGTACCCCTCAAACATCTCTCGCGCCGACTTGCCGCCCCCGCCCCCCGCACCTCGCCCACCGGACGCTGGCCCCGGCCCATCCCCGTCCTCATCGTCGTCGCCCGCCTTCAGCAGGACGTCCGCATTCTCAACGATCACGACCTTAAAGCTCTGCATCAGCGACATCGAGCGGCACTCGTCAAGAATCTCCGCCGGCGACGCCGCCGTTCCGCCCGAACCCGCCGCATCAAACCGCATCGGCTCGCAGTCGCCGTGCATCGAACGAACCCGTGCCACAAGCTCCTCGGTGCACTGAAGCTGCAAAAACCGCTCGGGGCCGACAAACACTGCGACCGGCGGAAGCGCCGGCGCAGCAGTCGTGGCGGATTTGGCGGCGGGCTTGACGGGCACGACTCAGGTCCGTTTCGGTAAAAGTGCGTCAGTTCACGACCATCGACGTGCTCGACACCATGGCCATCCCGTTCGGATCAACCGTCGCCGAGTGGTTGAGGAGTTTGACCTCTTTCGCCTCGGTCACGAGCAGCGTGGCAACCAGGTTCCCGGTGCTGCACCAGCGCGTCGGGTTCTGCTGCCACGCCATGCTGGCAACAACATCCCACGGCTTGTTCTGAGTCAGCAGCGCGAGCATCTCGCGATCGTGCTCGAAAACCTTCTGCCGCAGGGCCGCCGCCTTCTCCTCTTCGCCGTTCACCGGGTGCTCGTCGCCGAACGCCGGGCCCACATGTGAGAGGTCGGCCGATGCCACGATTAGCGTCTTGCCCGGAAGTGATGCGATGATCGCCTTGAGGGCGTCGACGAACGGCTGCAGATCAACACCCTTGCCGTCATAACTCGCCCCGTTGTTCACCGCCGGATCGTGCACCAGAATCCCCACCACTTTGGGGAACTGACCCTTGTCGTCCTTGCCGAAAACGTGCTGAATCCACGGAATCTGCAGTTCGATTGAGTGCTCACGCTCGTGATCGAAGCGATTCTCAAACAGCGTATTGCCCAGCTTGAGGCGCAGCGCATCGATCACGTCCTTGTCGCCTTCGCAGACGCCCAGGATCGTGCTATACCCCTTGTCGCAGGCGCAAATGCCAGTCGACTGACCAAAGTGGTTCGTGCCCAGAACGATGATGCGGTCGGGTCGATCAACAACGCGAAGCCGACCGTACACCGACGCGTAGTTCAGCCAGCCGCGCGGGTAATCGAGATGCGGTGCCACAATGGCCTTGGGAAGCGTCTCAAACGCCGGATTCTCAACATCCTTGAGCGTGTGCGCAATCCACGCATCAAACAACTGGCCCAGCCGATCCGCCTGCACCTCAGGAGCGATGGGAAGTTCTTCCTTGGGCGACCCGTCCTCATTGCGCTCCAGAAGCGATTCGGCAAACGCCGCCGTCGAGGCCGGCGGAAGGATCGGGCTGGCGTCAAAGTCGGCCTTGATCTTGGCGTAATGGGCCTCGAACGTCGGCCCTTCGAGCAGGCACGCATCGTCAAGCTGAGCGACGAGTTGCTCCAGAATCGGCCGTGTCAACCCGCGCCCCACCTCGGTCACGATCTGATCCACCGTTCGGGTGCCATCCAGCAGCGGCAGAATCATCTGGGCCGCGGGCATCGTCATGACTGCTTTCTCTGAAATCTGCCGCGCATCGGAGATTCCGAGCACATCATGCTCGCGGCCTTCGGCGTCTTGGGCCTTGGCTCCAAAGCCCCGAACGGGCCGCAGCCGCGGCGACGTCATGTGCGGCTTGGTGGCATCAAACGGTGCGAAGGCAGGGGACGATGAAGGAGAGTCGGACATAGATGCCCGGAGCGTAGGGAAGCGAAATACCGCTCATGCACCATCAGGACATGAAACGACCAGGCAAGGCCCAGTTCAACGCCCGTCTGTTTCAAGTCCGGCCGGGCACGCCAACGACCCGCTGGCCATCAACCACATCCCGGATGATCACCGCCCCGGCCCCGATGATGCAGCCCGACCCGATTCTGATCCCCGGAAGCACCCGGGCTCCGAGCCCGATGAGCGTGTCGAACCCCACATGCACGCTGCCGCCCAGCACCGCCCCGGGCGCAACATGTACGTTCTCCCCTATTTCGCAGTCATGTTCAACGATCGCCCCGCTGTTGATTACGCCATGCGGCTGCACCCGAGCCCGTGAATGCACAACCGCCAGCGGTCCAACAAACGTCCCCGGGCCAACCGTCGCCGAGGGCGAAATGCTCGCATCCGGATGAATCACACTCGCCGGCCCCCCAGAGGCCGCCGTCGCGTCCATCCGCCCAGACCCGGCCAGCGCTGCCAGCACCCGCCGCCGCTGGACCACGTCGCCAATGGCCACGATCCAGTCGCAACGCGCCAGCCGCGCCATGTCCGCCAACGCCCCCAAGTACGGCGGTGCCGGAAATGGGTGTGGGAGCCGAAACTCGAGCGAAGCCAGCGTGGCGCTCGGATTGTCATCCAGGAATCCGGCCAGCGCCCCCGGCCCGCCCGCCAAAGCCGCGGCCTCAGCCACCACCACCGCATGCCCCCCGCCTCCGATCAAGACCAGTCCGCGCACCCCCGCGGGCGACCCCGTCCCCGATCCGTGCGCCCCGCCCACCCCGACGCCAGAGGCGGACGCAGAAGACGGTGGACGGCGGTTGGAGCTGCTCACCCCATGTTCATCGACCAAAACCACGATGCGGACGGATCAAATGGCCCCCTCCAGACGAATAGTCGGCCTGCTGACCTTGTACGTGCAAGGGCGGCGGGCGGCGAGGGCTTTCCCAAGGCCGGTCGGACTCTGAGCGAATGCCGGATTTCGCGGTTGACTCGGGGCCCACGTCCGGCGACACTTACACCCTCGAACCGGAACCCCCCGAATTGGCATCTTCCCGATGCCTGTTTGAGCCGGGCACGCCGTTTCGGGCCTGCGGATGGGCATTGATACGACGGAAGCTTGGCTCAAGAAGAAAGGTCTCTATGGCGGCAAGGACTGGCATCGGCGTCGGTATGGGCGTGACTGTTACGCTCCTCGGGCTTACCAGCCTGACGCTGTTCGTTCTCACATTTGTCTTCCTGTCGGGCAAGCAGAACGCCGAGCTGCGGCTGCAGAACGCCAAGGACGCATACCGCGAGTTTGTCTCGCCGACCGAACTCACCTCCGACGAAATGAAAAAAATCGCCTCTGAGGCCGGCGCCGTTCAGAAGGGCAGCACCGCCCTTGGCTACCTCAAGGGCCAGCTCGGCGAGATCTCCAAGCGCGTCGGCGGCACCTCCGCCGATACCCCCAAAGACCTCCTCGCCAAGATTGATGCCGCCATCAAGACCAACCCCTCGCTCTTCGCCGCCCTCGCCGACCGCGACATGAAGCTCGAGACCACCGAGAAGGCCCTCCGCGACGCCACCAACGCCCGCGTCCAGGCCGAATCGCTCCAGAAGAACAGTGCCAGCGTCACCAAGAGCCAGAAGGACACCTTCGATGAGAAGGTGAATGCCATGGTCAGTCAGGTCGGTCAGTACACGGGTGATGTCAACGCCTTCCGCGCGGCTATCGAGTCCTTCAAAAACGATATCAACGAGCAACTCGCCAAGATCGTCCGCGACTCGCAGGACCGCGAGGCCGAACTCAACAACCGTCTTGCCAAGCAGGGCGAAGAACTCGCCATCGCCCGCGGCATCATCAGCAAGCTCCAGAGCGAGCGCAAGGTTGACATCGTCAAGCCCACCGATGAGTACGCCCTCGTTGACGGCGAAGTCATTGGGATCGATGCCATTGACAGCAACGTCTACATCAACCGCGGCCGCAAGCACAAGATCGTGCTCGGCATGAACTTCGAAATCTATAACGACGCCGGCACCATCAAGCCCGATTCCCGCGGCGAGTACAACCGCGGGAAGGCGACGGTCGAAGTCCTCAAAATCGACGACACCACCAGCACCTGCCGTGTCGTCCGCAACCCCCGCGGCAACCCGATCGTCAAGGGCGATGTCATCGCCAACCCCATCTACGACCCCAACAAGAAGTACACCTTCCTCGTCATCGGCAACTTCGACACCAACCGCGACAACTACGAAACCCCCGAAGAAGCCGCCCAGATCAAGGCCCGCATCGAAGCGTGGAGCGGCCGCACCGTTGACACCCTCTCCGGCGATGTCGACTTCCTCGTCTTGGGCGCCCGCCCCGTCCTTCCCCCGGCCCCGTCCGTCACCGCTGGCGAGGTCCAAGTGCTCGAGTACATCCGCCTCAACCGGATTGTGCAGGAATACGACCGGATCTTCCAGCAGGCCGCCGCAACCTCCATCCCCGTGCTCAACCAGAACCGCCTGGCGACGCTCACCGGCTGGAACTAATCGAGCGATTTGAGTAAGAACCCTCATAAGGGCCCCTCCCGTGGGGCCCTTTTCGTTGGACCAACGGACCTGTTCCGACAATATTCATGGAAGAATCGAAGTAAATTGCCAGTCTCGCCCTTGCACCGGCGGCCGATGTGGCAGACTTCTCGCAAGGGGATCGCCATGCTGTTTGCCGCCGTCGCTGTTTGTGCCAATTTGACGCTTGGTCTGCCGCCCGGCTTTGTCGATGAGCCCGTGCTCACCGGCTGGAACGAAGCCGCCGGGCTCGCGTTTTCGCCAGTTGGCGATCATCTCGTCGTCTGGGAGAAGGCCGGCCGCGTCTGGCTCGTGCGAAACGGCCAGCGGCAAGCCGCGCCCCTTCTCGATATCAACGACGAAGTGAACGCCTGGCGCGACTTCGGCCTCCTCGGCTTCGCGCTCGACCCCGCGTTCGAGACCAACGGTTACATCTACGCCCTCTACACCGTTGACCATCACCACCTGCAGTTCTTCGGAACCCCGAACTACAACCCCGCCGCGAACGACATCTTCGTCAACACCATCGCCCGCCTCACACGCTTCACCACTCGCGAAGTCAACGGCATCCGCACCGCCGACCCCGCCTCGCGCTTCGTGCTCATCGGCGAGACCGCCCAGACCGGCTTCCCCGTCTGCCACCAAAGCCACTCGATCGGCTCCCTCGCGTTCGCCGCCGATGGCACGCTCCTGGTCAGCAACGGCGACGGCGCCAGCTACGAACTCGCCGACACCGGCGGCCCCATCCCCTCGTCCAGCAACACAGCCCTCGCCGAGGGCATCATCACGCCCAAGGAAGATGTCGGTGCCTTCCGCGCTCAGCTTGTCGATTCGCTCTCGGGCAAAATCCTCCGCATCGACCCTGCCACCGGCAACGGCTTAGCCAGCAACCCGTTCTACGACGCCTCCGCCCCCCGCGCTCCCCGCTCGCGCGTCTGGGGGATGGGCCTCCGCAACCCGTTCCGCTTCTCCATCAAGCCCGGTACCGGCGGCACCAATCCCGCGGCGGGGATGCCCGGGGAACTCTGGATCGGCGATGTCGGCTGGGCAGATTTTGAGGAACTCAACCGCGCCCCCACCGGCGGCCTCAACTTCGGCTGGCCGCTCTTTGAAGGTCTCACCCCGGGCTTCGGATACCCCCAGTCAAACGCTGTCAACCTCGATGCACCGAACCCGTTGAACGGCGTCGGCGGCTGCACCATTCCCGCATTCCGCTTCCGCGATTTGCTTGTGCAGGACACGCTCGCCGCAACCTCTTGGCCCAACCCCTGCAACCCGCTTGTGCAGATCCCCGCCTCCGTCCGCCGCTTTGAGCACACGCGCCCGGTCCTCGACTGGCGTCATGGCTCCGCCGGCCCAGCCCGCGTCCCGACCTACACCGGCAATAACGCCAGCCAAAGCACGCTCGGCACCCCCGGCTGCCCAGTCAGCGGTCCAAGCTTCGGCGGCAACTCGGTCACCGGAGGCGTCTGGTACACCGCAACCAGCTTCCCGCCCGAGTATCGAGGCGCCTATTTCTTTGCCGACTTCGGCGAAGGCTGGCTCCGCGCCCTGCACCTGGATGCGTCAGGCAACCCGATGCTCATCGAACCCATCTCCGACACCACCGGCTTCGTCGTCTGCATGGCCGTCAACCCGGCCGACGGCGCGCTCTACTACATCAACTACGACGATCAGGGCCAAGCTGTCATCCGACGAATCCGCGCCACCAACGACCGCCCCCCAGTTGTTGTTGCATCGGCATCACCCGCCTTCGGCCCCTTGCCGCTCACGGTCTCGTTCTCCACCATCGGCACCACCGACCCCGAGGGACTCCCACTCTCCTACGGCTGGGATTTCGGCGACGGCTCCGCGCCCGCTCTCACCGCCAATCCAACCCATGTGTTCACCGGCCGTCGCGATATCACCGCCTCGGGCACCATCGTCGCCAGAGTGTTCAGCCTCAATCCCCCCGGCCCCACCGGCGGGGGCAATCACGACCCCCAAATCATCCGCGACGGCGATACACCCCCGCTCGGCAACGACGACAGCGCGCGTCAGTTCGATACATTCCACGGCGGCGACCAAGGCACCGACGACTGGATCGGATACACCTTCCCCACATCACAACGCTTCACCGGCCTCGTGTTCCAGGAAGGCAAACACTTTTTCGACGGCGGCTGGTTCAACTCCATCCGACTCGAGTATCGCACTGGCGGCGTGTGGCTCACGGTGCCCGGCTTCACCAGCTCCCCGTTATATTCCGGCAACAACGGCCTCAACTTTGAGACCTTCCGCTATTCCTTCCCGCCCGTCACCGGCGATGGCCTCCGCATCCGCGGCGTGCCCGGCGGCTCCGCCCGCTTCATCAGCATCGGTGAGCTCCGTGTTCTCGCCGAACCGCTCACCCCTCAGCCCACCCGCTACGACGTCACCCTCCGCGTCAGCGACCCGATCGGCAACACCGTCATCCGCTCGCTCGTGGTCTCCGGCAACAACACTCCCCCCGTCGTGAACATCGCCTCCCCTCTCGACGGTTCGCTCTACAACATCGCCGGCGGCGATGTGATCGTGCCCCTCCGTGCCATCGTCACCGATGCCGAGCACAGCGGCAGCGCGCTCATGTGCTCGTGGCAAACCGCCCTCCATCACAACGACCACACCCACCCCGAATCACCCGATCCTGCCTGCCAAACCCAGTCGCTCCTGTCCCGCATCGGCTGCGACGGCGAGACCTACTTCTACGAGTTCACACTCACCGTCACCGACGCCGCCGGTCTCTCAACAACGGTCGCTTCCCGCGTCTATCCCAACTGCTGCCGGCCTGATTTCAACAACGACGGCCTCGTCGATCCAGACGACCTCGCCGACTATATAACCGCGTTTTTCACTGTGCCGCCCTCCCCAGCAACCGACTTTAATCGCTCCGGCACCATAGACCCCGACGACTTCGCTGATTTCATTGCCGCATTCTTCCAAGGATGCCCATGAAGCCGCAGCCGATCCTCGAGACCTCGCGATTGCTCCTCCGCACCTTCACTCAGGCCGATGCGCCGGTGGTTGCGTCCCTTGCCAGCGCGCGCGAGATCGCCGCCATGACGCTCCTTATCCCCCACCCATACACGCTCGACCATGCCAGCGGCTGGATCAGCACCCACGCTGGCGAGTGGGCCGCCGACAAATCCGCCACTTGGGCCATCACGCTTAAAAGCGATGGCTCGCTCCTCGGAGCCATCGGTCTCCACTACACCCGCGCCCACCAGCGGGCGGAAATCGGTTACTGGATCGGCGTGCCCTCCTGGGGCCATGGCTACGCCACCGAAGCCGCCCGAGCCGTCGTCCGATGCGGCTTCGAACTCCTCGGCCTCAACCGCATTTACGCATCCCACCACCAGCACAACACCGCCTCCGGCAACGTCCTCAAAAAATGTGGAATGCTCTACGAAGGCACCCGCCGTCAAGACGTTCTCAAGTGGGGCGAGTACCAAGACAGCGTGGCCTACGCCATCCTCCGCAGCGAGTTCGCGCCCTCCTAAAGCCTGCGACATCGCTCCCGCCTGCCGCTCACTCCCGCCCCCGCTCTCGCTGCGCCACCCCGCCTCGCCCGTGCTAACGTCGGCCATGCCGCTGAGCCCGCTCGAACTCAAGCTCGCCGCCTCCATCACCGCCCGCGCCCAAGCGCTTGAGGACGATCTCCGCCTCCACGTCAGCATCCCCACCGGCCTCGGCCACGCGTCCGGACTCGCCGAAACCCGCCAGCGATTCTGCGAGCGACTCGTCAACCTCGGCGCTTCTGTTGAACTCGTCCCCGGCGACCCGCGCCCCCAATGGCTCGATTCATCGCCAAACGCCGCACCCATCCCCCCCACCGCCCTCTGCAAGCGCCTCCGCAACGGCGGCTCCGCCAAGCACGTCCTCATCGCTGGCCATCTCGACACCGTCCACGACCCATTTGCCACCTTTCGCTCGCTCTCCATCGCCCCCGGCGGAAAGACCGCCACCGGCCCCGGCTGTGTTGACATGAAGGGTGGCCTCGTCATCGCCCTCGCCGCGCTCGAAGCCCTTGACGATGCCGGCGTGCACGCCTCGTGGTCGTTCGTCATGAATAGCGACGAAGAGACCGGCTCCTTCCATTCCGACTCCGCCCTCCGAGCCGCCGCCGCCGGCCACCACTTCGGCCTCGCGCTCGAACCCGCCATGAGCAAGGGCGAACTCGCCATCCGCCGCGGCGGAAGCGGCCAGTTCGTCATCGAGTGCACCGGCAAGGCCGCGCACGTCGGCCGCGATTTCGCCAGCGGCATCTCCGCCGTCGAGGCCCTCTGCCGAACCGTCACCGCTGCCCACGCCCTCTCAAAGCCCGATCTTGGCACCTGCGTCAACGTCGGCCCGCTTAACGGCGGCCACGCCACCAACATCGTCGCCGATTCCGCCCGCGGCTGGGGGAATCTCCGCTTCGCGACCCCGGCCGATGGCGAGCACCTCGCGGCCGCCCTCGCCAAACTTGAGCGCGGCAGCCCCACCGACCTCCCCGCCGTCTGCATCCCCCGCGTCCTCAACCGCCCCGCCAAACCCACGCTCCCCGCCACAGAGGCCCTCGGCCTCGCCGCCCGCGCCGTCGCCGAAGATCTCGGTCAAGCTCTCCCCTTCGGCTCCACCGCCGGCGTCTGCGACGGTAACAACCTGCAGGACGCCGGCCTCCCGACCATCGACACCCTCGGCGTCCGCGGCGGCGGCCTGCACACCCGCGATGAATGGATCGAAATGGCCAGCCTTGTCGAGCGTTGCCAACTGCTGGCGATCCTCATCTCCCGCCTCTGCGCGAGCCGGTAAGCTGGAAAACTCCGCCTTGAGACACGTTCCGCAGGCCACGCCAATGACGGTACCATCCGGCCATGGGCCTTGTCTACGTCGGAATTGATGAAGCCGGTTACGGACCGCTGCTCGGGCCGCTCACCATCGCAAGCGCCACGGTCCGCGTCGGCTCGTGGAAGCCGGGCGACAAAGCTCCCGACGTGTGGAAGTTGCTGCGTTCCTGCGTCGCACGCCACGGCGAAACAGGCAAAGACAAAAGCCGCCTGCTCGTTGATGATTCGAAGAAACTCAAGCTCGCCAAAGACGGCAAACGCCATCCGCTCACTAACCTCGAGCGCGGCGTGCTGTCGTTTCTCAGTTGCTCCGAGACCCCCATCCCCGAGGCCGATCTCGACCTCTTTGCCGCTCTCGGCAGCAAGCTCGAGAATCTGCCGTGGTACGACGGCGAGGCAGCCGCCATCCCCGTCAGCGTTCCCGGCGAAGACGGCCGCAGCGCGATCCGCATCGGCGCCAACACCCTCCGCCGTGGCTTGGCCGATGCCGAAGTCGCGGTCTCGCGTATCGCCTGCAAGTCGGTCGGCGAAACGCTCTTCAACCACACCGTTCGCGCCGAGGGAAGCAAAGCCGCCTGCACCGCCAAGGGCGTCGCATATCACCTTCAGCACGCGTGGGATGAATGGGCGCCCCTCGCCGCCGAGCGTCCGGAGGAAGAAGCCGTCCGCGTCGTCTGCGACCGCCAGGGCGGCCGCGTCGACTACGAAGAACACCTCGCCGCCATGGTGCCCGGGTGCACCGTGAAGGTGCTTGAGCAGCGCCCTGAGAGAAGCCGCTACGAACTCACCGGCATCGGGGCCGATGAACAAAAACGCGCCATGACCGTAATCTTCATGCCCGAGGCCGAGTCGCACCACTTCCCCGTTGCGCTCGCCTCGATGACAGCCAAGTACGTGCGCGAACTCATCATGGGCCGCTTCAACCGCTTCTGGTGCGGCCGGTTTGCCCAGCTCAAGCCCACCGCTGGCTATCGCGAGGATGCTGCGCGGTGGCTGACCGACGCGACCCGCGCCGGCATCATTAGCAAAGAAGAGCGCACCGCGATGTGCCGCATCGCGTGACGTTCATTCACGCACTCCCCAACCCGACCCAACCGACCGGAGCATTGGCGTGAACAAATGGCTTGAACGTGGATACCTCGACCTTGCCGCCCGCCTAGCGGCGCGCGGCGGCGGAAGAGTCGAGCCCGGCGCGCTCGTCGGCTGCGTCATCGTCCGCACCAGCCCCGGCAGCGAAGACCGCATTATCGGCATGGGCCACTACCGCGCCGTCGGCCGCCTGCACGCCGAGGCCGAGGCCCTCGCCAACTGCCGTGCCAGGGGCGAAGACCCGGCCGGAGCCACCGTTTTCGTCACCCTCGAGCCCTGTGCCAAGCCCGGCCGCAACCCGCCCTGCGCCCAAGCCCTCATGGCGGCCAAAATCGGTCGCGTCGTCTACGCCGCCAGCGACCCCAACCCGCTCAAAGCCGGCGGCGCGCTCGCGCTGCACGAAGCGGGAATCGAGTGCACCCAAAGCTCCGCCAGCGAACTCGCCGTTCGCGCCAGCGAGCCCTTCCGCAAACGCATCACCACCGGCCTCCCGTGGGTCATCGCCAAGTGGGCCCAAACCGTTGACGGCAAAATCGCCACCCGCACCGGCGCCAGCCAATGGATTAGCGGCGAACGCTCCCGCCGCCTCGTCCACCACCTTCGCGCTCGGGTTGATGCCATCATCACCGGCATCGGCACCGTCCTCGCCGACGATCCGCTCCTCACCGCCCGAAACGTCCCCATCCGCCGCACCGCCATCCGCGTCGTGGTCGACAACTCACTCCGCACACCCATCACCAGCAAGCTCGTGCAAACCGCAAACAGCACCCCGTGCCTCATCGCCACCACTGCCCGCACGCTCGAAGGGCGCCGCGCCCAGGCGTCGGCCCTTGAAAGCGCCGGTGCCCGCATCGCTGCCATCGCCTCTGTACGCCCCGGCAACAGCCCGCCCGGCATCGCGCTCCCCGGCAACTCCTCGCTCATCGATCTCCGGTCGCTTCTGTTACACCTTGCCACTGTTGAACACGTTCACACCGTCATGCTCGAATCCGGCCCCACCCTCATGGGCGCGTTCTTCGAGGCCGGCCTCGTCGACGAGGCTCACGTCTACGTCGGACCCCTGCTGATGGGTGATGCCGAAGCCCCGGGCCCCTGGACCGCGACCAACGACGAGTTCGCCCCCCTGACCCTCACCGACGCACGCCGAATGCACCTCCTCAGCGTCCGGCGCGTCGGCCCCGACGTCCGCATGGTCTATCGGGCTACGCCACCACCACCTTCGGCCTGAACGGTTTTCTGACCCCCGCGTTCATACACTCTGGCCCCATTTTTCCCTGCATTCGCAAGCGAGATTCCCATGGCCAAAAAGACCATTGCTCAAATCCCCGTTGACGGCAAGCGCGTCCTTATCCGCGTCGATTTCAACGTCCCCATCGACGGCGGCCAGATCACCGACGAACGCCGCATCCGCGAGGCCCTCCCCACGCTCAAAAGCGTCCTCGACAGGGGCGGTTCCCTCGTCCTCATGAGCCACCTCGGCCGCCCCGAAGGCAAAGGCTTCGAGGCCGAGTTTTCTCTTAAGCCCGTCGCCGCCAAGCTCAGCGAGTTACTCGCCAAGCCTGTGCAGTTCCCCAGCAGCGATTGCACCGATGCAGTCTCCGCCGCCGCCGTCGCGGCCCTCAAGAAGGGCGAGGTGCTGCTGCTCGAGAACGTCCGCTTCGCCAAGGGCGAAAAGAAGGGCGAGGAAACCTACGCCAAGGCCATGGCCGCCTACGGCGACATCTATGTCAACGACGCCTTCGGTACCGCCCACCGCGAAGACGGCTCCATGTTCGCCGTGCCCAAGGCCATGGCTGGCAAACCCCGTGTCGCCGGCCTCCTCCTCGAGAAGGAACTCAAGTACCTCGGCGAAGCTCTCAGCCACCCCGCCAAACCCTTTGTCGTCGTCCTCGGCGGCGCCAAGGTGAGCGACAAAATCGGTCTCATCGAAAATCTCCTCCCCAAGGCCAGCGCCATCATCGTTGGCGGAGCCATGTCCTACACCTTCCTCGCCGCCCAAGGCAAGCAGGTTGGCGCCAGCCGCGTCGAAAGCGACAAAGTCCAGGATGCCAAGCGCTTACTCGAACTCGCAGCCACCAGAAAGTGTGATATCCACCTCCCCGTCGACCACGTCTGCGCCACCAAGTTCGCCGAAGATGCCCCGGACATCCAAGTGTTCGGCGAGTCGATCAAAGACGGCTTCATGGGGCTCGACATCGGCCCCAAAACTCAGCACAACTACGCGGCCACCATCAAGAACGCCAAGACCATCGTCTGGAACGGCCCGATGGGCGTCTTCGAGATGCGCCCTTTCGAGGCCGGTACCCTCAACGTTGCGATCGCCATCGTCGAGGCCACCGCCAAGGGCGCGATTTCGATTGTCGGCGGCGGTGATTCCGCCGCCGCGGCCGAAGCCTTCGGCCTTGCCGACAAGTTCAGCCACGTCAGCACCGGCGGCGGCGCTTCGCTCGAGATGCTCGCCGGCAGGCCTTTCACCACCGTCGAACTCCTCGATAACGCCTGATCGGACCCGCGCCACCGGCCCATAACCCGCCCCGGACCAGCCCCTCCCCTGCTGCAAGGGGTCGCGACCGCCGATACCTCTGTTGAGGTTATCGCGGTAGGATCTCCGTACCTGCGCGCTCTCCTCGCTCGGAGTAGGTCCGCATGGCCCAGACGAACCCGCCTGACAACACCCTCCGACTTGATAGCAACGAGTTGTCGCGCCTCTTGAGCGAACTCGACGGCCCGGGGCCCGGCGCCGGAGCTGCCAAACGTGCTTTCCGCCGCTGGGAGTTTCGCCAGACCAGCGTGCGCGTCGACATCCAGCAGATGGGCGGTGCCGTTACGTCTCTCAAATACGCCTGCCGCAACCTCTCAGCGACCGGCATTTCGCTGATCCACTCGTCATACGTCCACGTCGGTAGCACCTGCGTCATTTATCTGCCCAAGGCCAATGGAACGCTCGCCGGGCCCATCGAGGGCAAGGTTGTTCGCTGCCGGCACTGCAAGGGCCGCATTCACGAGATCGGGATCCAGTTCGTTAAGCAGGTCGACTTCAAAGAACTGCTTAATCTCGACCCGTTCGAGAGCCGCTTCGCCATCGAAGGAGTCGATCCTCAGAAACTCTCGGGCAAGCTGCTGCACATTGACGACTCCGCGATGGACCGCCGCCTGCTGCGGCACCACCTTCAGGAGACCCAACTCTCAGTAATCGCCACCGAGACCGGACTCTCCGGGCTTGAGCGGGCCCGCGAGGGCTTCGATGTGATCGTCACCGACTTTGACCTGCCCGACATCAAAGGCGCAGAACTGCTCCAGACTCTTCGCAACGACGGCGTGACCTGTCCCATCATTGTCGTTTCTGCCGATAGCGCCGGCGCCGCTCGCGTCGCCGCCCGCGAGAACCGCGCTAACGCCTTTCTTGCCAAGCCGTTCGGCAAAGAAATCCTGATCCGCGCCATCGCCGAGTTCCTCCTCGCCGAAGACAATCCCATGAGCAAGGCCGCCGGCTCCGTGTCCAAGGCCGCCGCCGCAGATTCCCTCGCCACCGAGTGCGTAAGCGAGATTCACTCCTACGCGACCACGCTCAGGTCGCTTACCGGCGATCCCGCCAGCGCCACGGCCACCATCGCCGAGATTCGCTCGGCCGCCAAGTCACTGGCATTCCACACCGTGCTTTCCGCCGCCGATGCGGCGCTCTCCGCCGATGCAAGCGAGTTCCCCAAAGCCGCCGCGCACCTCGTTGCGTGCTGTATGCGCATGTGCCCAAGCGACGTCAAAATGGCCGCCTGAACATCGCGCACCCCCGACCCGGCTGCTCTTAAACCATGCCGCGATAGTGCGGCGGAACATCACCGTGATCAGCCCGAATGATCGAGCGAATCCCGCCACGCCCGCGCCAGTTGGTTATCACCTGCAGCCACACCGGATCGACCGCCGCCACCAGATCATCACAGATTCGCCCCGTCACCGCCTCATAGAAAATCCCCTCGTTGCGAAACGAGTGGTAATAAGTCTTGAGCGACTTGAGCTCCACACACCGCCCGCCCGCCTTGATGATCGCCGTCGGATCGACCTTCCCCTTGCGGGCCGACTTCGCCGGCGGACGCGGCAAGTAGCGGACGATCACCGTGCCAAAGTCCGGGTGGCCGGTCTTGGGGCAGTTGGACGTGAACTCCTCACCGATGTGCTCGATCACAATCGGTCGCGCCGAGGGGGTTTCAAAGCACTCAAGAAGTGAAGCGTCAGGCATGGTGAATCAGATCAAGTGGGCGAAAAACGCCAGGCACGCCCCGCGCACCCGGCAAGCACAACAAACGCGTTCTTACTGATAACGAGAGAGAATTTCCTGAATCCGTGGCTGACCCGGCTTGATCACCAGCGACTTGCGCAGCGCGTCAAACGCCCGCGTGCGGGCGCCATCGTCCTTCCGCTCCGACCACAGCCAAGCGTTCAGTTCACACACGCCCAGACCATTGAGCGCCGGGCAGTAGTTTGCGTCAAGGGCCAGCGCCTTGTTGAAGTTCTCTCGCGATTCGTCAAACAGCTTGAGCTTAAAGAGCGAGAATCCAAGCCGCTCGTACGCCGCCGGGCTCGGGGCGGTCTTCGCCAGTTGCTCAAGCGTGTTGCGCATCTCGTCAAACCGCTGCAGCCGCCCCAGCGAATCCGACAGGTTTGTCAAGAGCGCAGGCGTGAGCGGCATGAGTTCCGCCGCCTGCTGGTACTCCGCCACGGCCTCGCGATCCTTGCCAAGCTCCGCATACAGCGTGCCCAGATTCAGCCTCGCCGTGCCGTCCTTGGGATTCAGCCGCACCGCGGTCTGCGCATACGGCAAACCCTGCCCCGACTCGCCAATCTGGTAATACGCCGCCGAGATGTTCAAATTCGCCTGAAAATCGTCCGGCTTGATGCTCAGCGAACGCAGATATGCCCCAATGGCATCCTGCGCCCGGCCCAGCACGTGCAGCATCAGACCATGGAAATACTGCGCATCAAAGTTCTGCGGCTCGAGCGCCGCCGACTTGCCGTACGCCTTCTCCGCCTTGGCATAATCCCCATCAATCCGGTACACATCCGCCATCCCCATGTGGGCGCGGGTGAACTCGGGATTGATCTCGATCGCCTTGCCAAACAACCTCAAGGCCTCGTCGCGATCACCCCGCATAATCGCCGACTCCGCCGAGTTCGTCGCGGCTTGCACCGACGTCACTCCCGTCGTCGCCGTCCCTTTGCCATCCGGCTGGCCGGGCTTGCTCAAAGAGCATCCACCAGTCAACAGGCCGGCGCAAACACCAACGGCAAGCGCCAGCCACCGACGGCTCGCAAAACGGAGGGAGGAGGAAGTACTTTGCTGTATGGGCATAGATGGGTCTTTGGACTTGATCCGGGGAGGATAGGTGGTGGATGGGCGGTCGGATTGAGGCGTTACGGCCCACTTAAGGCGGGAGGTGCAGGGGGGGGCAACTTGGCAGCATCGGAGCGGTTCTTCACGCGTTTGCGGTACTCTTTAGGGGGGTGCGGGGGGGATCATTTTGGCGGCATCGGCGCCGGCTTGTTCGTCCACGGTGGTCATAAGGATAAGGCCGAGGATGAAGAGGCCAGCGAGGGCTGAGTAGGCGACCCGGTCGCCAAAGGCCGCCAGCACAAACCCAAAGAGCCCGACCCCCACCACCGCACCGAGCTTGTACATGAGCCCCCAAAGCCCGAAAAACTCCGCCGTCTTGTCCGCCGGCGTGAACTTGCCAACCAAGGCCCGCCCCGCCGTGCCGATCCCGCCCAGCCCCAGGCCCAGCCCGCACGACACCACCCACAGCACGCCAGGAGCCGCATCCGAGCCGTCTGCCGGCTTCGGTACGAGCAAAAACGCCAACGCGTTCACCGACCACACCCCCAGCCACGCCATCACCGTCGTCCGGTGACCAATCCGATCCTGCACAGCCCCGGTAATGACCGCCCCCACGCCTGCAAACAGCGACACCGGCAGCATGAACAAAACCAGTTCCGACCCGTGCACGCCAAACCGCGCGATGATGAGCGACGAGAAATACACCACCGTCTGCACCGCGATGTTGTAGATAAAAAAGATGATTAAGAACCGCAGCAACTGGCGAAACCGCGACGCTTCCCGCGCCGTCTTGGCCAGCCGTCCAAACGCCACCACGAACGGATTTCCCGCCCTGTTCACCGGCACCGTGCGTTTCTCGTGCAGCCAGATCACCGTCGGAATCGCCAGAAGCATGTACCAAAGCCCCGCGCCGATGATGAGCGGCGACCACCGCGCCGGATCGTCAAGCCCGGCGTACTTCATCGCAAAGTACGATGCCCCCAGCATCACCAGCGACGCCACATACCCAGACCCCCACCCAATCGCGCTCACCCGCCCCATGTTCTTTTCATTCGCCACCTGCGGCAGGAATGCCGACAGAAACACGTTGCTCATCCCATACGCAAAGTTTGCCGGCATATACAGCGCAACCGCCCACCACAAATGCCCGGCCCCCAGCAGCCCAAGCCCGATCGTGCACAACGAACAGATCAGCCCCACGATAATCAGGAACGTCTTTTTCATCCCCCGCTCGTCGGCTAAGGCCCCCAGCGGCGGGGCCAGCAGGCACACAAACAGCAGGCTCCCGCCCGCCATCATGCTCCAGTACTTCTCCGCGTCTTTGTCCCCCGCCATGATCACGTCTTTGAAAAACACGGCAAACAACACCGAGTTGATGATGAGCGTGAAGCTCTGCGCCGCCGCGTCGTACATCGTCCACGCCCACACCTCGCGCGGGTTAGGAAGGCCGGCAAACGGGTTCAGGCGTTTGAACATGGCCAGAAGATAGCGAAGGCAACGGCGTTCGTCCCGATTGGCGGGTCCCGCCGGCAAAACCTTCAACCGCCCGCCGCCTCCCCACCCGCCGCCGTTTCCAACCGAACCAGCATCCGCTGCACCCGGTCCGTCCACTTCTCGCTCGATAGCTGCTCCCGTAGCGAGTCGGCCCAGAGCGGAAACGCAAACGGCGTCAGCCGCTCCGGCCGAGTGATCTCGATCCGCTGGGTCGCCAGCCGCTCCAGCGCCTCGCGCATTCGATCCACCTCAAGCTGCCGATCCAGCACCTCGCGCGCTGATTGCGCCAGCAGCATGTTCCCCGCATCAAACTCGCTCAACACGTCAAAGAATAAATCACTGCTCGCCTGCACGTGCCGCGTCCGCTTGGGCGCACCCGGGAAGCCCGGCACCACCAGCCCCGCCACCCGCGCAATCTCTCGAAACTGCCGCCGCGCCAGCTGCGCCGCATTCAAACACAACAGCAAATCCTCCGCCAACCGCTCCGTGCTCAAAAGCCTCCGCCACGCCGGCTCATCCAGATGAAGTTCATCCGGTGTAGCCAGGTTAAACCCATGATCCCCCGCCGCCAGCGAAAAACTCCGTGGCGACCCCGCCGCAATCCGGTACGCCACCAGCGCCGCCAATCCCTCGTGCACCAGCCGCCCCTCCATCGGATACACAAACACATGGTGCCCCTCGCGCGTGGTCGTATGCTCAATCAGCAGCACCCCAGTCCGCGGCAAGTGCGACCATTGCATCTGCACTCGCAGAAGAGGCTCGACCGCTTCCATCTCGGCTCCTTCGAAGCGCCCCTGCTCCGCATCATCCAGGCGCCGGCGAATCGCCGTCGCCAGCAGCGAACTCAGCGGCATCCGCCCGCCCTGCCAGCTCGGCACCCGCCCGCTCTTGCGCTTCGCCGGCTGCACCCACGCCGTCATCTCCCGCACCTTCACCAGTTGCACCAGCCGACCGGCAAACGAGAACGTATCGCCCACCGTCAACCGCGAGATGAACCCCTCCTCAATCGTCCCCAGCACTTTGCCCCCGCCCATTCCCACGCCCGTCCCCAGCCGCACCGTCATTGAACTGTCCGACAGAATCGTCCCGATCGACTGCCGATGCACCAGCGCCAGCCGATCCGATGCGATCTTGAACCGCGCCGGCACCACCGCCCCCGTCGCCGTCACCACAGGAACGATCCGCGCATACTGCGGATACGCCGTCAGCGCCGGCCCGCCGCGGCACGCAAAGTCCATGCACCACGCAAACGCCTCATCCGTCATGCCCGCAAACGCGTGCGTCGCCCGCGCCTCTGCCAGAAGTTCCTCGGGCGAAACGCCCGCCTCGCCCGTCCCGATCGCCACCGCCACCATGTGTTGCACCAGCACATCCAGCGCCATCCGCACCGGATACCGCGGCTCAACCGCTCCCAGCTTCACCGCGTCCTGCGCCGCCGCAAACTCCACAAGCTCGAGCGCATTGGTCGGCACACACACCAGCCGGCTCACCGCACCCGGCCGGTGCCCGCTCCGCCCCGCCCGTTGTAAGAGCCGCCCGATCCCCTTCGGGCTCCCGATCTGAATCACCTGATCCACCGGCGCAAAGTCCACGCCCAAATCCAGCGACGATGTGCATACCACCCCTCGAACCCGCCCGTCGCGCAGTGCATTCTCCACCCAAGTCCGCAGCTCGCGATCCAGCGACCCGTGATGCAGCGCAATCTGGCCGATCAAATCCGGCCGCGCCCGAATAATCGACTGATACCAAATCTCCGTCTGCGAACGCGTGTTGGTAAACAGCAGCGACGTCCCCGCACTCTCCATCGCCTCAATCACCTGCGGCAGCAGCCGAATTCCCAGGTGCCCCGCCCACGGAAACCGTTCAATATCGCGCGGCACAAGCGTGCGAATCTCAATCGGCCGCGACACGGCCTGCCGCACCAGCGCGGGCCCCGATTCATCGCCAACCGTTGCCGCCGCCTTCGGCCCAACCAGCACCTCCATCGCCTGGCCCAGGTTCCCCAGCGTCGCCGAGAGCCCCCACGTCCGCAGCCCCGGCGCCAGCGTCCGCAGCCGCGATAAACACAGCTCAAGCTGCACCCCGCGCTTGGTGGAAAGCAGCTCGTGCCACTCATCCACAATCACCGCCCGCAGCGATCCCAGTTGCCGCACAATCTCCGGATACGTCAGCAGCAGCGCCGTGCTCTCCGGCGTCGTGACGAGCGCATGCGGCGGCTTCTCGCGCTGCCGCTTCTTCGTGCTCGACGCCGTGTCCCCCGTCCTCATTTCGATCCGCCAATCGACCCGCCTCCCACCCAGCGAAATCCCTTCCGCCGCCGCCTTCAGCGACCCCAACGTGTCTCCCGCCAACGCCCGCAACGGAGTAATCCACAGTATCTTTAGCCCTTCGTCCGCCTCCGGCTTGGCGAGCGACTCCAGCAGCGGCCCCATCCACACGGCAAGCGTCTTGCCCGATCCCGTCGGCGCATTCACCAATCCATCCCGCCCCGCCAGATACGCCTCCCACGCTCGCAGTTGAAAATCATGCGGCGTCCACCCGCGCTCGCGAAACCACGTGAGCGCCGGCTCAAGCCCAGTCATCGGTGGCGCCGTCGCCGGAGCAATCTCGTCGGCCTTCACCACCACCGTCTTCTTGCCCCGCTGCCGCGTCGTCATGCTCGCCCCCCCGGCCGACTCGCGCGTCCCGCCTTCTTCGTTCGCCCTGCGCCCGCCCCCGCCACATCCGCAGGAACCAGTGCCCACAACATCGCCGTCGTATCCGCCTCCCCCGCCCCCTTCTCCGGCCGCATCCGAGCCATTCGCGGAAACCGCAGCGCCAGCCCTGCCTTGTGCCGCGGCGATGGCCCAATCCCCTCAAACGCAACCTCAAACACCCGCTCCGGCTTCACCATCATCACCGGCCCATACGACGCCGTCGTGTTCTGCCGAACCCACCGATCAACCTCCTTGATCTCTTCATCCGTCAACCCGGAGTACGCCTTCGTCACCGTCACAAGCTCACCCTCGCCCGACTTCTCGCCGCTCCACACCGCAAACGTGTAGTCCGTCAGCAACCCCGCGCGCCGACCGCTCCCCGGCTGCGCCGCCACCAACACGCAATCGACCACATACGGATCCATCTTCCATTTCCACCAGTCTCCCGCCGGCACGCCCCCACCATCCGCGCCAACCTCTTCCACCGCCCGTCGCGCCCGTCCCACTCCATACGGCGAATCCAGCCGCTTGAGCATCATCCCCTCCACCCCGCGCTCGCGCGACTCACTGCGAATCCGCGCCAGCGACTCCCAATCCGTCGCCTCAATCACCGGCGAGCACCCCACCACCGGCGTCGCCGCCCCAACCCCCAGTCGCCCCACCACCGCTTCGAGCATCGACCTCCGCTCCACCAACGGCCGGCTCCGCACATCTTCCCCTGCCCACTCAAGCATGTCATACGCCATAAACCGCACCGGCACATCGTCAAACAGCCGCGCCTCGCGCCGCTTCACGCCGATCCGCGTCTGCAAATGCCCGAACGCCAGCGGCCTCTGCTTCTCACTGTCCCACGCCAGCACCTCGCCATCCAGCACCGTCCCCGCCGGCAAATCTTCCGCAGCGCCCGCGATCTCCGGGAACCCCTCCGTCATTAACTCTTCCCCGCGGCTCCACACCATCACTCTCGCTCCACGTCGAATCACCTGCGCCCGAACCCCGTCCCACTTCCACTCCGCTTGCCACCCCGCCCGCGCCCCCAGTTGCTCCGGCGACCCCGCCAGTTGCTGCGCCAGAAAAAACGGATAAGGCCTCGACAGCCGTGCCTCACCACCTGCCTCGGATGTTCCACCATCCCCCTTCAGCAGCGCCGCAAACGCCTCCGGTGTTCGCGCGACGTCTCCCATCAGCCGCGCCGCCATCTCCTCCGTCGCCACCCCCGCCACCACCGCCAGCGCTCGCACCACCATCGCCTTGCTCACACCCACGCGAAACGTCCCGCTCAGCAGTTTGTGCAGCGAGAGCCGCTCATTCTCCGCCAGTTCATCCCACAGCCGCACCATCGCCGCCGTCCGATCCGCCGCGCTCTGCCGCCGCATCGGAATCAGCCGCTCCTCAATCACCTCGCGCAGCGAAAGGTCCCGCGGCGAGCCCGGCGGCGGAACCAGTAGCGCCAGAGTCTCCCCCGAATCTCCCACCGCCGTCCGGCACTCGGCAATCAGCCACGCCGGCAAGCCTGAAACCGCCTCCGCCGCATTGACCAGTTCCGTGCGGTTCATCGCCCGCTTGATCGGGCTCCCCGTCAACACCGCCACCGCCCAGGCCGCATCCGCCGCGCTCGCCTCGCGAAAATACGCCACCAGCGCCGCGTGCTTCTCGCCCGTACGCGTCGTCGCATCAAGCTCGCGATAGAGCCGCGCAAAGTGCCGCATCACTCGTGGCCCTCCGGCTCATCACCGCTCGCGTCGGCCCGGGCACCGTCTTCGCCTCCCGCGCTCTTCACCGGCCCCGCCTCCTCGCCCACCAACCGGGTCTTGATCTCAAACGCCTCCAGCGGACCCCGTCCCGCCCCGCGCTCCTTCAAAAACCGCACCAGTGGCCCGGTCGACCCGTGCGTCACCCCCACCCGCGTCGCCCCTGTCGCCGCAATCGTCTCCAGCACCCCCGGCCAATCTACATGGTCAGACAGCACAAACCCGCGATCCACATTGCTCCGCCGCCGCGCCCCGCGAACCGCCATCCACCCCGATGCAAACCCCACCTCCGTCTCACCCAGGCTGCTCATCCACGCCGACCCCGCCGCCGACGGCGGCGCAATCACCATCACCGGCCCCTTCGACCGCGCCGCCTTCACCGTCGCCTTGTCGGCATGCCCCACCTCCGGCAGCGCAATCCCCACCTCCCGATACACCCCCACCATCTTTTCGACCGCCCCATGCACCAAAATAGTCCCGCCACCCTCGCCACCCACCTCCCGCGGTCGGAGCATCGACAGCACCCGCTGCGCCTTCCCCAGCGAATACGCCGTGATCAAACACACCCGCCCCAGTTCCGCCGACTCGCGCCACCACCCGTTGATCGCTTCCGCGATCTCCTCCGGCGGCCGCCATCGATAAATCGGCAGCCCAAATGTCGACTCCGTGATGAACGTATCGCACTTCACCACCTCAAACGCCTCCGCCGTCGGGTCGCTGGCACGCTTGTAATCCCCGCTCGCCACCCACACCTCACCGCGATGTTCCACCCGCACCTGCGCCGATCCCAGCACGTGCCCCGCCGGATGCAGCGACACCTTCACCTCACCAATCCGCCGCTGTTCACCCCACGCAATCCCCTCGACCGGCAGCGACGCTCCCAGCCGCGCCCGCAGCAGCATCGCCCCTGTCCGCGACGCCAGATACCACCCGCTTCCCGCCCGCGCGTGGTCGCTATGCGCGTGCGTTGTCACCGCCCGCTCCACCGGCCGCCACGGATCAATGTGGAACCCCCCCGCCGCGCAATACAGCCCGCTCGGAGTTGTCGCAATCAAATCTCGCATCGCAAACACTCACCCCATACCCCGGCCCACGCCGCTACCGCCGCGCCATCAGCAACACCGCCACATGCGCGATGATCGCCCGCGCCTCGCCCGCCGCATCCACCTTCTCGTGCGTCTTCCCTTTCACATTCACGCACGACACCGGCACCTCCAGCAGCCCCGCAATGTTGGCCCGAATCTGCTCCTTAAACGGGCTGATCTTCGGCCGCTGCAGCACCACCGTCGTGTCCACGTTCCCCACCAAATACCCCGCCCCATGCACCCGCCGCACCGCCTCACGCAGAAAATCCGCCGAGTCGCGCCCGTCATTGTCCTTGCTCGTATCCGGAAAAAGCTGCCCGATGTCCGGCAAACACAGCGCCCCCAACAGCGCATCGGTCACGGCGTGATACAGCACATCGCCATCCGAATGCGCCACCGGCCCCACAGGCCCGGCCGTACCTTCTCGCCAGCTTCCCGGCGGTGGATCGGGTATCCGCACCCCGCCCACAATCATCGGCCGACCCGCCCCCAGTGGCGGATGGGCCTCCAGCCGGTGCAAATCCCACCCGTGCCCGATACGAAACGGCAAAGGCTCGCCCCTCGCTCCGGGCCCTGCCGCCTTCACCCCCCGCTTGGCCTTGGCGACGGTGGATACTTTGGAAGATGTCGTACGGCGCGCCATGAAATCACTCCAGATCAACTTGGCGGGCGGGTACACAAACATCCGACCCACAACCGCCCGTCAGGCCGATACTATGAGCGTACCGTCCCAAGACCAAGACGGCTCGGGTGAGAGGCGTTTCACCGCCCCACGCCCCACGCCCCCAGCCGCTTCCGCGGCTCACGACCTCAACGGAGTTGTGCATGATGCTTTCGCCCCGTCTCCCCCACGCCCGCAACGCCGCCCTCATCGCCCTCGTCGCAGGCGCGCTCGCCGCCTCGACCACGATGTCCGGTTGCTGGAAGCCCGGCGGCATCGGCGTGTCCCTCGACGCCTACACCTACCTCAGCAGCGAGTACGAGCCCAAAACCGTCACCATCATCGACACCCGCTCCGGCCAAGCCATCTGGTCCTACGACGTACCCGTCGGCAAAGAACTCGTCTTCCGCTTTTATCCCAAGCACGACGACGGAAACTACACCTATCCCGACATGATGCGCTGGGATCTCTGGGACGGCGGCCGCCAGTTCGGCGAACCCACCCAGAAGTTCCTCGTGCCCACCGCCTCAGCCCGCAAGATCGACGTGCGCCTGCGCCCCGTTCCAGAATACGCGATTCCCCCTATCAACTAAGCATATCCGTAAGACGGGGCACGCTCGCCCCAACGCCTCCGCCCCGCCAAACTGGCTCAACGAACAAATATCGCCCAGTTGATCACCAGCACCGGCAGCAGAAACACCATCGCCAGCCCCAGATAGCCAAAGAACGACGGCATCTTCACGCCGCGCTGCTCGGCGATCGCCTTCACCATGAAGTTCGGCCCGTTGCCGATGTACGACATCGCGCCGAAGAACACCGCCGCCAGCGAGATGTCCGCCAGCACTTTTGCTCCCGCCGTCACCACCAGCAGATTCGCCGGGGTGCTCGCATGTGAGATTTCATACACCGACGACGTGTACCGCGTCAGGTTTTCCCCAGTCATTTCCAGTCCCACATCGCTAAACGCGATCTGCAATAAACTCAAATACGTCGGGGCATTGTCGAGCACGGCCGACAGTCCACCCGTCGCAAAATACAACTGCGTGGACGACTCCAGCCCCAGTTTGCTCCCGTTGGCTTGCAGGAACGCCAGCGCCGGCATCATCGTCGCAAAGATGCCTGCAAACAGCAGCCCGACCTCCTTCACCGGCTCAAAGTTGAACCCGTTGTGCTCGTGATTGGCCTTGGGCGCAATCCAGTACGCCACCGCCGCCGCGGCAATCTGCACAAAGGGCGCAATCCAGCCGTTATCGATCCCCGCGTACTTCTTCAGCGCCGGCGTGATGAACGCGCTCAGCACGATCACCGCCATGCACACCTTGCCACCCCACCCCTCCACGCTCACCTTCACCTTCTCAAACCCCTCCACCGCGGTTTGGGACTTTCGCTCCAGCACCACGTCAACCATGAAGAACATCGCCAGCAGCACGCCGTTCACCAGCAGCCACATCGGCCACAGGTGCTGAAGCGTCCAGAAAAACGGCACCCCTTTAAGGAACCCTAAATACAGCGGCGGATCGCCAATCGGCGTCAGGCACCCGCCACAGTTGCTCACGATGAAGATGAAGAACACGATATGAATCGGCTTCAGCCTTGAGTGATTAAGCCGCATGAACGGCCGAATCAACAGCATTGAAGCGCCCGTGGTGCCCACGAGATTGGCAAAGACCGCCCCAAACGCCAGCAGCACCGTGTTCGCCAGCGGCCGACCCCGCCCCGAGACCTTGATCACAACCCCGCCCGATGCCACATACAACCCGCCCACCAGCGCGATAAACCCGACATACTCCTGCAGCGAGTGAATCGTCGTGTATTGCGCTGCCGAGCCGAACGCGCCAAAGTAGTACCCCGTCACCAACCCGCCAAGAAACAACGCGATGTCCGGATAGTGATGATGCCAGAACTGTTGATGAATGAACGGCATCAGCGCAATACTGCCCAGCAGCAGCACGAACGGAATGCACAGCCACAGCGGAATGAACGGCTGGGCCACCTGCCCGGCCGCAGTCAGCCCCGCCGCGTCGGGCGGCAGCGCAGCCGCCTTCGTCACATCGGGCGCGACCGGCGCGATCAGCGTCCGCCGGTTGCCCCCCTTGTCTACCTCAATCACAATCAGATCGCCGTGCCCCGCCGCTTGATCAGCCGCCGTTTGCAGCCGTCCCGGCGCCGCCACCGATGCCCCCCACCCCACCAGCAACCCCACCACCAACATGACTGCCCAGCAGATCGGGCCTTGAAACGAGCGATTTGTAGTTGGGGTCGTCATATGTAAACGCGGGCGAAGGGATTCGAACCCCCAACCGTCCGGTCCGAAGCCGGATGCTCTATCCAGTTGAGCTACGCCCGCTGAAGGTTCCCCAACAGTAGACCCTCCACCCCCCGCCCCCTGCCTTTCACCTTCCCGCCATCCGTCCACCCTCGTACGCTTGGCCGTGAACCGCGCCCTCATTCTTCTCGCCTTCGCGCTCCCCGCCCTGCTGCTCGGCGGCTGCGGCTCGCAGCAGCGCACCATCACCGTCACCAGCGATCCGGCCGGCGCGCTCTGCTATCTCAACGACATCGAAATCGGCCGCACCCCCTGCGACACCGAGTTCAAGTTCTACGGCATTTACGATGTCCGCCTCATCGCCGATGGCTACGAACCCCTCCAAACCAGCCAAGATGCCGAGCAACCTTTCAACGAGTTCCCCGTCATCGACCTCGCCACCGCCGCCCTCCCCGGCGCCCGCATCACCAACCTTCGCTGGCACTACGTGCTAACCCCCAAGCCCGTGTCCCCCGATCGCGCCGCCCGCGCCCAGTTTGAAGAGGCACTCGTCAAACGCGCCCAGACCATGCGCCAAGAGTCGGCGGCCGATCAGCCCATCGGCACCCCCATTGGCACCCCCGAGACCCCCTCGCCAGCACCCGCCACCAGCCCCGGTGGCCAATAACACGCCCTACGAATCCCTGACCGCTACGCTCCTCGGGTTTGATCGTTGATTCCTTGCAGCGCACCGAGGTCCGTTGTCGTATTGTCCGTTGTACCTATGCACGGCCATCAGTGCGCCCGCATCGCCGCTCCTCATGAAACTCCGCCCGCTACATCTCGCCGTTCTTGCCGCTTCCCTTGCCAGCGCAACACCCGCGTGGTCACAGTCCCAGCCCAGTGCCCCTTCGCTCGATGCCCGGATTGTCAATGTCGCCATCGACTCCGGCCTCGTTTCCGCTCCAGCCGGCGCGTCCAGTCAGCCCGATCCCCACGGCCTCGTCGTCGTTTATGCGACAGAAGTTCGGGCTGCCGGCAGTGCGTGGATTCGACTTTTCTTTGACCACCTCACCCTTGCCGGTCCAAGCGGCACCGAGAAGGCTGCGTATCTCAAAATCATCTCCCTCCGCGATGGCGCAACCCAGCAACTGAGCACCCAGGCCGCCATCGACTGGAACTTCTCCTCCGCGTTCTTCAACGGCGACGCCGTCCGCATTGAACTCTGGGCCGCCCCCGATGCCGGTGCCAGCCGCCTCGCCATCAGCAAGGTGCTCGCCAGCGCGGGCGATCTCCTCGGCGTGCAAGATATCTGCGGCCTCGACGACGACCGAGCCCAGAGCGGCGATGTCCGCGTCGCCCGCCTCATCGCCGGCGCCAATCCCAACTTCCCGGTCATCTGCTCTTCCTGGGTCTTCAACGACACCAACCACTTTTTCCTCGCCGCCGGCCACTGCGCCCCCGCTGGCAGCAGCGTCGTTGAGTTCAACATTCCCCCCTCCAATTCCTTGGCCCAGATCCAGCACCCGCCACCGCAAGATCAATACGCCGTTGACGGCCTCTCCGTGCAGCGCAGCACCAGCGGTGTCGGCAACGACTGGTCCTATTTCGGCGTCTTCGCCAACGCCAACACCGGGCTCATGCCCTTCCAGGTCTACGGCGGCTCATTCCAACTCGCAAACACCATCACCACGCCGCCCGGCCAGATTGTCCGTATCACCGGCAACGGCTCAGTCACTTTCCCCGTTCCCCCCGAGAGCAACTACGCCCAGCAAACCCATAGCGGCGCGTTCGTCTCCGTGGGGTCAACCCTCCGCTATCAAGTCGATACCAGCAGCGGCAACTCCGGCTCGCCCGTTATTGATGAATCCTCCGGCCTCGCCATCGGCATTCACTTCCTCGCCGGATGCGGTCCGGGCGGTGGCGGCGGCAACCAGGCCGTGCCCATCACCAACACCAATCTCCGCGCCGCCATCGCGGCCCCATTCGGCATCGCGCGCACCGGCCTGGGCACGCCCGCCGGCTCTATCTTCGCCATCGGCGATGCCGCCAATAACTTCGGAACCGTGAACGGCCCCCCCAACCGCTTCGCCAAAGTCTCTCAGATCGGTGCCCGCTGGCAAGGCCTCGCGTGGAACCCGCTCACCCAGCACTTCTTCGCCTGCGATTCCGCCCTGCAGCTCCACACCGTGGATGCTACAGGCTCCTCCACGCTGCTCGGCACCATCACCGGCAGCGGCGGCGCGATCCTCAGCGGCCTCGGTTTCGATCCGCGCCGATCCATCCTTTACGGCATCGCTGCCGCCACCGGCCGCCTCTACTCAATCGACCCATCCACCCTCGTCGCCACTCCCATCGGCATTGCCCCCATTACTCCCGGCTCCGTCAGCGGCCTCGACTTCGACACCCGCCGTGACCGCCTCGTCGGGCTTGACGATCAGCCCACCGGCACCCGCCTCGTCTCGATCAATACCTCGACCGGCCAGCGCACCGTCATCGGTCCCCTCGGCAACAGCGTGAGCGATTGCAACGGTCTGGGCTTCAGCTTCCTCGACGACGCGTTCTACACCATCAACGCCGTCGACGACTTCCTCTATCGCGTCGATCCAGTCTCCGGCGCTTCCGTCCGTGTGGGCTTCACCTTCGGCGCTTTCGGCACCTCGTTCGGCATGGCCTGCATCAACGCCGCACCCTGCGCGCCCGACTTCAACCAGGACGCCTTCCTCAACCCCGACGATCTCGCCGACTTCATCGGCGGCTTCTTCAGCCAGCCCACCAGCCCCCAGTGCGACTTCAATCTCGACGGCGAGATCAATCCAGACGACCTCGCCGACTTCATCGCCGCCTACTTCGCCGGCTGCCCCTGAGCACGCTCACAGTTTGCGCCGCCAACCCGCAAACAACCCCGCCGCGCCCGCCCCGCCGCTCGGCAGATACCCAGTCAACGTCGTCGTAAACGACTTCGCCTGCGTCGCCGCCGTGTGCGCCAGCTCGTCCGCCCGCTCGCTCACCAGCCCCCACTTCACCTCCAGCAGGCCCGCGTAATTCCGGCCATACAGCGCCAAAAAAAGAACCCGATCGCCGCGATCGCAAACCCGAAAAAAGCCCGCAGTGCATTCCCCACCGCAAACGCTGCGAAAAAACTAAACCCCAGCCGAAACACTGCCGGCGAATAGGCCGCCCAGTCAGTACCCGTCCTTGTGCCATCCGACTCGGCCGTGCCCGCGCTCGCCCCGAACCCTCTCACCATTTCGCTCGCCGTGCCACCGCCACTCGGCGCCGCGCTGCCGCCTCCGCCCACATACGGCAGCGCGAGGCCGACCCCCATCACCACCACCGCCACGACCGCCAACGTCCACGCCCAGCCGGGGAGCGACCCTTTGCTTGCAGTAGCCGCAACAGACTGGCCGCTGGAAGTCGTGTCGCCCATGCCTGATTGTTGGCAATCTCAGCACCCAACTTTTCAACCCTACCCTTTCCGCTCAATTTCCCTGCCGCCATCCGCCCCGCTCCATCATGCCAACCCCTTCCGACCCACTGCCCTACAAAATCGCCTGCCTCTGCGACCTGCGCGACAAAGACGGCCGCGTCCTCCTCCTCCGCCGCCTCAAAGCCCCCAACTTCGGCCTCTGCTCACCCATCGGCGGCAAGCTCGACATGCACACCGGCGAGTCCCCCGCCCAGTGCGCCCAGCGCGAAATTGCCGAAGAAGCCGGCATCCACGTCGATATCGCCGACCTCCACCTCGCCGCCATCATCAGCGAAGCCGGCTACGAAAACAAAACCCACTGGCTCATGTTCTATTACCGCGTCATGAAGCCCGTCTGGGTCGAACCCAAGTCCATGCGCGAAGGTGAACTCGCCTGGTTCAAAGAGAGCGAGATCGACGGCCTCCCCCTTCCCGACACCGACCGCCGCATCATCTGGCCCCTTATCAAAGAGCACGAGGCCCGGCCCGATGCCGCCGGCCGCCCCTCCTTCTTCGCCGTTCACATCGACTGCACCGGGCCCGAACTCAAATGGACCGTCGAGCAGCACGGGCGAGTCCTCCCCCACTGACCGCTGACCGTTCGCTCACCCACGCTCCCCCCAAAGCTCCCGCTCCCCAACCTTCTTCGTTCTACGCTTGGCCCGCCCATGATTCGACGCGTTATCATCCTCGGCTCGACCGGTTCCATCGGCACCCAGACCCTCGACGTCATCGAGCACCTCAACACGCTGGCTGCCGCCTCCCCATCCGCCGCGCTCCCCCGCTTCGAGGTCGTCGGCCTCGCCGCCGGCAACAACGCCAAACTCCTTGCCCACCAGGCCGCCCGCTTCGGCGTCCGCCATGTCGCCCTCCTCGATCCTCACGCGCCCCTTGACGCGGTCCTCAAACCCCGCCGCGGCACCACCGCCGCCGAAGCCCTCGTCCGCGAGGTCGAGGCCGACATCGTCGTCGCCGCCATGGTCGGCGCTTCCGGTCTGCCCGCCACGCTCGCCGCGGTGCAGCTCGGCCGCGATATCGCCCTCGCCAACAAAGAGACACTCGTCGCCGCCGGTGCCCTCATCATCCCCGCCGCCCGCGCCAGCGGCTCGCGACTGCTCCCCGTTGATAGTGAGCACGCCGCCGTGTGGCAGTGCCTCCTGAGCGATCCCAGCGGGCGCCACAACCCCGGCGCTGCCCCGCTCGTGCCCCCGCTCACCATCGGCTCCGAGGTCGCCAAGATCATCCTCACCGCCAGCGGCGGCCCCTTCCGCACTTGGACTCGCGAGCGAGCCTACGACGCCACCCCCGCCCAGGCCCTCGCCCACCCCACCTGGAGCATGGGCGCCAAAGTCACCATCGACTCTGCCTCCCTCACCAACAAGGCCTTCGAAGTCATCGAGGCCCACTGGCTCTTCGGCGCGCCCGCCCAGCGCATCGGTGTCCTCATCCACCCCCAGTCCATCGTGCACTCGCTTGTCGAGTTCGCCGATGGCAACATCATGGCCCAGCTTGGCCCGCCCGACATGCGCGCCCCCATCCAGTTCGCCCTCACCTTCCCCAACCGCCAGCCCGGTCGCTCCCACACCCTCGACTTCACCAAGCTCAGCAAGCTCGAGTTCGAACCACCCGACACCGCCCGCTTCCCCGCCTTGAAGCTCGCTTACAACGTCATCACCGCCGGCGGCGGCAGCGGTGCCATCTTCAACGCCGCCAGTGAAGAAGCCACCATGGCGTTCCTCGACCCCGCCGGCCCGCGCCTCTCCTTCGGCCGCATGCCCGAACTCGCCGCCGAAGCCCTCGCTGAACTCGGCGCCCCGCCCGTCCGCTCCCTCGCCGAGGTGATGGACCTTGACGCTCGCGCCCGCGCCTTCGTTCGCGCCCGCCTCGCCGAACCAACTCGCACCGTGATCCCCACCGGGTCAGCCACGCCCGCCCAGCCCGCTCCACCCGCTGCTCCCGCCAGAAGGTGACCCGCGATGGCCCCGAGCTCGCCGAAAACCGATCAGGCCCTCGCCCTCCTCGCCGCCGGCAAACTCGCCCAGGCCCGTAGCCTCATCACCCGTGCCATTCAGGCCTCCCCCGCCGACCCCGCCCCCGTCGATGCCATGCGCGCCCTCTGCATCGCCGAGGGCAACCTCAAGCAAGCCCACTACTTCGCGACCCGCGCCCTGGCGCTCGCCCCCCACCACCCCACCTGTCTCGCCAACCTCGCCGCTCTCGACTCCGCCCTCGGCGACTTTCCCCTCGCCATCTCCCGGGCCCGCACCGCCCTCGCCCTTGAACCCCCAAACGCCCAGGCCCACGCCGCACTCCTCGGCGCTCTCCTCACCACCGGCCGCTACGCCGATGCCCTCGCCGCCGCGACCACCGCCACGGCGCACTTCCCAAACCACCGCGACTTCGCCATCAAGCACGCCGCCGCACTCCTCCACCTCGGCCTCGCCGACGAGGCCGTTCCCATCCTGTCCAAGGCCCAGATCGCCGATCCCGACGACCGCGAACTCGCCGAAATGCTCTGCACCGTGAGCAACTACGCCTCCGCTCAGGTCGTCTCCCCCGCCCGCAGCTTCGCCATCCACCGCGCCTTCGGCCGCCTCGCCGACGCCGCCCCCGTCGCCCCACTCCGCCGCCCCGCCGCTCGGCCCCCCGATCGTCCAGGTGCCGGCTCCCGCCTCCGCATCGGCTTCATCTCACCCGACTTCCGCGCCCACTCCGTCGCCACCTTCGCCCTCCCGCTCATCTCCCGCCTCACGCAGCCCGCCCACGCGCTCGACGTCTTCTGCTACAACACCTCTCCCCCCTCACGCGCCGATGCCACCACCCAAGCCTTTCGCCACGCCGTCACCCCCGGCCGCTTCCGCGAGTCCGCCCGTCTCGGCTCCGTCGCCCTCGCCGAGCAGATCGCCGCTGACGACCTCCACATCCTGATCGACCTCGCCGGCCTCACCCAGGGCCACCGCCTCGACGCCCTCCGCCACCGCCCCGCCCCGGTCCAAGTCACCTACCTCGGCTACCCGAGCACCACCGGCTGCGGCTTCATCGATGCCCGGCTGGTTGACGCCCTGTCCGATCCCCCCAACCACCCACCCACCGACCCGCCCACCTATCCCCCCAACCACCCCCCAGCACCCCCAAACGCCGCAACCAGCCCGCAA
>Ga0105047_10000978_pt1 | contig 50193 bp, 33 predicted proteins | sample MAT04_FD_78384 | JGI IMG/M metagenome (GOLD analysis project Ga0105047, IMG submission 78384) | Freshwater microbial communities from Lake Fryxell liftoff mats and glacier meltwater in Antarctica - MAT-04 (megahit assembly) | ecosystem: Environmental > Aquatic > Freshwater > Ice > Liftoff...
GGGTGTGAACGGTTACGGTTCGCGACTTCGATCAAGGTGGCAACGTCGACATTGGCGCCTTTGAAGAGTTCCGTTCCCGGCCTTCGTGGAATTTCGTCGTCAATACCGCGGTCGACGAGGCGATCGACACCGACGACGGTACGCTCTCCTTCCGCGAGGCGGTCAGTGTGACCAACGGCAGCCTCACCTACGACCAGTTATCCGCTGCGGAAAAGCAGCAGGTCTCATCGGTCTTCGGCTTCGTCAATACAATCACCTTTGCCGGAAGTCTGAACGGCAGCGCGCTTACGCTTTCGAGCGTTGGGGATAGCAGTGCTGGGGCGTCGGCGTTTTGGATTAATAACAACGTCGTGATTGACGGCACCAGCAGCGGCAATGGCGTCACACTGACAGCCGCAGGCGCGATGATGCGCCTCTTCCATGTGTCGACCATTGGCGAGTTGACCCTGCAAAATATCACGCTCAGCGGCGGCACTGCCCGGGGCGCCAACGGCGGTAGCTCGTCGGACGGTGGCGATGGCATGGGCGGAGCGGTCTACAACCAGGGCCGGCTGACGATCCGCAACAGCACGCTATTGGGCAACACCGCCCAAGGTGGCGTGGGTGGAGACGGCGCGTTTGCTGGTGGAGACGGCGGAAATGGACGGGGCGGCGCCGTCTTTAACGAGGCCGGTTCGGTCGTCATTAGCAACAGCACCTTCTACGATAACTCGGCTACTGGCAGCGTTGGTGGATTTGGCTTCTTCGTCGATGGCGATGACGGCCTGGGCCAAGGTGGTGGACTGTTCAACCACAACGGCGCCGTCACGGTCTCGAATAGCACCTTCTCCACGAACAAGGTGAACCAGGTCCACGGCGCAACAATCATCGCGGCCGGCCGCGGAATCTACAATTTCGGCGATGCGGCCACCGCCAACATGGCGATCAACAGCACGATCATCGGCCAGTCCGATACGTTCGTTGAAGACTTCACCGGCGCGGTCAGCGGCGGCGGCGAAAATTACGTTTCGGGTGGCAACAATCTGATTCGCCGTATGAGTGGCTTCAGCAACAGTTTTATTACCGCCGACCCGCTGCTAGGCCCACTGCAAGACAACGGCGGCCCGACGCACACGATGGCGATCACAGCCAGCAGTCCGGCCATCGACAAGGGGAACAGCTCCACGTTTACGCTGACCGATCAACGCGGCGTGCCGCGTAACATTTATAAGGTAGACATCGGCGCGTATGAGCGCACGAGTCTCCAACTGGTTGTCAACACCACGGCCGACGAGACCACGGACCACAGCACGCTCTCTTTGCGCGAGGCGATCAACCTCATAAACGGCACGCTCTCGCTTGCCACGCTGTCGGCGGCGGAATTGGCCCAGGTCACAAGCTCCGCCACGGATAGCATCACTTTCGCCAGTAATCTTTACGGCAGCACGGTCATGCTTGCCGCAGTGGGTGACAACAGCGTAGGGGCGTCGGCGCTCTTGGTGTCCAGCGCAATCACAATCACTGGTCCAAGCGGCGACAGCGGCGTCACTCTGTCTGCCGCGGGTGCGAATATGCGTCTCTTCTACGTCTCGGGCAGCGGCTTTCTGACGCTGCAAAACCTGACACTCACCGGTGGCGTGGCAAGGGGATCCGCTGGCGGAGCCAACGCCGGTGGCGACGGTTTGGGTGGAGCGATTTTCAACCGGGGCACGTTGTCCATCCTGGCCAGCACTCTGACTGGTAACTCCGCTCAAGGAGGCGTCGGCGGCGCGTCTGGTGGCATTGGGAAAAACGGCGGCGCCGGTAAGGGAGGGGCGATCTTCAGTGATGGGACTCAACTCGTCCGCATCACGAACAGCACCTTCACTGGCAACTCGGCCATGGGCGGAGCGGGCGGCGTCGGTAGCGGAGGAAATGGAGCGACGGGCCAGGGGCTGGGAGGCGCGCTGTACGGCAACAACGCCTCCATGGCGATCTTGAACAGCACCTTCTCGATCAATACGGCGGCTGACGGCGGCCGCGGCATTTACTTACTCGGTGGCGGAGTGTCCCTTAGTAACTCCATTCTCGGTCAAAGCGATACCAGTATTACCGACCTGGTCGTTTCCGAAGGTATTATCAACGGCGGCCCCAACGTAATCCGTGGGATGGCCGTGACCGGCGCCAACCTGTTGTACAACATCTCGACGGGCGACCCCAAACTTGGCCCCCTGCAGCATAACGGCGGTCCGACTAAGACGATGGCTCTGCTGGCTGGAAGTCCGGCCATTGACGTGGCGAACTTTTTTGAGGTGACGACGGACCAGCGTGGTCTCAACCGCATCGCCCCCGCGGACCTTGGCGCGTATGAGTTCCGGCCGATTTACAACATCGTCGTCAACACGCTGGCCGACGAGGCGACGGACACCGACGATCTCACGCTGTCGTTGCGAGAAGCGGTCAACCTCGCCAATGGCACGCTGCTCTTCAGCGCGCTATCTCCGCAAGAAAAATCGCAAGTCACGTCCGTCGGCGCATTCTTCAGCACGATCACGTTTGGCGCCAATCTGGACGGCCAGACCATTACGCTCTCAGCGGTCGGCGATCTGGAAGTCGGGCCGTCGGCGTTCAAAGTGACCAGCAGAATGGTCATCGACGGCGCCAGTAGCGGTGGCGGCGTCACGATCTCAGCCGAAGGGACGACGATGCGTCTCTTTAACGTGGCGAGCACTGGCGACCTGACGTTACAGCGACTGACCCTCAGCGATGGCCTCGCCCGAGGCTTCGCCGGCGGCGACGCGGCATGGGGGAATGGCGGCGGCGGCGGGGCAGGCCTGGGAGGAGCGATCTACAACCGGGGCCTGGTGTCGATTCTCAACAGCACTCTGTCCGGCAACCAGGCCCAAGGCGGCGTTGGCGGGTCAGTGGATTATTCCGTGCCTGGCAATGGCGGTGGCGGTGGCGCCGGTTTGAATGCGAATGGCGCGAAGCCATCCGCAAACAGTTATGGCGGCGCCGGCGGTGGAACCAATCATGGCGGTGGCGGTCTCGGGTTCTCTCCCTATTTGAACGGCGGGAATGGCGGAATCGGCGGTGGTGGAGGCGGTGGATTCGGTGGAGGTTTCTATACCACCAGCGGATCGGGCGGGAAGGGTGGTTTTGGCGGTGGTGGTGGTGGTGGTGGATTCGTGTTTGGCTACGGCGGCGTCGGCGGATTTGGCGGTGGCGGCGGCGCCTGGAGCGGATATGGCACGACATCGATCTCTGGAGGGTTTGGTGGCGGCCGAAGTACAGGCAGTGGCACCGACAGCGAGAGTCTAGGGGGCGCCGGCGGTGGCGCCGGCATGGGTGGCGCGATCTTCAACGAAGGCGGCGCTGTGGTCATTACCAACAGCACCTTCGCGCTCAACGCAGCCGTTGGCGGCGCCGGCGGCGCGGGCAACCTCGGCTACAACAACGGAACTGCAGGCCAAGGAATGGGAGGCGGCGTATTCAACCACAACGGCTCGCTGACCGTCTCCTACAGCACCTTCTCCGGTAATTCTGCAACTGCAGGGCGCGGCGTCTACAATCTCGGCGATTCGGAAAATGCAACTACCGCGTCCGTCACCAGCACGGCAACCATCAGCAATTCGATCATTGCCCAGGGCGATACGACCGTTGAGGACTTTACTTCCAGCAGCCTCGGCACTGGCGAAAGTAACGCCGTCAGCGTGAACAGTCTGATCCGCTCGCATAGCGGCGTTGTCGGAACGTTCATAGCGCCGGCCGCAGACCCGATGCTCGCGCCCCTGGCCAATAACGGTGGCCCGACGAAGACGATGGCGCTGCTATCCGGCAGCCCAGCGATTGATAGCGCGCTCGCTGCTGGTCCCCTCAAGGACCAGCGAGGACTACTCCGAGTGGGCGTCCTTGATCTCGGCGCCTTTGAATTGAACGCCGCGGAGTTTGGCGATCTGCAAGTGGTTGGCGTTTCGGTCGCTAGTAGCGGTTGGACAACCGCGTTCTTGAACACACTGCAAAATCTTGGCCTCGGCAACGGCGAATACGACATTCCGTTTGGCACGAGCGACCAACTGAAGACGCTGCCGTGGAATGGACTCAATACCATCACGATCTCATTCGATGAAAACGTGGACATTGAGCAAGGTAGCCTGACCGTTGTCGGCGCGACGTATGGAGCTTACGCGTTTAGCAACTTTAAGTATGACGGGTTAAGCCGTACTGCTACCTGGACGCTGGCGAACTCAATCGAAAACGATCAACTGCAACTCGTCCTTGTCGCTGCTGGCGGGTCCGAATTTGATTTTCAATTCAACGTCCTGTCGGGTGACGTGAATCAAGACGGTATCGTCAATATCGTGGATGCAATTCGCCTGGCGACGGACTGGCTGACTGCAACGCCATTCAGCGATATCAACGGAAGCGGTAAGGTCGACGTGCCCGATTTGCTGGACGTGACGACCCACTGGCTGAATTCCAACACAGGGGGCGGATCGGGCGGCAGCGTAATTGACCTCGCTCCGAATCAGGGGGCGTCGGTCCTGGCCGTGGAATTGCCGTCGGCAATGAACCTGCTGGCGGTTGGTGCGCCGCCTGCGGACGCGCAGTCGACTCCATCGGTTTCACCCATTCCGGCTTCCTTGGCGGCGCCGACAGATATCGCACGGGGGATCGTTATCTCGCCTCCCGGTGCTCTGTCCGTCAACGATTTCGCGACATGGACGCCGGCCCCAGCGTCACTGCTCGCACCGGCGATGGCTGCTGTGTCGTCCGGCGATCTGCTCGTCAACTCTGTGACGGCTTCGGCGCCGCCGGTCGGATTGCTAGTCGCGTCGAGTAGCATTTCGTCCGCGAACTTGCCATCGGTTGCCTATGTCGGGCAGACTTCGTCCGTCGGCGGCACGGGCGCCACCGTCGCAGGTAATGCCGTTGGTTCGTCCAACGGGCGTTACGTGAACCGGCCAGAAGTAGTCGCCGACAGGGCGAACGACGCCAACGACTTGCCGGCTCGCGATCTATCCGTCGCACTGACGAGGGCAATCGACTCGCTCTTTGTCAGCTCGCGACGATGGATTGAATCGCGGAGCGATAAAGTTACCGCCGCGACACATGCTTTTTCCCACGGGAATGCACCCCGGTCGAGACAAGCAATTGACGTGGTGATCGGCGAAGACGATTTGGATGCCCTCTTCTCAGGGGACGAAGAGTTCGATTTGGTTGTAGGGCCAGCGAAACGACAGATCGCATAGGCGCCGCCGATTGGCAACCTTGCCGGTTGAACGCTGCTGGGATAGACTCGGCAAGGGGCTTGGATTGCTTCTTTTGAGTCCTAAAGTGGCGGAAGGGGCAGGGGCGACCAACGGAAGCCCTGGAAACGCGTGCTTTGGACGGTAGCTCCGGCGGCCCGCGAACTACATCGGTACAAGAAGGCGCTCCTTGAGCGCAGAACACTCTGCCGCGTTGCCATTTTCGCGTGCGTGCTTGAGGACTATTTGCACATGGGCTTGATGCGGTTTCTGGTCGCGCCCGCTAACCGCATATCGGCCGAGGCCGCCCAGCGCGCGTACATGGTCGCTGCGGACCAGATTCCCTGGGTCACCCGTACGCTGCTCAAAGATGGCGTGCTCAGCGTCAGCCGCAATGAGTCTGACTCCGGCTGCCTGGTTTTTCCGCTGGCGATCGAAGGGCGGGGCGAAATCACGCTGACGACCGGCACGCTGGTCGAGCGCTTTCAACCCTACAACTTGTTGGTCGAACTGGCGCGCGGCAAAGTCTTACAAGTCCGCAATCAAATTTGGGACTGGCAGGGAATTGGGCTGCGTCCGAAAGAAGCCCACCTGGCTGTGCTGCGTCAAGCGCACGTCCACCTGGCCGCGGCGGTCACCGCGCAGCAAGATGCGGCCATCGCGGCAGGGCACGCGGAGCTGGCCATTCGCGCGGCGCTGGAGGTCTCGGACCTGATCGCCGGTCGCTACGTGGGCAAGATCGTCAACGCGCGCCGGCAGCGCACGCCGCAACTGCCAACGCTGTTGGGCGTTGACCTGGGCCATCGGCCCATTAAGTCCGACGTGCTGCGCCGCGTGCGGCACGCCTTTAACTCCGCGGCGATCCCGCTCTCGTGGCGCGAGGTGGAAACGCAAGAGGGCGCCTATCGTTGGGACGTTTACGATCGACAGATTGATTGGTGCCGCGCCAACAAGCTCAAGGTCATTGGCGGACCGTGCATCCAGTTCGACAATCGCAGTTTGCCGGACTGGCTGGCGATCTGGCAGGGTGACTTTGAGAATCTGACTTCGTTTGTCAGCGATTATGTGGAGACCGTCGTCCATCGCTATCGTGGTAAGGTTGACGTCTGGCAGTGCGCAGCCCGCGTCAACACGGGCGAAGTGCTAGGGCTGGGCGCCGAAGACCGGCTGCGGTTGGCCGCGCGCTCTTGCGAGATCGCCCGGCGGCTCGACCCGAAGACGCCGACGATCATCCGTTTCGATCAGCCCTGGGGCGAGTACATGGGGCGCGAGGAAAGCGATGTTTCGCCGCTACATTACGCGGACATCTTGATTCGCTCCGGGATCGAGCTGAGCGGCATTGGGCTGGATCTGAATGTTGGGTACTGGCCGGGCGGAAGTTACTTGCGAGATCCGGTGCAGTGCAGCCGCTTGCTCGATCGCTGGGCGGTGCTTGGCTTGCCGCTGTGGATCTTCTTGACGTTGCCGAGCGGGCAGGGCCCTGACCGCCGTGCGTACGGGCGGGCCAAGCCTGTCGGTGGCGACGCGCCGGACGGTTGGACGCCGGCGGCGCAGCGAAAGTGGCTGCGCGAGGTTGGTCCGCTGCTGGTCGCCAAGCCGGCAGTCCACGCGATTATCTACAACCAATTGCGAGACTCGCGTCCGCACGAGTTCCCACACGGCGGCTTGTTCAACCGCGCCGGCGCCGGCAAACCGGCCCTGGCCACCATGGCGCGCTTGCGGCGCAAGTATTTGAGCTGACGCCGGAAATCTCTATGACATGCAGAGCAAATGGGTCCGTTCTTTTGGACCCACTCGCTCAGCACATTATTACTCGGCCGCCCTAGTTCTTTGGCGGGTCGACTAGCGGCTTGCCTTTGTGTGGTAGCACGTCGGGAGTGACGCGGACCGCGGTGGTGAACTTGAAGGGGAAGGCGTAACCACTCTCAAACGTCAGCTCGACGAAGAACGCCGTCCAGCCTTCGGCCGGCTTCTCGATCCGGGCCGTGTACGTTCCATCAGCGGCCGGTTCCAGCGTCGAACTCTCGTACTTCGGTCCCAAACTTTCCAAACGGAAGTCGCGGGCCTTGGGGTTCGTGGCCTGCCAGAGTTTGACTTCCTTGGGCTTATCCACGGTAGTGACGTGGATCGAGCCATCTTCGGCAAACTTCCAATCGAACTTGGGGCGGGGCTTGTTGTCGGCCACCGCCTCGTAGAAGGTCAGGATGCTCTGGCGGGCGTCGGAGCCGTCGAGCGAGTGATTGGCGTTGGGAACGTAGCGCAGGTACTTTTCGCCCTTTAACTTGTCAAAGTAGAACTTCGAGCTGTCTGGTAGAAAAAACTGATCGCCGGCCGCGTTGACCACGTACTTGGGCATGGTCAGCCGATCGATATAAGAGTATGGATCTTCGACTTTGAGCAGGTCGATGTATTCCTGCGAGTCGTTCATGGCCATCACGTTGTGATGGACGTAGTCACCCACAGACGGCGCCCAAAAGCCGTAGGCGTCGTGATGGTGTTGCATTGAGGCGCGGACGTTCAAGACGTCGATCACGATCGGGATGATCGCAACCACGCGCTTGTCCACGGCGCCGGTTAGCCAGGTCGTCCAGCCGCGTTTCGATCCGCCGGTTACCACAAATCTGTCAATCTTCGTCTTGCCGGCTTCGGGCGTGGCGAGGACTGCTTGAATGGTGTCCATGGCGCGGACGGCGCTTTTGACCATCGGCATCCGCGCGGTCCAGGTTGGGTCGGACGTCTTCATGAACTTGACCCAAGTGTAGGCGATCAGATCGTCTTCCTTGCGCTGCTTGCCATCCTGAAAGAACATCAGCGGCTGGTTCGGAATCTGTTTGAGTTCTGCCACCACGGTCTTCGACGCCACGGCCATGCGGACGATATCGGCGTTAGGAGACTGCGGGGCGTCGTCACCATTCTTGCCACCGGCGATCCACAGCAGCGCGGTCTTGTTCTGCACGCCGTCCGGCTTGACGATCGTCAGCCAATGCTCCCACAGGGTCCGATCCACCTCTTTGGGGTCGCGCCAAGTTTGCGACTTGAGATCCACGACGTAGGTCGTGAAGCCGTCCCCCTGAGTTGTGCTGACCACGTTCCACGCGTACGAGGAGTCTGGCTTGGCGATGTACGCGTCGAGCGCCGTAAGGTTGGGCGGCGGATCTTTGGCCAGCGCCGGCGAACTTGCCAGCAGCGCTATCAAGGCCAATGCCAGCAGAGATCTTGCCCGCAGTGAACGCTGCGAAGAAGGCAATATGCCGGCGTATTGGCTGATAATGAAAGATTGGAACGATGCGCGACGGGACATGCTTCACCTCGGATACACGGGCTGCGAGAAGGGGCTGGCGGCACACGCGATTGGCGATTCACCGCTGTCCGACACTACCATGCGCCGCAGAACTAAGGAAGCGCCGCGGGTTTGAATCGGTATTACGGGCCAAGCTGTCGGCGGAGAAGGCGACCTGTCTGGTAGTCACCACACGTGGGGTCGGGCGCCCGCCCACTGTGGGGCCCACTCTTTCTTTTTGCTTTCGCCAATCCGGCAGTCCGGAAATGTAGTATTAGTTGAGTGCCGACAGAAATTGCTTGCTCTCATCAAAGCACTCAGTCACTATCTGCTCACACGCATCTCTTCTGCAGAGCTTTTTCGAGCTGTTGGGCGGTATCCAAGAAGGAGTCCGTCTGAGCCAGGTCGGGGCACACGCGCCACACATCTTTGGATTGACTAATGCCGTTTGAATGGGTCTCCCGTAGGTTCGCCACGGGGACAGGGAAGCTACGAAATCGCCCACTCCGATCTTTAAAGCCTTCGCACAAAACACTTCGCATTGAACGTCTCGAAGAACGCCTGGCGATGGCCGTCGTCGCAGGAGGGAGCGGTAGTGGCAACACGACCGCGCCGGCCGACGATCCAGGTTTTGCAAACGTCGGCGTTCGTGGCGGAGCCAGCGCTGTCTATTTGGGCGATGGCTGGGTGCTCACCGCAACGCATGTGGGCGGAGGGGACACGGTCTTTGGCGGCGTCACATATAACGCCGTGGCGAACTCGTCGATCCAACTGGTCAACCCTGTTGGCGTGACGTACACGACGATGAGCGACCTGACGCTGTATAAGATCGATGGTCGCCCACCGATCGCGGCGCTTGAGATCGAAGATAACGCGCCGGCCGTTGGCTGGAGCGTTGTCATGGTTGGCAACGGCCGCGATCGCTTGCCAACCCAAAATTATTGGACCGCCGCCTGGGCGCCATCGGCCACTCCGTCTTACTATACGGGTTACACGTGGGCAGCGACACAGAGCGTTCGCTGGGGAACCAACACGGTCACATCCGTTGGCGTGCCGGTTGGCGTGGGACAAAATTCCAACGTGGCGTTTGTCACCACGTTCACTGGGAATACCACGTCGGACGCGCAGGGCGCCTCGGGCGATTCTGGTGGCGCGGTCTTTCACAAAGACGCGACGGGCGAGTGGTCGCTCAGTGGCGTGATGTTCGCTACCAATCGATATACGTCCCAGCCATCGAACACGTCAGTCTTCGGTAATGCGACGTTTAGCGCGGACCTATCGGCCTATCGCACGCAGATCCTCAGTTATATCGGCGTGAATGACGCGCCCAACGGCACAAATAAAACCGTCAGCATCCTGCAAGACACTTCTTATACGTTTGGCGTGAGCGACTTTGGATTTACGGATCCGCTGGACGCAACACCCAATACGCTGCTATCCGTGCGGATTTCCACTCTGCCAACGGCCGGAACGCTACGGCTCGACAACCAGGCGGTGACGTTCGGACAGTATGTGAGCGCCGCGGATATCAACGCCGGAAAGTTACGCTATTCGCCACCGGCCGGATCTTTGGGGGCCCCTTACGCCAGCTTTACGTTCCAGGTGCGCGATAACGGCGGCACGAAAAACGGCGGCATCGATCTGGATCAATGGCCCAATACGATGACGCTCAACGTCATCCGTCCGAACATCGCGCCGAGCGGCGCCAATAAAGCGGTCATCATTTCGGCCGGGGCGTTTGCTGTGCGAACGATGGACTTCGGTTTTTCGGACGCCGCGGATAGCACTCGGAACTCATTCTTGGCCGCCAAGATCACACAGCTCCCGGCGCAGGGCATGTTGGCCCTCGGCGGCGTGCCGGTGACCCTCGGACAATCAATCTCCGCCGCGGATATCGCTTCCGAACTGCTGACATTTACGCCAGGCGTGGTCGTGGTCGGTCTGAAGTACGCCGTTATCGGCTTTCAGGTGCAGGACGATGGTGGCACAGCCTTTGCTGGCGCCGATCTCGATCCCACGCCCAACACAATCACGTTTAACGTGACCGTTGCTGACTTGATCCCGCCAACCGTGCTCTCGATCGTCCCTGTCAACGGCGCTACCAATGTGTTCACCAGTGCGTCTGTCGGCATCAAATTCAGCGAAGCGCTCCTGGCTTCATCGGTCAATTCGACCACGATCAAGCTGAGCGATGGCGCCACGCAGGTTTCCGCTTCGGTCTCATACGACGCCTTGACGAGGACCGTTACGCTCACGCCGACAACGTCGTTGGCTCTATCCAAGACTTACACGGTCACCGTGCTTGGCGGGGCGAATGGGGTCAAGGATCTTTCCAGCAACGCCCTGCTGACAAACTTTGCGGCCACGTTGACCACTCGGGCCAACGAGCAGGTATTTCAACTCTTCAGCATTCTCGATGTCCCGGAAATCGTCGACATTGGAATCGACATTCCGCTCAACATGGGCGTGACCTTCTATGCTGATGTGGATGGGTCCGTAACGGGGCTGCGGTTCTACAAGAGTCAGCTCAACCTGGGCGTCCACACGGCAAGTATCTGGTCCAGCAGCGGCGTGTTGCTCGCCTCGGCCACGTTTACCAATGAAACCGCCAGCGGCTGGCAGCAGGTAAACTTCAGCACGCCGGTGGCGATTATCGCCGGCCAGAGTTACATCGCCTCGTATTTCGCCAGCCAAGGGCATACTTCCATAACCCCGGATTACTTTGTGGAGGGGCGAGACAGCGGGCCACTCCACGTCCTGCCTGAGGGGGGCGTATTCAACTTCAACCCGGTTAACTCGGTTCCGACAGAGTCGATCGACGCCGGCAACCCTTGGGTCGATGTGCTGTTCTCCCCCAACGAGCATTACGACGGGGCAGGTTACGCCCTGAAGGATCTCGCTCCGGCGCAACCTGCGCCATTGGAAGTAGCAGTCCCGTCTGTGGCGCCGGTCGAAGCGAGAGTCGATGCCGTTGTTGCGGCGTTGGTCGTTACCGACGAAGCGGCTCGGCATATCTCGCCTCGCGCGCGTCATGAAGATCCTAGCGCTAACGGGTTACGTCATGCCGATGCGCTGCGACGTTCGATTGTGGATCACGTCATTCAAGGACTGCCGCGCCGCCGCTGGTGGTAGCCTTTGAAAATGTTCGTGGCGGTTTCTTGCGCGATTGTCGCCTCTGACGAGTCGTTGCTAGAATTGGGCGCTCGTCTGAAGGAACGCTGCGCAACGGCGTGGCGCCGGGCGAGGGGCCGCAATCCATGCGAGGACTTCATGCACGCATCCGCTACCGCGCGCTTGACGCGGATCAATATCTTTCCGATCAAGTCAATGGACGGCGTTTCGGTCGAGCAAGTCAAGGTGCTAGCCAGCGGCGCGCTAACGGGCGACCGGCGTTTTGCCCTGCGAGACGCGCAGGGGGACTGGGTCAACGGCAAGCGGTTCCCGAAAATTCATCTACTACGCGCCACTTTTACCGCCGGCGCCCAGCAGGTCACCCTCCGCAGCGAGCTGGACGGCCGCCAAGGGACGTTCGTCTTATGCGATGAGGGCACAGGCGAGGCCGCGCGCGATCGGCCGGGGCTGGCGGCGTGGCTGAGCGATTTCTTCGGCCAACGCGTCCTGGTGATCGAAGACCCGCGGGCTGGTTTTCCGGACGATACCGAGTCGCCGGGCCCGACGGTCGTAAGCAACCAGACGCTAGCCGAGGTGATGCGCTGGTTCGATCTCCCTTCGACCGATGACGCGCGGCGGCGGTTCCGCGCGAATCTCGAGATCGAAACGTCGGCGCCGTTTTGGGAAGATCGGCTGGTCGTCACCGCGGGCCAGGCCGTGCCTTTCTCGATCGGCGACGTCAACTTCGAAGGGACGAATCCATGTGCGCGTTGCCCCGTGCCACCGCGCGATCCATCGACCGGCGAAGTCATTCCCGGCTTCGCCCGCAAGTTCGCGGACGAGCGAGAGGCAACGCTTCCACCCTGGGCAGAACCAAGCCGGTTCGACCACTTCTACCGCCTATCCGTCAACACGCGCCCAGCGACAGTGGGAAGCGAAGGAGTGATCCGCGTAGGCGACACGCTTGGAATGAGCTGAACCTCGGATGGCAACGCCCACAAGGCAGACCAAAAAACAGAAAGCGGTTCCAGGCGCTTTTCTGCACCCCCGCATCGGCCGCGCTCAGCTTGGAGAGCGGCAAATGCAGTAGGGAGCCATCTTTCTTTTGCAGGTAGACGATCCCGTCTTGGAAGTCGGCGAGTTCGGCTTCGACGTGGTGCGTTCCTCCGGCGTCGCGCCATTCGCGCGCAGCCGCCAGGCCACATCCATTCGCGGATGACGATCATCGACGACGATAGAGGTTGCCAGGCGATCGAGGCGGTTGCACGCATCGTCTGGGAAAGACGAGTTTGCCGCAGCAGGTCACACCGGCAAGACTTCGATTACGCAGACGTCGGCCGATGTCGGGATGATGCGCGCAAGTCGCAGCCCGGCGGCGTCGAATAGGCGCCGGTACTCTGCTTCGGTCCGTTCCATGCCGCCTGGCAGGACCATCATCGCCAGGTCAAAGTACTTGCCGGGCGCCGGTTCATTGCCGGGCTGGATGACGTGTTCGACCACCAGCAATCGCGCTTGCGAGCTCATTGCCTGGCGGACGCAGCGGAGGATCTGCACGCTTTGGTCGTCAGTCCAATCGTGGATGATGTGCCTGAGGATGTAGGCGTCGCCGCCGGCCGGCGCGGATTCGAAGAAGCTGCCCCCTATCGTTTGGCAGCGCGCGCTTAGGCCTGCCGCTTGCAGGCGCTCGGCCGCAGCTGCGACGACGTGCGGCAGATCGAACAGCACGCCTTGCATCGTTTCGTGGCGCGTGAGGATTTCGGCGAGCGTGCTGCCGTTGCCGCCGCCGACGTCGATGAGCGTGCCGATCTTCGAAAAATCGTACGCGTTGAGCATCGCCGCGGTTTCGCGTCCGTGGATGCTGGTCATGGCAGCGTCGAAGATTCGCGCCTTTTCTGGATGCTCGCCTAAGAAGTCAAACAGGGGCCGCCCAAACCGATGTTGGAAGGCGCACTCGCCGGTTTGCACGTTATGGAGCAAGTCGCCCCAGGCGTAATACGGTTCCCCGCCCAGCATCATGGCCATGGCCCATTGAGAATCGGGCGCGTCTTTGCGGAGCGCGTCGGCCATGGGCGTGAGACGAAACGTGCCGTCGGACGCTTCGGCAAAGATCCCGGCGCTGGCCAACGTTCGCAGTAGTCGATAGAGCGATAGCGCGTGCGTCTTGGTTTGCGCCGCGATCTCGTCTGCGTGCATGGGGCCGTCGGCCAGCAGATCCGCGATGCCCAGGTGGGCGGCCACGTGGACGGCCTGCGTGAGCCAGTTCCCGGTGAGCAACCGGCCGAGTTCCATCGAAGGGGTCGTTGAAGGCGTCTTTGAATCCATGAACCGAGGTATCCTGTAACGATTGTGCGCGGCGCGGCGCGGCGCTCGGTTGGCCGTCCCAAGCGGGGAGCCCTGTTATTTTCAGGCTTATTGTTGAAGAGCCGCCGCCGCACGGCAAGGCGCAGTGAATCTGGTGAGGAATCGCATCTGCCGTTTGTGAGATTCTCGCAAGCTGCCGCGAGTCCGCTTAGCATCGTCACGGCTGTCAGGTAAACTGATAGGGATGACCCACCGGCGGCGATTCACGTTTTCCGGGCCGCCCAATTGCCTACCTGTTTTCCGCACCCGCACTGGATTCTGGACGCCGTGATGCAATTTCGCTTGATTGGCTTCGTTGGACTCTTTCTGTTTTTGATCGTCGGCGTTGCGCCGCAATCGGTTTGCTGGGCCGAAGATCTGCTGCGCGATTTGCAAACCCGCGCAGTCAACGATGGAACCGCCCCCTGGGGTTATTGGGGATCGAAGCCGGACAAATACATGGGTTGGTCCACGCACTCCAACCGCTTAATCCCGGCGTACACGTTTGGGCTGTCGCTCGATAGCGTGCGCGGAGAACGCAGCGTCTATCGCGACGCCAAGCGGTTGACGGAGTTGTATGGCCGCCTGCCGGAGCAAACGCTCAATCCGCAGGCGGAATACTTCGATCAAACGGACATCGCCCGGTTGCAGCGAGACGCGGCCGCCGCCGGCAAGAAGTACGTGATCCTGATCGTCTTCGACGGCATGGATTGGCAAACGACGCAAGCCGCCGCCATCTACCAGTCCGGCAAGGTGGGCTACACCGAGGGACGCGGAAAAGGCTTGTACTGGCTCGAGTATCGCGGCGCGCCGACGGACTACGGCTACTTTGTCAGTTCGCCCCATAACGACGGCACGCAGACTGACGTGGATGCCCAGACGCTGCGGAACATCGGCGGGACAAAACCAGGTGGCTACAACAGCGAGCGCGGTGGACCGAACCCCTGGACCCACGGCACCGACCCAGAGTATTTGATCGGCCAGGCGCGCGATTGTCCGCACGCAGTGACCGATTCGGCCGCGTCGGCCACCAGCCTGTGCGCAGGTATAAAGACCTACAATGATTCCATAAATATCGATGCCATGGGGCATCAGGCGTCGACCGTTGCACATGAGATGCAGGCCAAGGGGTACGCGATTGGCGTCGTGACGAGCGTGCCGATCAGCCACGCCACGCCGGCCTGCGCGTACGCGCACAATGTTTCGCGGGATGACTTTCAGGACATCTCTCGCGATCTGCTCGGACTGAAGTCCGTGGCGCACCGCGAGAAGCCGCTGCCGGGCGTGGATGTACTGTTAGGCGCCGGCTGGGGGGCCGATCTGACCGAAGACAGCAAGCAAGGGGCGAACTTCGTCGCCGGCAATAAGTATCTGGCGCCCGGCGATCGCGAGCGCGTTGACGTCGACAACGGGGGAAAGTATGTCGTCGTCGACCGTCAGGCGGGCCGTAACGGCAAGACCGCGCTCGCCGCAGGGGCCGACCGCGCCGCGCGCGACGGCAACCGTTTGCTGGGCTTCTTTGGAGCCAAGACCGGTCACTTGCCATTTAAGACCGCCGATGGCGACTACAACCCAACGATTGGCGTCAAACGGACCGCCGAGGAGTACACGCCGGCCGATCGCGACGAGAATCCAACGCTGGCCGAGATGACAAGCGCCGCGCTCAAAGTCCTCTCGACCAATAAGACCGGCTTCTGGCTGATGATCGAAGCGGGGGAGGTCGACTGGGCCAATCACGACGACAACCTCGACAACTCCATCGGCGCGGTGGCCAGCGGAGACGACGCCTTCCGGGCCGTGGCGGACTGGGCCGAGGCCAACCATTGCTGGGATCAGACCGCGGTCATCCTGACGGCCGATCACGGCCATTATCTGCACCTGGTGAAGCCGCAAGAGCTGCTGCCGCCGGCGAATACGGCGTCGAGCAAAGCGGCCAGAGGGCCGGCCGACGAGGCCCAATCGCCATAGAAACCGCGTCTGTGTACGCGGTATTTCGCCAGATAACCATCGCATAAGGATGCACGCCAGGCGTGTGTCTTCGGTCGCCGACCGAGCGCGATCGCGCGGCGCAGCGAGACGCTTAACCCAGCCACCACATGGGGCTTTGGTGGAGGTTTCGTGCGCTAACTTTTTCGCCAAATAGTATTCCATTTGACAAATCCTTGGTATACTTTTTTGCGATTGGTTTCGGCGGGCGCAGGTTCGACCAGATGCACGCGATTGCGTTTTCTGGAGTCCGTGTCCTCGATGGCCAGCAACGTTGGGCCAAACTCGGCCCCTTTTTTCTTGACCCGGAAAGCATTACGGCGGGTCGACATGCCCTCGCACAGGAGATGAATGGTGGGCAAGAAGTTGTACGTAGGAAACCTTCCCTACAACGTTAGTAGTTCCGATCTAGAGCAGATGTTCGCGCCGTTTGGCGACGTGCAAAGCGCTCAGGTTATCGAAGACCGTGAAACGGGTCGAAGCAAAGGCTTCGGTTTTGTTGAAATGGGATCCGATAATGACGCGCAGGCTGCCATCACCGGACTGAATGGTCAGGACCAGGGCGGTCGTCCTCTGACGGTAAACGAGGCCAAGCCTCGCGAAGATCGTGGCGGCGGCGGCGGTGGCGGTGGTGGATACGGTCGTGGGGGTGGCGGTGGCGGCGGCGGTGGTCGCGGCGGACGTTACTAAGCGACGCCGGTTGACTACAGCCTGTTTGCGACTGCGATTCGATATCGGGTTTGCCGAGTCTGTTGCGTGGGGCATGCTTTTGTACCCACGCGATCGCGGCATGTTCGTCTGGATCGAGACCGCAATCGTCGGTTGCATGATCGTTGACTGTAAGATGCGGACTGCAGGATGGGCGTCGCCCGATTTTGTTTTGTGCAAGATCGGCATAAGCGACCGTTCTGCCTGGTTATTATCGAAACGCCGCCGGGATCATTGCCGGCGGTATTTTAGCGCTCCAAGCGCTGCGCGGTGATGCAACGTTGAAAAGCGTTTCATCCTCGGGGTGTTCCGCGCCTTCTATCCAGCGCTGCTTCCGCGGCGCACTTTGGAATTCCGCGCTCTGCCGGCCATTAAAAACAGGCCGTTGCAACAGGCAGTTGCGGCATTTTTTTTCTTTCCCAGGCTCTGGAGCAAAGCTTCGGTGCGGCCCGCAAAACCATGATTTACGTCGCTGTTTTGCCATCACATCCATGTGGGGGAGCGGCCTTTCGAGAGCGTCAACACGCTGCGGAATATCACAACAAGTGTCCTATTGCTGTTGTGCGGATCTTCGCATTTTACCGGGCGAAACGCCGATTATTTTCAATTCGCGCATACGCCGAATGTCAGTAGACAAATCGCATTGCGCGTAAATACAACTAATACGCTCGTCAAAGTTAGCTTGCGTTCGGGGGGGATGGCGACAAGAATGATTCAGTGAGCTGATTGCCACTTCTACCCGCATTGATGCGTGGGATGTGGTTTTTGGCCAAGAGCAAGAAAGTGTCCGCGGATCGCAAGACGCTGATCGGCGGGCCGCCTGCCGCGATGGGCATGAACTGTCTGGGAAAGTCCGACTGATTCCTCCGCATGGGGCATCAGTCTGACACTTTGGACGTTCGGGATCGCGTCAGTCCAGAAGTGCAATGGCGCCGCCGTTAGCCGGGCAGACGGCAGACCAGTCTGAGTTAGCGCACTAGTGCGCAGGGAACAAGAGCGTGATCGACGAGGACGTTCAACTAGATATTGCTGCATGCGCGCACGCCGCCACGGTCTGCGCTTGCTTCAATTTTCGCAAGGCTTCGCGCGCCGTTACGCAGCACTTCGACGAGCTGCTACATCCCACCGGGTTGCGGTCGACCCAGTTGGTGATTCTGCTCGCCGTAGCGGTGTACGAATCGAGCGGCATGGCGGAGTTGGCCCGCGCCCTGGTCATGGACCGCTCGACGCTGACTCGCAATCTTCGCCCTTTGATCAACCAGGGCTTGTTGACGTTGAACCTGGGTCAGGACCGCCGGACCCGCTTGATCCAACTGACGCCAGCGGGGCGGAAGTCCCTGCAAGTTGCGATCCCTGTGTGGGAAAAAGCCCAGAGCGATTTTGTAGCGCAACTGGGGGACGATCGCTGGACGACGCTCTTGGGCCTGCTGGGCCAGACGGTCAAGGTCGTCTTGGCCGATCTCAAGCCGTAGCAGCCGGCGGCGACGACTCACGCTGCAGGCGCTCTCGCTTTAGCGCTTGGCCTTTTTCTTCGCCCGCGGCTTTTCTGGCTCCGCGCGGCGTTTGCCCTTCTCGCGCAGGCATTCCAGTTCCAGATCCGTCGCCGCGCGCGCTCCCCATTGCTCCAACTGATCCAGCCACTCGTGGGCTTTGTTGGCGTTGAGCTGGAAGTTTTGCGCGTTTTCTTCCTCGGCCTGGCGGGCCATTGCGCGGAACACTCCGGCTAGATCCAGGACACGGAGCGCCAGGTCGTCGAGCGTTTCCGGCGAAAATTTGCTGAGGGTCATGGTGGCGAACTCGCGAGGGTCAGGGCAGGGGGGCGTTTTACCGGCCGGGCGCGGGGTTGCGCCCGGGCTCATCGTAACCGGCCGGCGCCGGCCTGTCGAGCGAAATTATCCAAATAGCCCAGATGATCAATCAGTTCTACGTTCAAAAAAATGGTCAAAAATATGGTTGAAAATTGACGGCACGGCGCAGTAGGATCAGCACGCGCCGGGGGTGAGTCCCTGGGCCCGGCGCCGTTGCCGCCAGCGTTCTCCGGCCCCACTGTTGCGAGGTCCAAACCATGTTTCAAGACCGCCGGTCCATCGACCGTGGCGATGCCGTGCCCTGCCGCTCTGAGCGCGCCGGCCACAATCCAATCTCCGATGATGACGCCATCGCCCACTCATCTGGCCATCCATTCGGCAATGATTCGGGCAATGAGCTCGAAAATGAATCCGACGACGCGTTCGAAGATGACTTCATGGGCGAGGATGACTTGCCACCCGATTACGATCCGGAGAAGTGGGATGACTTTGGGGCCGATTTTGACGACGAAGAACCGGAGCCCGCCATCGGCGATTTCTGGCCCGAGCTCGATACGGACGAACCTTTGTAGCCGCCGGCAAACCGCTGACCCGCTGCGCAGGCAGGATTTGCGCGGCTCGCAATTTTATTTCAGGAGGACCCACGGATGATTTCCGCCGAACGAATCGCACACGTCCGACGATTGCTCGAGACCGAACCGGAACTTTCGCAACGCGATATCGCGCTACGCACAGGCGTCAGCCGCGCGACCGTTGGTCTGGTGGCAAGTGGCCGCCGGCGAGACCACGTCCCCAGACCGATTGAGGAAGAACGCCCTAAGGGGCCACCGGCGCGGTGTCCTGGCTGCGGTGGAATGGTCTACCATCCGTGCCGCCTGTGCCGCGTCCGATCGCTCCAAACGGGGCAGCGCGAGCAAAACGAGCGGCGCAGGAACAATCCGTTTGTCGACGCGTCGGCGGCGCCGCGGGACCGCGCCGGCGAGCGAATGGACCAGGACCCTCGCGCAGGCGTTGACCGTTCGCCTTGGCCCGGCGCGGTCCCTTTTTCTGCGTGAGGGAAGTCTGTCGGCCGGTTATACTCGGGCTGCTCCGCTTGCGGATCCCGCCTGATATTGCGACGTACCGCCACGCCCCCGCCTGAGGAATGTTGCTGTGTTGCGCATCACGCCAGTTCGTTTTTTTCCGTCGTCCCGAATCCTGACCGCGGCGTCAATCGCTCGCGCTGTCTTGGCGACTATCGGAATGCTTGCCACTTGGACTCTGTGGACCGGCGCGGTCCGCGCGGACGGCCTTTCGCCAGAGGAGGCGCTCAAGGGATTTCGCGTCGCGCCGGGCTTTCAGCTCAAACTGTTCGCCAGCGAGCCGATGATCCGCCAGCCCGTCTCGATGAGCTTCGACGATCGCGGTCGGATGTGGGTGATCCAATATTTGCAGTATCCCAATCCAGCAGGTCTGACCGCCGTCAAAGTCGATCAGTATCTACGGACTAAATACGACCGCGTGCCGGAGCCTCCGCCGCGCGGACCGCGCGGCGCGGATCGCGTCACGATCCTGCAAGACACCAACGGCGACGGTCAGGCCGATACGGCCAAGGACTTTGTCGCTGGCTTGAATCTGGCGACCGGTCTGGCGATTGGGCATGGCGGCGTGTTTGTCGCGCAGGCCCCTTATCTGTTGTTCTATGCGGATCGTAACCATGACGATGTTCCGGACGGCGATCCCGAAGTGCTGCTGACCGGCTTTGGGCTCGAAGACGCGCACGCTCTGGCGAATAGTTTGCAGTGGGGCCCAGACGGTTGGCTCTACGGCGCGCAAGGGAGCACGGTTACGGCCAATATTCGAGGCGTGACGTTTCAGCAGGGGATCTGGCGCTATCATCCGGTGACTAAAGCCTTCGAGCTATTCGCCGAAGGGGGTGGCAACACGTGGGGCGCGGATTTCGATCGCCACGGCGCCATGATCGCCGGCACCAACTACGGTGACCTGGCGATGTTGCACCAGGTGCAAGGGGGCTATTACGTCAAAGGCTTCGCCAAGCACGGCGAGCTGCAGAATCCGCACGCGTATGGTTATTTCGAGCACGTCCCATATCGCGGGTTCAAAGGTGGGCACGTCACCTGTGGCGGAGTGGTCTACCAGGGGGGCGCGTTTCCGGAGCAATTCACAAATCAATACATCGCCGCGAACGTTCTTTCCAACGCCATCTATTGGCACAAGATTGCGCCCAATGGATCGACCTTCAAGAACACGTTTGGCGGAGACCTGATCACCACGGACGATCATTCGTTTCGGCCCGTCGACTGCACCGTCGGCCCGGATGGCAGCCTGTTTGTGGCGGATTGGTACGACAAGCGCGCGAACCACGTCGATCCCAAGGATGACTGGGACCGCAGCAATGGGCGGATCTACAAGCTGGTAGCCGACGGTACGCCGGTAATTGGCGAGTTCGATCTTTCGAAACTCTCTAGCCAGGAACTCGTCGGCCTGCTGTCGCGCAAAAACGCCTGGCAAGCCCGCGAAGCGAGGCTGCTGTTGGCGGAACGTCGAGACAAGAGCGTGCTGCCGGAACTGCGCCGCGCGGCGCTCGACGAAAACAACACCGCCAAGAACTCTGATCTGGCGCTGCAATCCCTGTGGGCGCTGTACGTCAGTGGCGGCTTTGACGACGGAACGGCGCTTGCGCTGTTGTCGCACAAAAACGAACACTCGCGCGAGTGGGCCGTGCGGCTGTTGGGGGACGAGCGGCGCGTATCGCCTGCCGTTGCAGAGCGTTTCAACGCCATGGCCGCCAGCGATCCCAGCGCAATCGTTCGGAGCCAACTGGCGTGCACCGCGCGGCGGCTGTCCGCCGAGCAGGGGATTCCGCTCACCGCGGCGCTGTTGTCGCGGGACGAAGATCAGGCGGACCCACACATTCCGCTGCTGCTGTGGTGGTCGATCGAAGACAAGGCGGGATCCGACCGGCAGCGCGTGCTTGAGACGTTTGCCACGCGGGACGCTTGGAACCATGCGCTCATTCGCTCGACGATTTTGCCTCGACTGGCGCGACGTTACGCGGCCGTAGGCGAAGACGCGGATTGGACCGCGTGCGCCGCGCTACTGGCCGCCGCGCCGGGCCGGGCGGAAACCGGAGCGCTACTCGATGGGATCGATAAGGCCCTCTCTGGCCGTCGACTGGACTCCGTGCCGCCGGCGCTTGCTCGGTTTGTCGATTCGCTGAAGATCGAAAATGAAACGGATCCGCTCTGGATTCGCTGCGCCGTCCGTTTGGGGAGTTCCGCCGCGCTCGACAGGGCCTTGGCGCTTTTGTCCGATAACGCCACCGCGCAGCCGTCGCGGCTTGCGCTCGCTGAGATCGCCGGCCAGGCGGCCGATCCGCGCGTGATTGCGCCCCTGGTGAAACTGGTCGATCCGGCGATCCCGGCCGCGCTGCAGGCGGCGGCCCTGACGGCGCTTGCCCGTTATGACGACGCCGCGATTGCCGATCGCGCGATTGAGTATCTGCCAGGCTCCGGGGGCGACCTGCGGACCAAGACGCTGGCGCTATTAAGCGGGCGGGCAGCCTGGGCAACGCGATTGCTCGAAGAGGTTGACGCCGGCCGCCTGAAGCCGGAGGAGATCACCGCGGCGCAGCTGCGGCAATTGGCGCTCTTCAAGCAGCCGCGCGTGGAGGAGCTATTGGTCAAGCACTGGGGAACGATCGCCGAGGCAACGCCGGCTGAGAAACGCGCCCGGATGCATGGAATCAATGTCTCGTTGAACCTGGCCAAGGGAGACGCCGCAAAGGGCAAACCACTTTTCGTTAAACATTGCGGCGTCTGTCACACGTTGTTCAACGAAGGGAACAAGATCGGGCCTGACCTGACGGGCGCCGAGCGGAAGAATCGCGAGTTTCTGCTATCGAGCATGGTCGATCCCAACGCAGTGATCCGCAAGGAGTATTTCAACTACGTCGTCGAGACCAAAGACGGCCGCGTGCTGACAGGCCTGATCGTCGAAAGCTCGCCGCAGACCTTCACGCTGCTCGACGCGAAGAATCAGAGAACCTTGCTGGCGGCCGAAGACGTCGAACGAACCGATCGCTCGGCCCAATCCCTGATGCCAGAAAAAATCCTGGACGACCTGACAGCAGACGAAGTCCGCGACCTGATCGGGTACATCCAAAGCGACGGGCCGGGGAAGTGACGGGCAGTAGTTGCCACGTCTTTTTCTGCTTGGCGACATTTAGTCTGCTGAAATGTCACCGAGTTACCATACTCAAAAAGTGCTGGTAGACTAGAAGGCAGACCCCTGTCGCGTCCGTGGCAACGAGGACGCAGATTGCCCGTGATCGATGTTTGGCTGGTGTCCAGGTTTTCTATTTGAGAATTGCGAGAAACAGAATGCCTTATCAGTTTCCGCCAGATGTGCAGCAGCTCGTCCGCGAGCAACTTGCGCACGGTTACACATCAGAAGACGACGTGCTGCGTGATGCGCTGCGCGCTTTCAGCGAATTGAAATTGCGCGAGGCGGAACTGCTGGCCGACGTTCGCGCTGGCTTGGATCAAGCGGATAGAGGACTTGCCAGATCGCTCGACATCGATGCCTTGATTGACCGATGTGCGTCCAAGCTATCTGCTGAAGGCGTTCCCGACTGATGGCCACGATGAAGTGGACACCTGCGGCGGAAGATGATCTCGAGCAGATCTTTCTCTACCTTGGTCGAGAGAAGCAGAGCCTAAATGCGGCCGAAAAAGTCGTTCGCGACATCGTTTCCAAGGCATGGACCTATGCCGACGAACCCCTGCTCGCGGCGATTCGACCGGAATTCGGAATCTCCGTCCGCTCGTTTCATATTCATCGGTAAGTTGTCATATATCGTCCCGTGGTCACGGGGATTGAAGTAATCCGCGTGATCCATAGTTCACGTGACGCAATAAGCGTCATGCGACGGCAGTCGACTTAAAGCGAATGGCGCCAAATCGGCGATCAGACCAGCACGGCAGTAGCTCCGCAATGTGCCGCCACGACGCTCTTAATCCCGGTCGTTCGACCGCATCACCAGGTAGAGCAGCGTCATGATCGATTGCAGCGTGGCGGCGACGTAGGTCCAGGCGCAGGCGTTGAGCACGCGGTTGACGTAGACCATGCGGTCGCCGTCGACGATTCCCAGTCCGACCAGTTGTTGTTTCGCGCGGTTGCTGGCGTTGAATTCGACCGGCAGGTTGACGACCTGAAAGAAGACCACGGCGGCAAAGAGCAGGATGCCGGCCAGGATCAGTGGCTTGGCGCCCAGCATCATGCCGAAAAAAAACAGCACCATGCTGAAGCCGGAGCCGAGATTTGCCACCGGCACGGCCGCGTTGCGAATCACCAACGGCGCATACGCGTGGGCGTCCTGGATGGCGTGCCCTGCTTCGTGCGCGGCGATCCCTACGGCCGCCAGCGTTCGGCTTTGGTAGACCTCGGTGCTCAGACGCAAGACCTTGGCCCGTGGGTCGTAGTGGTCCGTTAACTGGCCGGGGACTTGCTCGACATCAATCTGATGCAGGCCGGCCGAGTCCAACACGTGGCGCGCAGCGGCGGCGCCACTGAGCTGCGCCGGCTGTTTCTGAGCCTCGGCATAAGCGGAATGAACGCGCATCTTCGCCCACAGCGCCAACAAAAAGGCCGGGGCGAGAAACACGAAATAGATCGGGTCAAAGAAGTACATAGTCGTCAAAACGCTCCTTGCGTTGTGGATCTGCCCTGTGTGTATTCGTCGTTGGCGTCAAAATATGCCGTCGCCAAAATATGTCCGCGTAAAATATGCTGATTGCGCCTCTGCGGCCATGGAACAATTCTTGACTGCGGAAATAGCGTGCTTTTCTACGCACTGCGAACTCAAAAAGTTCGATCCCTAAACCATTGCCACGGCAAGACTTGCTTGGAGCCAGCGGCGAGGCCATTTTCCCGCTGCGTCGGCCCGAACATTCTTGGCTGCGTAAACCGCTTATTTTGCCCCGTTCGTTGGCTCTGCTCGTTATCGCGTGGTATCTTTCCATGCGGTGAGTGCTGTGCTTCCTACCTCACAAAGCGCGGAGCGCGCTTCCTACCACAGGCGAACGGACGCGCCGGAGTTCGGGTTCCCTATAGCCCGTTTGCGAGTTGAATCCATGATCCATTCGATTGCTCTGCCTACTTCGCGTTTGTTCGCTCTGTTGCTGCTTTGCGTTTCGCTCGTTCCGCTCTGCGGTTGTGGCGATGTCCGCACTTCGCGCGCTGCCGCCTCGCCGCCAGTGGAGCCAACCATTCCTTCGGACGATGACGTCCTGCGAGACCGCATTGACTCTGCGTATGCCCTGACAGGTCGCCGTCATTTGGTGGCCGAGACCAACGCCGCGTGGCAGGTCGTCCACGGCATCCTGGCGTTCGGCCCGGATTTGATGCTGGACGTGCAAGGCAAACCAGTCTCGGCGCTTGGGTACTTGCAAGGGGGCGGCCGTCTGAATGGCTGGGTGCTTGTGCCCGGCGATAAAGGCCTCGAAGCGATTTTGGAACCTGGCAGCAAGAGCGGCCAAGGGCACGAAGACCAGTGGTTGGGTTATCTGTCGTTGATTGGCCTGAAAGACACCACGCCCATCAAGGTGGGCGATCGCACTTTTACCGTTCGCGACCTGATGAATCAGGCGATGTGGGACATCTACCCCGGCATGGAATCGACCTGGACTCTGATGGGCCTCGCGGCGTACGTGCCGGAAGAGACGCAATGGAAGTCGAAGAACGGCGAAGATTGGACGACTGAGCGCGTCGTGCAGATGGAGTCGACGCTCGATCCGACGCCCGACTTGCGCAACAGCGCTTGCGGCGGGACGCATCGTCTGGTCGGTCTGACCGTGGCGCTGCAGCGGCATCTGAAGAATGGCGGAAAACTCACCGGTGGCTGGCGCGCCGGCCAGGACCGGATCGATCAGGCCGTGCAGATGTTTCGCGGGTACCAGCAAACGGACGGGTCTTTCTCGAGCGACTACCTGCGACGCGCCAACGGCACGCCCGACATTGGTCAGCGGATCGGAACCACAGGCCACACGCTGGAGTTCATGGTTTTGGCCCTACCAGAATATGAGTTGCGTAGCCCTTGGATCACCAAGGCGGTCGTCCGCTTGTGCGATATGCTGGAGAACACTAAGGACTACGACCTAGAGTGCGGCGGTCTGTATCACGCCGCCCGTGGCTTGCGACTTTATCGCGAGCGCCGCTTCGGATCGCCGCCCCCATCGCCCGAGGCCCACGCGGAAGCCAAGATTACGCCAGCGGCTTAATGGGCGGCGCTGAACGAACGAAGACAAAAAAACTGCGGCCGTTCGAATGCGTTTCGAACGGCCGCGGTTTTGTATTGCGCGTTGGATGGTCGCCGGATTATTTGATCGGCGAGTAATCCGTTGGCTTCAGGAACTGCGAGCTGACCTTGCTGGTGAGCGAGCCGTTCTTTTGGGTTTCCTTGAAGACGGCTTGCCATTCCGGGTCGCCCATGAAACCTTTCCAAGACTTCTCGCGGGCTTCCTTGCTGGGATAAGCCAGGATGTAGACCAGCGTGTTCTTGGCTTCGGGGCCTTCGGTCGGGACCCAGTAGCCGATCAACGTCATGCCGTGCTTCTCGAACAGCTTGTTGGTGTGATCGCGGAAGCGGCTGTGGAGTTCCTCGAACTTGCCATCGGCGGCGATGTAGGTCCGCATTTCAAAGAATCGCTCCGGCGCGGCGGCCTTATCTTCGGCCCGGGCGGTCATGCCAATCAGCACGTAGGCGGCGGCCGTGCCACAGATCAGGGACAAAATCACCCAGCGGAATTTAAGCTTCAGGGGAGCGGTGGCCATGCGTCATTCTCCTAAGTTGTTCTGTCAGCGAGAGGATTGCGGCGTTCGGGGCGGTCTGTTGGACCGCGCCGCCCAGGGGCGCAACTGAAATGTAGGTCACAAGCGGATCGCAGGCGCGATGGGCTCTGTTTACGGTCCCCGTCACGCGCCTGAGCATGATCTACCGCCGCGCGGAGATTGTCAAACCTCGGGCGGTTCCGGGCTGGTTGCGATGCCGTTTGAACGTTTCTGCGGACCCTCGCGTGGCTCAAAGTAAGAAATGATAGACGCTCAAGGCCAGTATTAGACCCACTAGGGTCGAGACGCCTCCGGAATCGTCAACAATCGCAAGCAATGGAATCGTGAGCGGACCGACGATGAAAATGCCTGCCGCCGCGGCCAAAAGATAGCGAAACCCTGTTTTGTCTTGGCGATATCCCATACAGTCCTTCGCCCATGGTACCGCTTGGCAAAACCCTCGCCGAGCGGTCAAGTGGCGGCGGGGCAATTCGAGCGATATCCACCTGCCCGCTCACGACCTTTCACTTGTGTCGGCCGCTGGCGATTCATTACAATGGATCAGTCGTCTTCGATGCGTCGACGATCCCCGCCAGTGCAACCCTCCCGGCACGACTGTATGACGCAATCTGATCGCTCCTCGTCTCCCCGCGCAGCAGTTTTGCGCGGTAAGACGTCAACTCCATCCAATGATTCGCACGCCTGCGATGATTTTCGTCAGGCGCGCCGGTTCAGCCGTCGGGCGGCGCTCGCCGCTGGGGGCGTCGGCCTGTTGGGATTGGGGATGGACGGGCTAGGTATTGCACGCGCAGAGGGGGCTCGCGCGGTGAAGGACCGCGTTGCGGGGCAAGGGACGAACAAATTGCAGGCGCCTGGCTTCGGCCGCGCAAAGTCTTGCATCTTTCTGTTCATGTGGGGCGGGCCAAGCCAGCTCGACACCTTCGATCCCAAGCCGGACGCGCCGCGCGAAATCCGCGGACCGTTTGACACGATCGCCACGGCCGTTCCAGGGCTGCGGTTCTCGGAACATTTTACAGGCGCCGCAAAGCTAGCCGATCGACTGGCGGTAATCCGGTCGCTCCACCACAACGATCCGGCCCATTTGTCCAGCGGTCACGCCACGCTCACAGGGCATCGCGCGCCGGTGCTGAATAGCGACGCCGAGCCACCCAGCGAGCGCGACACGCCGCACGTCGGCTCGGTGGTTGCGCGGCTCCGCGCCGCGGCCAGCGATAGCGTGCCATCCTTCGTCACGCTGCCGTGGCTGGCCTATCATCCGGCCGCGCCCGGGGGCAAGGCGCCAGGGCAGCATGGCGGTTGGCTGGGATCGCGCTTCGACCCGATGTTGCTGACCGGCGACCCCAACGCGCCGGATTGGCGCGTCGCCGAGTTGTCTTTGCCGGACTCGATTTCACAACAGCGACTGGAAAGCCGACAGGCGTTACTGCGAGATGTCGACGCTCAGCGAAGATTGCTCGACGCCGCGGCCAGCGGGACGGCCGCCGGCTTTAAGCAGCAAGCGTTTGATCTGTTGAGTTCCGGCTCAGCGCGATCTGCCTTTGATCTCTCAGCCGAAACCGAAGCCACGCGCGAGCGGTACGGTCGCAACATTCATGGTCAGTGCCTGCTGTTGGCGCGGCGGTTGGTGGAAAACGGCGTCGGGCTGGTTTCCGTCAATTGGCACAACGACGGCCAGAATTTTTGGGACACGCACGGCAATAACTTCAATCGTCTGAAGAACGACCTGATCCCGCCGGCAGACAAGGCACTCTGTGCGCTGATCACGGACCTGGAAGAACGCGGCATGCTGGACGAGACGATCATCGCCTGGGTGGGAGAATTCGGTCGCAAGCCGCGGATCACCAACAAAACGGGTCGCGAGCACTGGCCGTACTGTTATAGCGGTCTGTTGGCCGGCGGCGGCATTCGCGGTGGGTCTGTCTACGGCGCAAGCGACAAGATGGCGGAGCATCCGGCCGATCTCCCCTGCACGCCGCAGGATTACGCCGCGACGATCTATCACGCCCTGGGGGTCGATCCCTCGCTGATGTTGCCGGACCGGTTTGGCCGTCCACTGCGGATCTGCGAAGGGGAACCACTCACGGCGCTGTTTGGTTAGCTGCGAATTGAAGAACTTGATCTCGGCCTTCGCCTTGCCCCAGGTCTAAATACCGCCGGCAGGTCCCCCAGACGGCTGGGTTATTGTTTGACAACGGGCTTGGCGGCGGTTTAAGGTCATGGGAGCTAGCGGCGGTCGTCTTCGGGGGGAGAAACCGCCGCTCCCCACGCTGAGTCCATCCCACCAGAAAACCTTCGCTCGAAACAGTCGCCACCCGCAAGGGAAACGCTGCCAAGAGCGAAACCACGCCACCCGAGTTCGACGTCTCGTCCATTACACGCCAGGACGATCGTTGGATTGCAAAGCTAAGAGAGTCGCGCTGTCGGAATGACCCGACAGCAGCAGATTTCTCCGGCCCAACTGCTGGCCGCGGAGGATTTGCTCGCGCCCGCCCTACAGGACGAAAGGCACTCCACTGATGCGATTTGTTTTCGCGAGTTTGCTGGCAGCATGCTGTGCGCTAGGCCATGGGGCCACCGCGCATGCGCAAGCCCCTTCGATCAGCCACACCCTACCCCACGCCGTGGCGCCCGGCGCGGCCACGGACATTGTGTTTTTTGGCGGCGGCCTTGCCGGCCCGACGGGCGCCTGGTGGAGCCTTCCGGTCGAAGCAACGCCAACGCCTGGCCTCGATAAAAATGGCACGGATCCGGCGCAGGTCAGTTATCGCGTAACGGTCCCGGCCACCGCGGCCATTGGTATTTATGGTCTGCGAGTCGCGGCGCCCGGCGGTGTGTCGAACCTGCGACTGGCCATGGTCGACGATCTGCCCAGCGTCAACGACAACGGGGCCAACAAGAGCATTGCAGCGGCGCAAGAGCTGACGCTGCCGATCGCCGTGGACGGAACGTGCGAGCCCGAGTCGTTCGACTTCTACAAATTCAACGCGGTCGCCGGTCAGCGGATCAGCGTGGAAGTGGTCGCCCGTCGCTTGGGTTACGCGCTCGATCCGGCGATCCGTTTGCTGGATTCCACTGGCAAGGAACTGGCCTACAGCGATGACGAGCCTGGCTTGGGCGCCGACAGCCACTTTGCCTACACCTTTGCCACGGCGGGAACCTACGTCCTTGAGATTCGCGACATTCGCTACGCTGGCGGCGGCACGCATCGCTACCGGATGAGGATTGGCAATTTCCCACTCGCCTCGACGACGTTCCCCATGGGCGCCCGCCGCGGTAGCACTCCCAGATTGCAATTGGCCAGCGCCGCCGCAGGCGATACGCCGCTGACTGTCTGGATTCCGACCGCGGAAAACGCGGACCGCGCGGCGCTCAGCGCCAAATTTCCAGCAGGGCAGGGCTCGGCGATGTTGAACGTCGCCACCGGCGCCACTGCCGAGCAAGTTGAGTTTGAACCCAACGACACGCCGGAGACGGCCTCGCCGATTTCCGTCCCGTGCGCGATCAATGGCCGTTTTGACGTGGTGAAGGACAAGGATTACTTCCAGTTCGAGGCCAAGGCCGGCCAGCGTTGGCTGTTCGCCAGCGAGACGCGCAGCCTCGGCTCCCCCAGCGACCTGTTTCTGCGAGTCTTCAAGGCCGACGGCGGATTGATCGCTGAAGTCGAAGACTCGGGCGGAGACGACGGCGTGCTCGATTGGACCGCGCCGGCCGATGGCGTTTATCGGCTGATGGTCGAAGACCTGTTGCGCCGCGGTGGACCGGAGTTTGTTTATCGCATTCAAGCCAAGCCCTACGCGCCAGGCTTTACGCTCTCGGTCGACGCCGACAAGTTCGATGCTCCGACCGGCGGCGTGCTGGTGGCCAAAGTGAGCTGCGCCCGTCGCGACTATGAAGGACCGATCACGCTTTCGCTCGAAGGAGCGCCCGAAGGCGTGGTGCTGTCCGGAAATACGATTGCCGAAAAAGGAAAAGAGACCAATCTCCATTTGACAATGCCGGCCGCGCTGCCGCCTGGCGCCTGGGCGAACATTCGCATTGTTGGCAAAGCCAAGATTGGCGAGACCGAATTCGCCACTACGGCCAGCACACTGGGCGCGCTCAAAGCGGCCTTCAGTGGCTTGTCGTACCCGCCAGCGGATTTAGTCGGCGTGATTGGCCTGGGCGTGGGTCAGCCATTCCCTGATTTCTTTCAGTTGGCCACGGCGCCCGCTGCGGCGATTCCGTTTCCGCAGATTGTCGGCGCGACCAGCTTCAAGGTCAGCGCTACCAAGCTCAATAAGTTCGACGACGCGATCACGATCGAGGTCGAAGGACTGCCGACTGGCGTGACGGCCAAGGTCGCGCCGATCGAAAAAGGAAAGCCTGACGCCACGATCGAGCTCAGCGGACCTGGATCGCTGGCCGAAGGGGACTATCCGTTCCGCATCGTTGGCTCTGGCACGTTCCAAAGTCAGCCCAAGCGGGTAGCGATGGAGAATGTTCTGCTCCGCGTTGTGAAGCCGGTGCAAGTCACGCTGGCCCCGGCGGGCCCGATGCCGGCCGGCGGCAAGCAGTCTGTGGTTGTGAAGTTGACGCGGATGGGAGACGCCAACGGGGCGGCGACCGTGCGATTTGTTAACCTACCGGCAGGCGTCACGGCGCCGGCCGAAGTGACGTTGCCGGAAGGCCAGAGCGAGGCCACGGTGGAACTCACCGCCACGGCCGACGTGCCGGCCGGTCCGACAACGCTCAGCGTGAGTGGTTCGCTCAAGGTGAAAGACCGCACGGTCAGCCTGGAGAGTGGGCCGGTCCAATTGGAAATTACGAAGTAGAGCCGGCGACCTGCCGGTTATTTGATACCGAGGCCATGGAAGATCCTTGAAGGATCAGGGTGAATTATTCTGTCCCAAGTTCACTGCCAACCGCCCGCGGCTGGTCGAAACAGGACGGAGGATTCACGCATTGCGAATCATAGGATGTATGCAAGGGAGATGTGCGGAATGAGATGTCGACATCGATTGCAAATCGTGCGTGGATTGCTCATGCTTACCGCATTCGCGCTGGCATGTCTGGCGACATCGCCGGCATCGGCCGAACCGGAAGCCACCAGTGCGCCGGCGCTTGAGCCGATTGTGGTTGGCTCGCCCGAGCGGATCGAAATGCAACCGCCGACGATGACACTGACCTCGCCGCAGCGAAAAATGCACGTGGTGATCAGCGGCTTCTATCCGGACGGATCCACGCAGGACCTGACCCGCGCCGCCAAGCTGGTCTCGAACAATGAACTAGTCGCCCGCGTGGAAAACGGCGTGGTCATCCCGGTCGGTAATGGCCAGGCGGAGATCATAGCGGCCGTCGGCGGAAAGGACGTAAAGAGCACCGTCACGGTGAGCAACTTCGAGACGCCGGAGCAGGTGTCGTTTCAATATGGCACGCTGGTCGCCCTCTCCAAGCAGGGCTGCAACCAGGGCGCCTGCCACGGTTCGCCCAGTGGCAAGGGAGGCTTCCGCCTGTCGCTCCGCGCTTACGATCCGGCGGTCGACACCGAGACGCTGGTACGCGAGGCGTTCAATCGCCGCACAGACGTCTACGAGCCTGAGATGAGCCTGCTATTGCGCAAGCCACTAATGGAAGTCGCTCATGGTGGCGGTCAGCGTTTGAAGAAGTCCGACCCCAGCTACACGCTGTTGCGTGATTGGATCGACCAGGGCTGCAAGCTTGACGCCGCCGAAGCGCCCACGTGCGTGAAGGTGGAAGTCTTCCCACGGCAGCGGATCTTTCGCCGCCCGGCCCACACCCAGCAGATGCTGGTGCTGGCCCACTTCTCGGACGGTAGCGTGCAAGACGTGACGGAGTTGGCCTGTTATTCGAGTTCCGACGAAGGCGTGGCCACGGTCGACAACTCTGGGTATGTCGTCGCCAGTGACCGCGGCGAAGCAGCAATCCTGGTCCGCTACCTGGAAAAGATGGAGACCTCGTCCTTAGTCTTCTTGAGAGACATCGAAGGCTTTGAGTGGAACAACCCACCGGAAAACAACTTTGTCGATCACGACATGTTCGAGAAGCTGCGCCAATTGCAGATTCTGCCTTCGGACCTGTGCACCGAGGAAGAATTCTTGCGCCGCGTCTATTTGGACGCGATTGGCGTGCTGCCAACCGTGGCCGAGGCGCAAGCGTTTCTCTCCGATCAGGCTCCGGACAAGCGCGCGAAGCTAATTGACGCGCTGCTGGAGCGGCCGGAGTACGCTGAATTCTGGGCGATGAAGTGGGCCGACCTGTTGCGTTTGCGCAATAACAAGGTCACGCCCGCCGGCGTCTACAAGTTCCACCACTGGTTGGTCTCGGCCTTGCGAGACAATATGCCGGCGGACCGCTTCGCTCGCGAGTTGTTGACCGCGGATGGCAGCACGTTTGCCAACCCGGCTGCCAATTTCTATCGCACCGCGGCCGACGCCAACGATTGCACGGAGACCACGTCGCAACTCTTCCTGGGCATCCGCATCCAATGCGCCAAGTGCCACAACCATCCGTTCGAGCGCTGGACGCAAGATAATTACTACGGCATCGGCGCGTTCTTCAATCGCGTGCAGAAAAAGCCGGGCAGTTCCCCGGACGAACTGATAGTCTTTGTTTCGCGCAGTGGCGAAGTCACCCAGCCCCGGACCGGCAAGCAGGTCAAGCCGTGGTTGCCACTGAAGGGGGACGCCGACTCGCCGGGCGAGGACGATCGCCGTGAGGCGCTGGCCGCCTGGCTCACTTCGCCGGACAATCCGTTCTTTGCCAAGGTCGAAGTCAACCGCATGTGGGGCCATCTGATGGGCCGCGGGATTGTGGAGCCGGTGGATGACTTCCGCGATTCCAACCCACCATCCAGCGCGCCGCTGTTGGATCACCTGGCCAAGGATTTTGTCGCGCACGGTTTTGATCGCAAGCACACGCTGCGGACGATCCTCAACAGCCGGATCTATCAGCTCAGCTCGCGGAAGAACGACTTCAACCGCAACGACACGCGTTATTTCTCGCACGCCACCACGCGTTTGTTGGGGGCGGAGCAATTGCTCGACGCGATCTGCCGCGTTACCAATGTGGAAGAGAAGTACGCCGGCCTGCCGAGCGGAACCCGCGCCACGCAGCTACCGAGCCCTGACGTGGACAATTATTTCCTCAAGGTCTTCGGCCAGCCAGCCCGTGAGACGGCCTGCCAATGCGAACGATCGAGCGATTCGAATCTGTCGCAGGCGTTACAGATGATCAACGGTCCGTTGGTTCACACCAAGGTGCGCGACGATAAGAATCGTTTGCGAACGATGGCCGCGGCAACCAAGACCGATTCGGACATTGTCACGGAGCTTTACCTGGCCGCGCTCTCGCGTCCACCCAGTGAGGCCGAACTTTCGGCGGCCACCAAGCACGTATCCGCCGGCGCCGATCGGATGCAAGGGCTGGAAGATGTTTGCTGGGCGCTATTGAACGCCAACGAGTTCTTGTTTCAGCACTAACGCAGCCCTGCGCGTCGCGCGGTCCGCCTGGGACCGGCGCCGCCTGGTTTTCAGACTGAGGATTGTCTTCGATGAGACTGGCTAATTCCGCGCGGGGGCTGATGGGTTCTATTGCCGAGCATCGCAAGCGCGCCGCTCGGCTGATGACGCTGATTGCTGTTTGTTTCGCACTGTGCGCACAGACTGCGTTTGCGGCAGAGGACCCGGCTCCGGCGGCGCCTGCCGCTGCGGCGCCCGCAGCCGCTGAACCTGCGAAGGAAGCTCCCAAGGATCCTGCGGCGCCTGCGCCTGCAACTCCGGCGGCGCCTGCCGCTGACCCCGCTGCTCCAGCGCCGGTCAGTTTCACCAAGGATATTGCTGGCGTCCTGGTGCAGAAGTGCGCTGCTTGCCATGGTCCCTCGGATCCCAAGGGGGACTACCAGCTATCGACGTTCGAGTCGCTGATAAAGCCAGGCGCAACGAGCGCTGACCCCATCACGGCCGGCAAGCCCGATGACAGCGAGTTGCTGCGGTTGATTTCGTCCGAAGATAAGGGAGAGCGCATGCCGAAAGATGGCGATCCGCTTCCCAAGGAATTTGTGGCGCTCGTCAAACGTTGGATCGAAGAGGGCGCCAAGTTCGACAGCCCTGACGCCAAGGCGACATTGGCTTCGATCGTTCCCAAGCTGCCGCACGCCGATCCCCCCGAGGCCTATCGCACGCCATCGCCGATTGCGTCGCTGGCGTTCCGCCCGGATGGGCAGGAGCTGGCCGTTGGCGGGTATCGCGAAATCACGATTTGGAACCCTGCGACGGGCGCCTTGATGCGTCGCATTAAGAACGTGCCGCAGCGCACGCTCGGCCTGGCCTACAGTCCGGACGGAACGCTGTTGGCGGCCGCGGCCGGAGTCCCCGGCCAGATGGGCGAAGTTACGCTCTACGATCCGGCACAGGGGACCATCGTCCGCTCGCTGGCCAACATGTCCGACGTTGCCTGGGGCGTGGCGTTCAGTCCAGACGGCAAGCGGCTAGCGGCCTGCGGCGCCGATCGCTCCATCCGGCTGTACGACGTGGCGAGCGGCAAGGAAGAGAAGCTGATCGAAGACCACGCGGACTGGGTGATGGCAGTTGCCTGGAACCACGACGGCACGCGCATCGCCTCGGCTAGCCGCGATAAAACGGCCAAGCTGTTCGACGCGGTCACGGGCGAGTCGCTCGTCACCTATCCGGGCCACGCGGAGCAGGTCTTTGGCGTGGCGTTCAATGCGGACTCCACCCAGGTGCTGAGCAGCGGTAAGGACAAGAAGGTCCACGTCTGGAAGGCGGCCGACGCCGCCAAGATCGCCGAGATCGGCGGGTTTGGGCTGGACGTTTACGGGATCACGGTTCAGGCAGGCCAGATCTTTTGCTGCTCGGCCGATAAGACGGCCCGCCAGTTCGAAGCGGGCGAGCGTAAGCCCGTTCGCTCCTACGAGGGGCACGGCGATTGGGTCTACGCCCTGAGTTACAACGACGCCACCAAGCGACTGGCCACCGGCAGCTACGATGGCGAAGTACGCATCTGGAATGTCGCCGATGGCGCGTTGATTGTCGCCTTCAAAGCGGCGCCCGGCTTTACGCCGGCCCCGGCCGCAGCTCCGGCGCCCGCTCCTGTCCAGGCGGCGGCGAAGTAACTTCGCGATCTCCCGGCGCGGATGTTCCTAAGCCCTGACGCAACTCTGCGCCTACCCGTTGGGCATAGGGCGACGTTGGTTTGCTGTCTTCTCGTAACCGCTCTGCACAGTTCGTGAAAATAGGCACGAACTCCTTAACCGCAGCGCTGGTTTCGCCTCGTTCATCCATGTTCTGGTTTGGGTTCGACGATCTGTATGCAGAATGCTTTCTTTTTACGTTGCGCCGCATATGCTTGAAGTAGGGCCTGAACGAAGGCAGCTGGACGAACGGCTGCTCGGCGCCCGACCACTTCTCGCTACTTCTCATCACAACTCGTCGCCTGGCTGGGCTTGGGAAGCTTTGGCACGGCGATTGCATTTCACCTCTCTCGCTTGCAAAGCATCGGCCGCTAGGGCCGGAACGTTGCAGTCGAAACAATTCACAGAAGAGCGACCGGGACGGGTCGCACTTGAGCCGAGCGAAGGAACGCGAAACTGCCCCGCGAATCGCAACGGAGCGGAGACGAGGGGGTACAAGCGCTCGAAGCGCTGATACCCCGCGCCTACGTCCGGCGCGTTGCGGCTTGAACGTGCCGTATGAAGATCAGAATGCAAGTTCTTTCCGTGGCTTGGATGCTGGCCGCACTCGTGAGCGCTAGCGTTTCTTCGGCCGCGGAACCAGGTTCGCTGAGTGACGAGCGCCCATCGAGTCGCAAGCTGGTCTTCTCGCAGCCGCTGCTGAGCGCGGACGAGGCGGTGAAGAAGCAAACTCGCGAGCAATCGACGAGATTATTCGGACTGCTGGGTGCGATGGACGAGTTTCAGTGCCGCGTTTCGAAGGAGTGCTTCGTGCAGCCTTCGCTCGGCGCAATTGGCTCGGACGCTGCGTTTCAGGATGTGATCCTCGGCGTGCCTGTTTACGGGCAAGCTCGGGTCGACGCGCAAGCTGCGCTCACGTTGGTTCCGGACGAAGATCAATTGACGTTCGATTTGACGGTTGTCGGAACGGTCGCCCTCAAGGGGACAGGCCGCTCGCAGGATATTCAGATCCGCACGGACACACTGGTCGATTTTACCGCGACCAAGCGGATTCAGATGAACCACGAAGGCCTGATCGCCGGCCCGACCGAATGCGACGCCAAGGCTGCGATCACCACCAAGGGCATCAATAGCGTCCGTCCAAAGTTCCTCGGCAAGTTCAGCGAGAAGATCGCCCAACGTCGCAGCGCCACCAGCAAAGACGAAGCCGAGGCGGAGTGCGCGGAACACGTTGCCGACGCCGTGATTGAGCGTTTGGATGAGGAAGTCAATGGTTTCCTGACCATCGTCAACACGTCCCTTGCGGAACACATGGAAAAATCCGCCCCGGACGCCCAGGCGCGCTGGGCCGAGATTCGTTTTGTAACCGACGACGACTGGGCGCATATCGGCCGCGCGGCCGCCGGTAAGGAACTGCCTGAATTTACTGCGATGTCCAACGGACGCACGGTGTCTCCTATCGTCTTACAACTTCCGAGGGCCCGACTGGACGCGAACGTGGTGCTAACTGGCCTTCGCTGTCTGCAAAAGGATAGCGCGCAGCCGGCCGCCTCCTCCCACGTGGCCGACCGGCAGCCGGTTAAGTTCCGTCCAGTCGTGGAACTCGGTCAGGACACCATCATCATCCGGCTCGAATTCGACCACCCGGCCCCGAAGTTGGCCCAGGACCAGCCGGTTGTCGCCGCCAGCAGCATGCCCTAAGCCGCTGCTAAATTAGGACTTTTGACCAGGGTCGGCTGACGCTATCACGCGTTGTCCGGCCCTTATTTATTGCGCTCGGGCTCCCGCTGCATTGCCGGGCAGGTCGTTCGCAGTCCGGATTGAACAAACTGGGCGGCTAGCGACACCTAGTAAAGTTACCGGATGGACCAGTTGTTGGGCTGGCGGGGGAGATCGAGTTGATTTCCACCGGTTCTCCTCCAGAGGCGCCCTCTTCCATGTTGGACGAGAGGTATCTTTGAGTACGAAACCCAAAGGCCGGAATCGGAAGGCCCATCAGGCGACCGTTGACTTGTTTCGCACTTCGTCGGATCGAGCGCTGCTCGACGCCAGTCATCGAACGCGTGTAACAGTCCGGGTTGTAGCGATTTGAGAAAATACAGGTATTGGTCAATAATGACCGTCGAGCAATGGAAAACCAATTTCAGTTCCAAACAAAAGGGCGTATTGTCATGTCCACTTCTTTCTTTCGAAACGTGCGTGGGTTGGCCTGCGCGATCGCCGTCTTCGGCGGTTCCACCAGTGCGATTGCGCTGGCGGACGACGCGCCGGTCCCGGCCGTGAAAAAGATCCCCAAGCTCTCGCCTGCGCAGGCAGCGGAAATCAAGGCGGCCATCCTCGCCAAGCGCGCCGATGACGCGAAGGACGAGCCCGCCAAGGACGCTCCGGCCGATGGAGATGACGCCGTCGATCCGTACAAGCTGCCCGAAGGGGGCGTGCAGGAATTGCTCGCGTTCATCAAGGACGTTCGCGCCATTCGCCCGAAGTCTGCCCAACAGTTTCAGCTCCACCGGGTGAAGTCGGCCGCCGCCATCAAGGAAGCCGGCGAGAAGATCCAAAAGATCGCCACGCCCGAAGATAAGAAGCTGGAAGGCTACGACGACGTCATGGCGGCTCTGCTCGGCCTGCGCGCCGGCGAAGCCCGCACGATGACGGCCGAGGAGTTGACCAAGCTCTCCGAAGAGATCAAGACGCTCAGCGCAACGACTGAGTCCGCAACCGCGCAGCAGCAAGTGGCGCAGGCCGCTTTGCAGTTGGCGACCGGACTGGAATACGGCGGCAAGCCGGAGAAGGCGATCGACGCGTACAAGGATTTCGGTCCGGTGCTGGCCCAGAGCAAGAATCCGGCCGTCGCCTCGATGGGCGCCAAGATGGAGGGCGCTGCCCGCCGCTTGGGTCTGGTTGGTAACCAGATGGAAGTGAGCGGCACGCTCATGGACGGTGAGAAGTTCGACTGGGCCAAGTACCGTGGCAAGGTCGTGCTGGTCGACTTCTGGGCCACCTGGTGCGGTCCTTGCATCGCCGAGTTGCCGAACCTGAAGAAGAACTACGAACTCTACCACGACAAGGGTTTTGAAGTCGTCGGCATCAGCCTCGACCAGGACCGCGGCCGTCTGGAGGAGTTCATCAAGAAGGAAGCCAACCCTTGGGTTACGATCCACGATGGCGCCTGGAACGATAACGCCGTCGCCACGCACTACGGCGTGATGGGCATTCCGACGGTGATCCTGGTGGACAAAGAGGGCAAGGTTGTGAGCACCCGTGCTCGCGGACCGGAACTCGGCCGCCTGCTGGGCGAACTGCTCGGCCCAGTCGATCCGCCTGCTGAAGAGAAGAAGGAAGACGCGGCCAAGGACGATGCCGCCAAGGACAAGAGCGAGAAGTAAACTGCTCTTTCCGATTTGCTGTTTTCAATCCAAGACGGGCGTCGCAATCCCAGCGGCGTCCGTCTTTTTTGCTTGGTGGCTGGGCGATTAAACTGTGCGCCGAAAACCATAACCAGTCCAGCGCCACACGGAAAGCGTTTATGAAGATCATCGGATATACCGGCGAATGGACGATTGAAGCCCTGGCCAAAATTATCAGATTCTCCGCAACGCGATGCACATATTTTGTACTGATGTCGGCAAACACGGAGAGCGTCGAGGCGCCGAAACCATTGGATGAGCTGCGTCAGTTCTTGCGTTCAAGCACACTTGTGACCGCTTGGCCGGGGACGGTTAGGATCAATGGTGAGCCGTGTTTACTGCGAAAGTTTATCGCAACAAAAGAGTCGTGCGATGCCCTTATTGAGAAAGTAGTGCCCGAATTGTTGAGAGATACCTCTACCATTGAGGATCTTAGTTTGCTTCGCGCGGACGGTCGGCCATTTTTCGTTACGATTACTCATGAGCACGATGCATTCTTCAAGGTGCGGCAAGACGAATGCGAGGAGTTGGAGAGCGCAATCGGAATCAGCAACCTGGCAGAACAAGGTGACGACCAGCTTCCCGACGAAACATATTGATTGTTAGGGGAAGATGTAACCATTCGGTCGTTGTCGTAGTAAATGTGGCGACTATCAACGATTTTTGTGCGTTTCGCATTTAGCAGCGTGAGAACGCAGGACACCGTTCGCGCGCGAGGCCAGGAGTCGTCTATCGCCCGGACTTGATCGCTGCGTGGATTGCGTCCCAGAGGACGATTCGCGATTCTAGCGCCGCGACTGCGGCGCCCTCGGCGGCCTGCCACTTTTTTGTGTCTTCGCCACACAGGCTTTGCATCAATCGCGCGGCCATGGGGCCGTGTTCGTCCGCGTCCAGTTGGATGTGACGCAGCAGATAATACTCGAACGCATCGAGTTGGCCATCGCCGGCGTGGTTGAGCTCGTGGACGATCTTCTGGAACACGTCCGGCAGCAGGTCTTCGCGGCCAAACGTGAACGCTGACGCAATTTCGCAGAGGTCGCCGGCGTGGATTGTGTCGAATGTGTGCGAAACGAACGCCGCCACCGCTGGTTCGATGTCTGCCTGCTGCAGCGCTTGGGCTAGCGGCGCGCCTTGCCGCAGCGCGGCCAGCAATCGATCGATGGCGTCCGTCGAGGCGCCGATGCCGTGCATGGCGCGGTGGTAGAGATCAAAATGGCTGGCAAAGCCGTTCGCGCCGTCTTCGTCGGACTCTTCGCCCAGCACAATCTCGTTGACCAACCGGCTTCCGAGCGGCGACTCGCCAGGCAGCCAGGGAACGGCCACGCACGTCAATCGCTGCTGCAGCGCCTTGAGTAGCGACATGAAGTCCCAGACGGCAAACACATGCCGCTCCATAAAGGTCCGCAGCGCCGGCAGGGTTCCGAGATCTTGATAGATCGGGTGATTCAACAGCGTTTGCCGCAGGGGCTCAATGGCCTCCCGTAATTGCTCGATACTCAAACGACGAAATCCTTGTTGTTGCTCTGCTGAAAGCCTAGCTTGTAATATTAAATTGCTCAAATAGGGACGGCCAGACGCGGATCAGCCCACGTCCCCCAGATCCAAGACCTGGCCGTAGCGGATCAGCACCATCTTGCGCAAACGCGCGTGTTCTGGTTTTTGCAGGCCGGGATCGGCCGCGACCATTTCCTTGGCGTCGCGACGGGCTTCTTCCATCACGGCGGCGTCCGCGCGAGGGTCGGCGATTCGCAGCGGCGGCATGCCGTGTTGCTTGGCGCCCAGCAGATCGCCGGGGCCGCGCAGTGAGAAATCTGTCTCGGCCAGTTCGAATCCGTCCGTAGTCGCCGCGAACGCCTCGAGCCGCTTTTGCGATTCGGGCGAAGTTGGCTCCGCAAAGACGCAACAGAAACCGGGATAGGCGCCGCGGACAATGCGGCCGCGCAACTGATGGAGTTGCGCCAGCCCAAACCGCTGGCCACTTTCAATGGCCAACAGCGTAGCGTTGGGGACGTCGACGCCGACTTCGATCACGGTGGTCGAAACGAGCACTTGCGTCTCGCCGCGGCGGAAGGCGTCCATGGCGGCCTGCTTTTCGACGGCGCTCATCCGACCATGCACCAGCCCCAGGCGAAATTCCTCCAGCGGTCCGTTCGCCAAGGTTTCGTACGCTTCTTCCAGGCTGGTGGGCCCGGCGATCGTTTCCGCGTCGGGGTCTGTTGCTTCTTCGGCCTGCGCAGATTCGACCAGCGGCGTGACCACGTAGCCTTGCCTGCCTTCGCGCAGCTTGCGGCGAAAAAAGTCCCACCATTTATCTCGCTGTTCGGCAGTCGCCAGGTACGTGTGGGTTGGCTGGCGGCCCGGCGGCGAGTCTCGTAGGGTCGAAACGTCCAGGTCGCCAAACAGCGTCATTGCCACGGTACGCGGTATGGGCGTGGCCGTCATCACCAGGTAATGCGGATCGAGGCCGGCCTGTTTCAGGCTCGCGCGCTGCCGGACGCCAAATTTGTGCTGCTCGTCAATCACGACCAGACCGAGTTTGGCGAACTCCACGTCTTCCTGCACGATCGCTTGCGTGCCAATCACCAGGTCTAACTCGCCGGCGCGGATTTTGGCCAGCGTGTCGCGGCGCTCGGCGCTAGTAAGCGCGCCGGTCAACAGACCCCAGCGAACGCGGCTGGCGGTCAAAAATCGCTCGATCGTTTGCGCATGCTGCCGCGCCAAGAGTTCCGTCGGCGCCATCAGCGCCGCTTGCTGGCCGTGCGCAATCGCGGAGAGGAGGGCGTAAACCGCCACCACCGTCTTGCCAGAGCCAACATCTCCTTGCAGCAGCCGATTCATCGGATGCGCGAGCGCCATATCCGCGGCGACTTCGGCAATCGCCTGGTTCTGACCGGCGGTGAGGTCGAAGGGAAACAAGCGGCGGATCCGCGCGTCGATCTTGCCGGAGACTTCCAGCGGCGGCGACTTCCGCTGCTCGCGCTGGGTATAGCGACGAATGGCCAACGCCAGCTGCATCACCAGCAGTTCTTGATAAACAAGCCGACGGCGCGCATGGACCAGTTGCTCTGGGCTGCCGGGATTGTGCATCTGCTCGACTGCTTCACGAATCGGCGCGAGCCGGTGCGCTGCCAAATAGTCAGGCGGAAAGACTTCGTCCAGGTGCTCGGCCAGGCTTTCGACCACGCCGCCCACAATCTTGCGGATCTGTGGCTGCCGCAGCCCTTCGGTCAATGGATAGACCGGAATCAACTTGCCACCGGGGCTGGCGTCTTCACTTTCGACCCATTGCACGTCAGGGTGGACCATCTCCCAGATGCCACTGCGCCAGCGGGCCTTGCCGGCCAGCAGCAGTTGCTGGCCCGGGGGCAAACGCTTGAGCATAAAGGGCATGTTGAACCACAGGGCGCGGACGGCTCCGGCGCCGCAGCGGATCAGCGCGCCCAGCATGGTTCCGCCCGATGCCGTATTGCGCTGATCGACTTCGACCACCACACCGTGCAAACGGACGAGCGAGTCCTCAGTCAGGTCGGCAATGTTGGTCAGCTCGGTCAGGTCTTGATAATCGCGCGGGAAGAAAAAGATGACGTCGCGCGCGGTCTCCAGACCTAGTTTGCGGACTTGATCTGCCCGTTGCGGCCCCACGCCCTTTAAGAACTGCACGGGCGTGGCGAATAACTCCGCCGGCGTTTTTTCAGGAGTGGAGGCCATGGCCGCCATTGTAATCGAGCGCTAACGGCGTTGCTGTAGCTCAGCGCTAGCGATACTGCTGACAGGCGGCAACGGCCAACACGTCGCAACGCTCGTTCTCCACGTGACCGCTATGCCCGGCGACGCGGGTGTACTTGATGCGGTGTTTGGCGAGCAGCGCATCCAACTCGCGCCACAGGTCTTCGTTCTTGACTTCGGCCCAGCGGGTTCCCTCGCGGCGTCGCCAACCGTTGGCCTTCCACTTGGGCATCCACTCGCTCATTCCTTTGCCGACGTAGACGCTATCCGTGAGAATTTCGACAGCAGTGGGGCGCGTCAATCGCTCCAGGCCGCGGACTACGGCTGTCAGCTCCATGCGGTTGTTGGTCGAGATCTTTTCGCCGCCAGCTTCCTCGCTCTCTTTGCCGGTCGCCATGTGGCGCAGAATGAAGGCCCAACCTCCTGGCCCGGGATTGCCGCTGCACGCGCCATCGGTGAAAAGTTGGACTTCGGCGACAAAGGGTTCGCTGGTTGCAGGCATATAGGACGGACTGATGGGACTTTGGATTGGGCGAGGGATTCAATCGGTGAGGCGTCGCGCCGCAGCGCTGGGGAAGAGTCTATCCGTGAGAGGGGCGGACCGCGAGGGCCTATCGAACCAACCGTGCCGCCGATTACGAACGCGAGGAGGCACCGGGGACCGAAAAGGGCCGATCGGTATCCGTACGAGTTGCGTCTGCGCGGGGCGCTTCGGTTCGGCCGGCATCGGGTCGAGCAGTGTCTGGCCGATCGATCAAGGGGCGAATCGTGTCGCCGGGATTGACCAGGGGATCTGGAATGGTGCTGGCAAACTGCACCTGTTCTGGCAAACTCCACGGGAGCCGCACGGTGAACTCGCTCCCTTTGCCCAATTCGCTATGGAGCGAGATCTCGCCCCCCAGCAATTTGCACAGCTCTTTGATGATCGAGAGGCCGAGGCCGGTGCCGGAAAACTCGCGCGTCATGGCGTCTCCGCCGGCGAGGGCGGTTCGCCCCTGGCGGAACTTCTCGAAGATCACCACCTGGTCTTCTTCGGCGATGCCGACGCCGGTGTCCGTCACCACCAGGATCAGGTCGCCACTGGCGTCTCGGCGGGCCGAGACCACGATCCGGCCGCCATCGGGCGTGAACTTGGTGGCGTTGGACAGCAGATTGTTCAGGATCTGCTGGACTTTGCTCTGGTCTTGGTGCAACTCCGGCAGCCGCGGCGTGATGTCGACTTCCAGGTCAATGTTCTTGCGCTCCGTCAGCGGACGGGCCATGTCGCACTGCGTGACAATCACGTGTTCAATCGGAAAATCACTCAGCCGGACTTCCATCTTGCCGCTCTCAATCTTGGCCAGATCGAGAATGTCGTTAATCATGTCCAGCAGCATCTTGCCGGACTTCTGAATGTTTTGCACGTAGCGCTTTTGCCGCTCGTCCAACGAATCGATCGAGCCGAGGACGTCGCTGAAACCAATGATGCTGTTGAGCGGCGTCCGCAGCTCATGGCTCATGGTGGCCAGAAAGTCGCTCTTCAGGCGATTCATTTCGAACAGCCGCACGTTGAGCTGCGCCATTTCGTCGACTTTGCCGTCCAAGTCCGCGTTCACGTGGCGCAGTTCCGCCTGGGCGTCCATCAAGTGGCGCAACATGCGATTGAAGGCCACGCCCAACTCCTCGAACTCGTCGGCAGTATGGATCTCGGCCCGTTGGTCGATATTGCCGCGGCTGACGGCGTCGCTGACGTCGCGTAAATGCTTGAGCGGCTTGACGATCACATACCGCACGATCACATACGAGGCGACCATGGCCAGGAAGACCGTGATGATGGCCGTGCTGAGGAGGACGGCGCGGTTTTTGTTGACGTCGCGCTGCGTGGGTCCATTGGGAATGTCCACGCGGGCGATGCTCATCAGGTCGCCTGGCTGGGGCGGCCGACGGTAGTTGATGCCCAGTCCGCCGGCGAGCGCGGCGCCGCTAGCGGCCGTTTGCGCCGGCCGATGGCAGGCGATTGTGCAGGAATCCTGCACGCGGATCGGCTGGTAATATTGATAGAACTTGGCGTCTGGCGAGAATCGCTGTGCGTATTCGTCGCGATCGGCGCCTGGCTCGGGAGGATTCATGAAGTGCTCGACCAGCGCCTTCTCGAATTCATCCGCGGGCCGATCGATCGCCGGAGCGTTGGTCAACCCGATGAAGCTGTAGTCAAAGCCTTGCTGTTCCAGGTCCGCGGTAAACGCCGGCAGGATCTTTTTGAACTCTTTGTCACCTTCCAACGCCTGCCAGTGGGTCCGCGTAATGACCGTGTCGACAATCAGCCGGCCTTTATCCGGATTCTGTTTGTAGACCAGTTGCTCTGTCTGCGTGCCGTACCACCAGAAGCTGCCGGTGATCAGCAGCAACAGGCAACAGCCAAACAGCAGCAGCAGCTTTAGCTCCAGCCGCGTCTCGCCCAGCACGCGTTTGAACGACCGGTAAGACATGCGAGTAACGCGCGCGAGGAGAGAAATGAGAAATTGCGGACTCTGCGCATTATTGTAGGGCCCGAGGGTTCCCAGGGCCAAGATCAAAACGCACAGCCGCAGGGGTGATCGGTCTGGGAAATAGGCCGTTTTGCGACCGCAGAGGCCGAGAAAATGAGTTGGGACGGCTTTGGAACTGCGCACGGCGATGGACGGCGCTTCATGCTCGGCCGAACAGGCGGCTCAGCCAGGTCCACCAATCGACGTCTGTTTTTGCTGGGATCGGATCGTCAACTTTGCATGAATCATCCGCAATACGCCGGTCTGGCGGTTCCGGTGTGGGAAGTATTTCTTTGCCGGCGAGCAGGCAATCAACCTGATCGCTAACAGTGTGATATCCCTTGTACAAAATCTTGACGACAATTCCATCGCGATAAAATACCAGAGCCGGAGAGTCGACGAGCCGCAATTCCGTAGCGATGCGAACTTCGACTTCAAAATTGGCCATGCCGAACGCGACTGGACCATCACGATACATTTGCGCGGCGCGCTTCAAATGGGGCAGCAGCAGAAAAGTGCCGCCGTCCCAGTTGGCATAAAACATGATGACGGCATAAGGCTGTGAGGTAATGATTGCCAGGTAACCGGATTGCTCGACATGCTGAATCATATTGCCGATCCTTTTCGCATCCCAAGGCGCCGTCCAGCTATTGGTTGGAGACGGTGATCCCAGCGCATAAGGAGCGAAAACTTGGGCAGCGCCCGGTCCCTGGAGTGATTACAGCGACCGGCAAAAGGGCAAGACTTCTTATCCGATTCTGCTGACGCTTACAACATGTCCATCGGGTCGACATCCGCAATCCATTGCACCTCGGCCGGGGGCTTGAGGGCTTCTTGCGCGGAGCGGACTGCGGCGCGGAGCTGGGCGCCGTCCGTGGCTTGTAGTTGAAGTTGAAAGCGATATTTGTTGCGCAGCTTGGCGATGGGCGCCGGAGCAGGTCCCAGCACGCGGACCCCTTCCGTCTGCGCGAGCGCCTGCGTGCAGTGGGCGCCAATGGCCGCGGCGAACGCTTGCGCCGTGTTCTCTTGCGGGCCGCGGACGATGATCCGGATCATCTCCGCGTAAGGCGGATACGAGAGTAGCTTGCGAAGCGGCAGTTCGCGATTGGCGAACGACGCGTAGTCGTGCTGCACGGCCGCCAGGATGGCTGGATGGTCTGGCGTGAAGGTCTGCACCAGCACGCGGCCTCCTTGCGATCCACGCCCAGTGCGGCCGGCAACCTGGACCAGCAATTGAAACGTCCGTTCCGCCGCGCGAAAGTCAGGCAGATGCAGCGCGGTATCCGCGTTGACGACGCCGACCAGTGTGACGTTCGGAAAGTCCAAGCCCTTGGCGATCATCTGCGTGCCAAGCAAGATCTTCACTTCGCCGTTGCGGAACGCCGTTAACGCGCGCTCGTGGCTACCGGTGGCGCGCATTGTGTCCGTGTCCATGCGAAGAGACGTAACGTCTGGAAAGCGGGCTTTGACTTCGGCTTCCAGCTTTTCGGTCCCCAGGCCCCGGTAACGGATGCCGGGCGAGCGGCACTGAGGGCAGGCGTGGGGCGCCTTGATTTCGTAGTCGCAGTAGTGGCACAGCGCAACACCTTGTTGCCAATGGTGCGTGAGCGAAATATCGCAATGCGGGCAGCGAACAACCTCGCCGCACGCAGGGCACTGCAAATGAGTGGAGTAGCCGCGGCGATTGAGCAGCAGAATCACCTGGCCGCCATCGGCCAGCGCCTCTTGCATCGCCAGACGCATCGGTCGGCTGATGGCGCCACCGGCCGATGCGCGGTCGGGCGCTTCGCGCAGGTCGATCGTGCGCACATTGGGGAGCGGGCGATTGGCGACGCGGCGCGGCATTTCGACCAGGCGATATTCGCCAATCTTTGCTCGGTGCCAACTTTCGAGCGAGGGCGTCGCCGAGCCTAACACCAATGGCACGTTTTCCGCCTCGGCCCGGCGGAGCGCAACATCGCGGGCGTGATAGCGCGGCGCGCTGTCTTGCTTGAACGAGCCTTCGTGTTCTTCGTCCACCACGATCAGGCCCAAACGCGGGACGGGAGCGAAGACCGCGCTGCGGGCGCCGACGACGACAGAGACTTCGTCCCGCGCGATGCGCTCCCAATGCCAGCCGCGCTCAGCGTCGGTCATGTGGCTATGCAACACGGCAACCTGGCCAAAACGGGCGCGAAATCGCTGTTCTGCCTGTGGCGTGAGGCTAATCTCTGGCACCAGCACGATCGCCTGGCGGCCGTAGGAAATGATCTCTTGAATCGCGCGGATGTAGACTTCGGTCTTGCCGCTACCGGTGATGCCATGCAGCACAATCGTCTCGTACCGGCCGGCTTGCGTGGCCGAGAGAATGGTCGCCAGGGCCTGCGTTTGATCTTCGTTGAGCGGATGATTCTCCTCGCGCGCGCTGCTGGGCTTGGAGTAGTCATCGCTACGAATGCGGGCGGCTGTGGTTTCGATCAGGCCCTTCTTCTTGAGCGCCGCGATCGGCGCGGGCGTGCAATCCGCGGCCGCCTGCAACTGGGCGGTGGGGACCGGCTTACCGATTTCGATCAAGCAGCGGAGAACGGCCAATTGCTTGGCTGGCAGTTTGAGCCCTTCCAGCCTGGCCGGCGTGCCGGGCGCCAGGGAGACGATGTTTGAGCGACGCGTGCCGGCGTGTTGTCGAACGGCCGCCGGTAGCATGACGTCGAGCGCCTGACTCCAACTGCAAAGGTAACGGTCCGCGATCCATTTGCTGAGCCGGAACATGGCCGGACTGAGCAGGCATTGTTCGTCGACGATGTCGGTAATTTCCTTGAGGGTTCGCCGCAAGGTTCGACTCTCAAGACCGACGCAATAGCCAACCCGGCTGGTGTCGCCGCGCCCCAGCGGCGCGCGGACGCGGTGGCCAACCTGGATTTGCAAGCGCAGGTGGTCCGGCACGCGGTAATCGAATGGCGTGGGAGGGCCGATCGGCATGAGCACGCTGGCGACCAATGCCTCGTCAGCGTCGTCCGCCTGCCAGGGCGCCTCGCCTGGATCGAATAATTCTTGTTGTTGCTTGCCCGTCACGTGGTTGAGCCTCGAGGAAATCCGGCGTTCGAACGAGCGCAATCGTCGGTCGGCGAGCTGCTGTCGTTCGGAAGATGATAAACTTGTCTCGGCGTCAGTGCGGATCGTCCGGTCAATGGTCGACTGCGTGGGCGGAGGGTACCATGGGCGTCCGTCGACAGCGCACCAGCGCCGTGCACAGGGTAGGGCGGTGTGACCTGGGTTGTGATAGGGGCGACCGTAGTGAACATTTGTTTCACGTCTTCAATATGAGCCTCGCGGCCAGAACGTGCAATCCAGGGAGCTGAGCCATGCGGCTGGGACTGTTCGGCGGATCGTTTGACCCGGTGCATTATGGCCACCTGCTGCTCGCGGAGTGTTGCCGCGAGCAGTGTGGGCTGGACGAAGTCTGGTTTCTGCCTGCGGCGACCCCTCCGCACAAGCAAACGCACGCGCTCTCTCCGGCGAACCAACGGATCGAGATGTTGGAGCTGGCCACGGGCGGCCATCCGTCGTTTCGTGTTAGCCGGATGGAGATTGATCGCGGCGGCGTCAGCTATACGGTCGACACTCTGGCGGCGCTGGCGGCCGAGGACCCGGCGCGGCAACTCTTTTTTCTGCTCGGCGCGGACTCTTTGGAAGATCTACCAACATGGCGTGAGCCGGCGCGGATTTGCGAACTGGCCGTGCCGGTGGTGGTGGGGCGACCTGGAGTGCCGCCAGTCGATTTTGGCGTGCTCGCCGATTTTGTGCCGGAAGCGCGGTTGACCGATTTTCGACGGTATCGCGTGGAGATGCCGCAAACCGGGCTAAGCAGCAGCGATATACGCCGCCGCGTCGCGGATGGTCTGAGCATTCGCTACCGAACGCCGCGCGCCGTGGAGACCTATATCCAAACGCACGGGCTGTATCGCGAGCCAAGCTGAATGTGCGCGTGTGTTACGCGGCCATTTTTCGGGCGCCGACAAAGCCGCGCAGCTTGGGATCCAAGAGTGTTTGCTGATCCAAGTGGCTTTCGCGCGCCAGGACGTCCGCGACGACCTGCAATTGTTCCGTGGGATTGAGTCCCAGGTCCAGGAACAGCCACTTTTGGCCTTGGTATTCGCAGCCACCGCTGCCCGAGGCGCCCAGCCATTCGTGGCGGACGCGGTAACCGAAGCGTTCCGCGGCGCGAAGCGCCTGATCCAACAAGTCGACAGTCAGCATCCTAGCTTCTCCAAGGCGCGAGGGCATCCAGCCCAGGCATGGCGCTTGCGCGCGGTCCGATTGGGGGCGGATTATAACGGCTTGTGTTTCAGTTGCCCAGCCGAGTGCGACGATACGTTCCCAGTAGCTAACTCGCGTGCGATCAACAGGTTAAATCCCGCTGACCCGGTAAGCCGGTCAGAACAGCGGGATGGCGAGGGGCCTTTCGGCTGGGCGAGGCAACGTGTCCCGCCATGCGGCGCAATTCACGCAGACTTTGCGGGAAGGAATTTCGATGGGTGGCGGCAATTCGTGCGATCAGGCGGATCTGGAACAGCAAATCCTCGCGCTCAAGGAGCGTTTGGCGCAGGCCCAGCGCATGAGCGCCATCGGCGAGCTTGCTAGCACCACGACGCACGAATTTAACAACGTGCTGACCACGATCATCAACTATGCCAAGCTCGGCATCCGCCACAAGGATCAGGCAACTCGCGAGAAATCCTTCGAGAAAATCCTGGCCGCCGGCAATCGCGCGGCGCGGATCACCAGCACCATTCTCGGGTTCGCGCGCAATCGGGCTGGCGCGTTCGAGCCGACTGACATGGGACGCCTGGTCGAAGACACGCTGCTCCTATTGGAGCGCGAACTGAACAAATATCGCGTGACTGTAGAGAAGTACTTTGAGCCGGTCCCTAAGACCATGGCCAGCCCCAACCAGATTCAGCAGGTGCTCTTGAACCTACTGATTAACGCGCGGCAGGCGATGCCCCAGGGGGGCCGGGTGATCATTAAGTTGTCGCTCGATCCCGAGACCGACATGGTCGACCTGCAAGTCCGCGATAACGGTTGCGGGATGACGCCGGAAGTCCTGCGAAAGATCTTCGATTCGTTCTACACCA
>Ga0105047_10000979_pt1 | contig 50173 bp, 60 predicted proteins | sample MAT04_FD_78384 | JGI IMG/M metagenome (GOLD analysis project Ga0105047, IMG submission 78384) | Freshwater microbial communities from Lake Fryxell liftoff mats and glacier meltwater in Antarctica - MAT-04 (megahit assembly) | ecosystem: Environmental > Aquatic > Freshwater > Ice > Liftoff...
CCCGTGGCAGCCAACAAGGCGGCCGCTGCAATAAGTTTGAGTTTCATACGTGATTCCAATCTGAAGATGAAGAAAACAAGAGAGGTGACAAGGGAGGGGAACTTTTCGCTAATAGCAGCTACGAATAATCCGCTGCACAAAAGGAACTTTAAGAATCCAACGTTGCACCGCTTGGGTCCGGTTCCCGGGTCCGTGTAGTCCGTTCAGGTAGTGAATCCTGTTACAAATCGGGCTTCAGCCGCCCTTCCCCGTCAGAAACCCGGTTTCAGTTCAGATCGCTGTGCGCCATCAGCCGCAACGTTGCGCACTTGCCCACGGCCTGGGCCCGGTTGTTCACATTGAGCTTGCGCATCACCTTCTGCAGGTGGTTCTTCACCGTGGGTGGGCTGATGCCCAGGATCTGACCGATCTCCATGTTGGTCTTGCCGTTTTTCACCCAGTGCAATACCTGGATCTCACGCTTGGACAGCAGGGTCACCGGCGCAGCCTGCACCGCGCTGCCAGCGGCTTCGCGCATGCGCATGCGGTGCAGCGCCAGGTGCATGTGGGGCATGAGCAACTCCAGCAGGTAAGCGTCACGCTCGTTGGGCAGGTGGTCCATGCCCGCAAACACGAAGAAGCTTCCGTAACTGCCTTGCATTTCGCGCACGCCATGCACCGCTACATGGTCGAAGCCGCAGTTCTTGAGATCGCTGATGAGCTGGCGCCGGCCCACCTGGTCGCCGCCCTCACTGCTGAGCAGGCGCGGAATACGGCCACCCCGGATCCAGTCGTCCACCAGGCGGGGCAGCAGGCCGTCGGAGCGGCCGGTAACCTGGGCCTCCACACGCTCATTGGGCACACCGTTGGAGAAGCACTCCACCCGCAACTGCATGCGCTCGATGTCGCCGTGCGCGCACCAAAGCGACTCGTGGGCGATGAACCCCTGCAGGGCGCCCTGCGCCCACAAAAAGAACTGCGCGCGGGTCTGGACCTCGAGCGCCCGCTCCAACGTCATGAGCAAGTGCTCAAGGTCGCTGGCGCTCAATCGGACAAACGACGCATTCGTTTTCATGGGGATGCTCCGGAAGCTGTGTTGTTGTTGTCAACCGGCGCGGCAGCGGGCGCCGCGGTGGCAGGTGTGGCTTCGAACACCCACTGGCTGTACGAACGGGTGCCGCCAAGGGTGGTGTCGCGCGGCTCGTGCGCGTTGCGCAAGGGCTCGCCGCTGTGGCGGGTGTGAATGCCGGTGATGCGCCCGCCGGGCTTGACCAGCACCCAGTCGGTGCTGTTGGTCATGGGATCGCGCCAGAGGCGGCGCAGGTGCGGCACAGGTGTGGGAAAGCGCTTGTCCTGCAGCAGGTCTTCCATCGTGGCGGGCGTTTTGGGCGCGCCCTCGGGACTGCGGTCGCGGTAGGACGCCAGCGCCAGCCGAAACTGGTGACCGACGAACAGCAACTGCGCTTCCTTCTCGCGCAGCCCGGAGGTGCGCCACACTTCGCCGGCACTGGCCAGCAGGATACCCATGGCCGCCAGGGCAAACAGCACCATGAGATAGCCAAAGCCGCGCTGGCGGCCCTGGGGGTGAGCAAAGTCACGCCGGTGGCAGTGGGCACAGGCGCAGCACTCACCACTGGTCATAGGTCTTTCCCTCTTGTACAGCGCCGCTGCGCAGGTCCCAGACACCGCTGGTGAGTTCGGCCGCTTCGCCCTGCAGGTTGCTGGGCGGCGGCAGCAGGGTCCAGTTGTCGTTGCGGTCGGTGATGGGGTCGGTGGGCAGGCTGCGCAGGTAGCGCTTGTCCACCAGCTCTTCGAGCGTGGCGGGATAGCGGTCGTTGTCGGCGAAAAACTTGTCGATGGCATCGCGGCTGACGGCCAGCGTTTCGCGCAGCGCGATTTCCTTTGCGCGCTCCAGGTGCGCAAAGTAGCGCGGCGTGACGATGGTCAGCAGCGTGGCCACAATGGCCATGACCACCATGAGTTCGATGAGGGTGAACCCCCGGGGTTTGTGCATGATCACCACTCCCGGTAGGGCTGTCCATTGAGGCCGGAGCGCCCGGAGCGGGAGTACACGTCGTACACGTCCTCGCCTTCGGCGGGCGCGTCGGGCGGGCTGCTGTAGGCACGCAGTCCCCAGGTGTCCACGGCGTTCAGGCTGCGGTCGGTACTGAACGGGTCGCGCGGCAGGCGGCGAAGGAAGTAGATGCGCGCGGTGGTGGGACTCTTCGCATCGCTCACGCCATCCACCAGCTCGGTGAGGGTGCGCGGGTAACCGCTTCCACCCGTGCGGGCCAATACGCGGCCCTCGTCGCTGGCGCGCTTGTGCGCATCGAGTGCACCACGTATCTGGCGCAACGCAGTGCGCATTTCATGCTCCTTGGCCCGCTGCACATTGAGCTCCACCATCGGCACCGCCACCGAGACCAGTATGGCCACGATGGCCACGGTGACCACCAGTTCAATGAGCGTGAAGCCGCGGGCCGCGAGTCTCATGGGGCCTGTCCGGCGGGGCGTGCGGGTACCAGCGGAGCAACCGGTGTGAGTGTCACCGTCGAAGGCGGCGCAGCGTCTGCCGCCGGGGCCGCCGGGGCCGCTGGCACCGGGGGCACAGGAGGCACCGCTGCGGCGGGAGCGGCTACGCGATTGGCCGAGCCGGTTGCACTGCCTTCGGCAGACGCCGCGGGGTTCGCATCGGGGGCGGCTTCAGTTGCTGCAGTGTTGTCCGGGGTCCGGGCTGCGGGCAGGGCGCCGGCCGGTCGCTCTGGAGGTCGCGCACCGGCACCTCCGCTGGACAACGACAGGGTGCGCGGTGCACTGCGCTTGAGTTGAGTCGGCGGCGCGCCAACATCGGCTTCGGAGCCCGCGGGTTCACTGAAAGCATTGGCGTCGGGTCGGGCCACGTTGCGCACGATACGTGGCGTGATCAGCAGCACGATCTCGGTCTTGCTGTTGTTGTCGCGGTTGCTGGAGAACAGCCGCCCCAGCGCGGGAATGTCGCCCAGGCCGGGCAGGCGGTTGGCGCTGCTGCGCTCTTCGTCGCTGATCAGGCCCGCCAGCACCTGTGTCTCGCCATCACGCAGGCGCAGCACGGTGGCTGCGCTTCGCGTTCCGATCTGGTAGGCAAGCGAACCCGCCGGACCGGTGACTTCTCGGGTCACGGAGCTCACTTCCATCTGCACCTTGATGCCAACTTCATCGTCCAGGTACACGTTGGGTTCCACGTCCAGTTTGAGGCCCACATCGAGGTAGGACACCGACGCCGACACACCCACGTTGGCGGTGGAGGTGGTGGTGAAGACCGGCAATTTGTCGCCGATGTGGATCTTGGCCTTCTCGCGGTTCTTCACACGGATGCGCGGGTTGGCCAAAGTGTTGCCATTGCCCGCTTCATTGCGCAGGTTCAGCGTGAGCGCCGGGTTGGACACGAACGAGGTGAGGCCATTGCGGCTGCGCAGGTCCACGAAGCCCTGGGCCAGCGTGCCACCCAGCGTGGTGTTGCTTTGCGTCACCCCGTTGTTGACGATGGTGGTGGTGAGATCGGGCTGCAGCCGGCCGTAGCCGATCTGGTCGGGGAAGCGCACGCCGAGTTCCTGCAAGCGGCTGCGGGTGATCTCCAGCACCTCCACATCCAGCATGACCTCCGGCTCGGCCATGTCGAGCGACTCGATGAGCTTCTCGGCCAGCCGCACCGCGTTGGCCGTGTCCTTGATGATCACCAGGTTGAGCTTTTCGTCGATGAAGATGTCCCGTGTCTTCACCAGCGTTCGGATCATGGCCTGTGCCTGTTTCACGTCGGCATTTGCCAGGTAGAAGCTGCGAGTCACCAATTCCTTGTACTCCCGCGCCTTGGCTGGCGTGTTGGGATAGATCATCAAGGTGTTGTCGTTGAGAAGCTTGCGCTCGAGCTGGTTGGTGGTGAGCACCAGCTCGATGATTTCCTCCACGCTGGCATCGCGTACAAACATGGTCACACGCGTGTCGGCGCGCACATCCTTGTCAAACACGAAGTTCACGCCCGAGGTGCGGGCGATCACCTCGAAAACCGACTTGATCTGCACGTCGCGAAAGTCCAGCGTGATGGGCTTGGACAGTGCCGCAGTCAGTGCGTTGGGTGGTGCATCGGGGCGCGGCGCATCGTCGCGCAGGCGGGCCAGCAGGCGGCGCGCTTCGGTCTGGGTGGGCGCCACCGACAACACGTCGCGCAGCACACGTTCGGCCGCCACGCTGTCGCCCCTGGCGAGCAGGCCGCGGGCCTGGGTCATGCGGGCGGCCACGCGGCGCTCGTTCTCCAGCGCGATCATGCCGTCGCGCACGCGCGGGCTTGTGGCGTCGAGCCTCGCGGCGCGCTGGTAGAGCTCCTGCGCTTCGTCCAGGCGGCCCTGCAGGCGTTCGGTCTCGGCCAATGCCAGGAGCTGGGCCGACACACGATCGCGCTGGCGAAAGTACAGGGCGCGCAGCTCGGTGTTGTTGGCCGATTCGCGCACGCCCGCCTCCAGGCGTTGCACGCTTTCATCGAGCCGGCCTGCGTCGAGCAGCGCCTGGCTTTCCCGGATCGCGGGGTTGGTGGCGCAGCCCGCACACACGCTCAGGATCAGCAGGGCCGCCATGCGGCCGGAAGTGAACAAGGGATTCAAGGTGTGGTTCCAAACAGCAGACGCTGTGTTTCGTTCAGGGGCAGGTAGGTCAGGCGCATGCCCAGCGAAGTGATTTCATCCACGCGGTAGTTCGGCAGCAGGTCCCCCTGACGCACCACGCGCGGCCTGAGCTGCGCGCCCTCGGCCAGGAATGCAATGACGCGGCCGTCTTCTTCCATGCGGCCGAGATAGCGGTAAGGCAACTCGGGCGCGCGCAATGGTGGCGCCGGGGTGGCCAGCGGCGGTGCGGTTGACGATCGCAATGGCGGTGGCGGCGGCTGCCAGCTCTGGGTGGCAAACAGGTCGCCGCCGTCGCGCGACATGCGCTCTGCTTGCGGGGCTTCGCGTTGCGCTCCGGCGCGGCCGATGGAAGTTTCTGCCGGTTTTCTCGCCACCACAGACGCGCCGGGTGCGGCGGACCGGACCGATCGCGCGGTGCGTTGCGGTGAAGTCAGCAGATCGTCCCCGGCCTCGTCCACCCCGGCCACATACCAGGTGGCCGCCAGGGTCAGCACCAGACCCGTTCCGAGAATGAATGAACGGCGGCTGGACATCAGGGCGCCTTCAGGTAGAACGACCAGCGCAACCGCGCCTGCACCAGGGGCTCGCCCACGGCATTGCGTTTGAGGCTGAGTTCGTCCAGCGCCACCGTGGGTAATTCGTTCAGCACATCGGCCATCCAGGCGCGCAGATCGGGGTAGGTGCCCACCGCAGGCAGCGTGATCTGGTAGCGCTGCAGGCGGCCGCCGGGCTCGCTCACCAGGCGGTACTCGCCGGTGGACAGCAGCACGTGGTGTTCAGCCGCGCTGCGGTGCAGGTGCCGCACCGCCTGGAGCGCGCCGGCGGCCTGGGGCAGACTCGCCTCGAACTCGGCCTGCCGGGTCGCCAGCCCGACCCGGGGGTCGGGCTGGCGGGCTTTGCGCTCGCGCTCTGCAACCTGCGCCTGCTGCAAGGCACGCGCCTCGGCGCGGGTGGCATCGGCGCCGAAATGGGCAAGCGGCCAGATGCACGCCATCAGCAACAGACCAACCGCCGCTGGCCAGCCGTGCCGGCGCAACCAGAAGGCCAGATGGGTCGTGGGTGAGACCGTCACGAAGCGTCTCTCCAGGCAATGCCGACCGAAAACCGGATCACTGACACACCGTCCTGGGTGATCACTTCGTGCGAGGCCAACACCACCGAACCCGATACCGGCGACAGGCGCAGGCTCTCGACATACGCAATCACCTCAGCCATGGTCTTGGCTTCTGCGGTGATGCGCAGTTGGCGGGTTGCGCCCTGGGCTTCAAACCCCAGCAGTGATACGCGGGGCCCGGCCAGGTGCTCCAGTTCCTTCAGCAGTGGCCCCCAGGGGTGGGCGAGCGCGGCGCTCACGCGCGCGTTGGCCGTGACAACCGCGAGGGCCAGCGGGGGTGCCGCGCCGCGGGGTCGCGTCTTCACGCTGCGTGTCTGCCGCTCGGCACGATCCAGCGCGAATTGCAGTTCTTCGCGAGCCTGTACGTAGTCCAGTGCCGCCAGCACCAGACCGATCAGCCCCACGAGCATCAGGGTCCAGCCCAGCACGGAGGCGGTCGGGTGGCCGCGCAGGAAATCCATGCGAAGCGCTGGCATGCCTAGATCCCCCACGCCATGCGCTCGATGCCTGGGCGCGTACCGCTCCCGGCCGCCAGCCAGACCAGGCCAGGATCGCGGCGATCGTCGAGCGCGATGCCACAGCCCACGAGGTACACCGGCGGCGTTCTGGCGAGGTCGAGCCCGCTGGCCAACTGGATTTGTGCCTGCAAGGCCGGCAGTACACTGCGCCAGCCTGCCGTGTCTTGCCGGTCATGGCGGGCCGAGCGCAGCCCATGCCAGACACCGCCATGCAGCAGGGCCAGTGTCAGGTTGCCCGGCTCGGCCACACCGAACCACGCGATCCGTTTCCCCAGGCTGGGGCGCCATCGGTCGAACGCGGCCGAGAAGTAGGGCACCACGCTCACCACGGTCGTGTCTCCAGCACTCCTCAAGCTTTGCAGCTCTGCCAGCAGCGCCTCGTCGATCGCGCATGCGGGCAATGCCCGCCCGGGCAAAGGCTCGCTGTGAACCACACGCCAGCTGTCGGCAACGGCGCCGAAGGTGGCGCGAAACCGAAGGCGCACATAGGCCTCAAGCTCCACAGCACGGGCCAGTTGGGGCTGCCATTGCAGCAACTGCCAGCGCACCAGCTGGCTGCTGAGGAATATCTGCAGACGGGCACGCTTTTGATCCCGCTCGCGCAGCCAGCCGTTCAAGGCAGCCACCGCGGGTTGCCACGCTGGCGCCTGAGGATCGGACTTTGGCAGGTCCACCACCTCGGCCGGGCCATGTCTCCCGGACCACCGACGGCCGGCAGCGCCGATCACCAGACGGTCTTCGAGCAGGGCAACCTGCAGCAGGGGACGTTCAGCGAACCACACGGTTGAGCTCCTGCAGCGTGGTTTCACCCCTGCGCACCAGATCCATGCCCACATCGCGCAGCACGCGCGTGCCCTTGCGGTAAGCCGCCTCCTTCACCCGGCGCACCGGCTCCTTGGTGACGATCATCTCGCGCAGCTCATCGTCCAGCAGCAACACCTCGGCCACGGCTTTGCGGCCCTTGAAACCGGTGCCGCGGCAGCTCGCACACCCCCGGCCGGCCCGGAACTGGAAACCGCTCACATCACTGAGCCGGCTCTCGGCCAGCAGGTCGGCCGACGGCGTGTCGTGCACCGCGCAGTCGGGACAGTTCACGCGCACCAGGCGTTGCGCCACGATGCCGTTGAGTGCGGCCACCAGGCTGTAAGGGTCCACGCCCATGTGGGTGAAGCGCCCCAGTACGTCGAATACGTTGTTGGCGTGCACGGTGGTCAGCACCAGGTGACCGGTGAGTGCGGCCTGCACCGCGATCTGCGCGGTCTCGCCATCGCGAATTTCACCCACCATGATCTTGTCGGGGTCGTGGCGCAGGATGGAACGCAGGCCGCGCGCAAAGGTCAGACCCTTCTTTTCGTTGACCGGTATCTGCAGCACGCCGGCCAATTGGTACTCCACCGGATCTTCGATGGTCACGATCTTGTCGTGGCCGTGGTTGATCTCGTTGATGGCGGCATACAGGGTGGTGGTCTTGCCGCTGCCGGTGGGCCCGGTGGCGAGCAGCATGCCGTAGGGTTCCTGGCAAAGCGCCCGCAGCGCAATCATGGTCTGCGCATCGAAGCCCAGCGACTCCAGCCGCAACCCCGTCACCTGATCAGACAAGCGCTCCTTGTCGAGCACCCGCAACACCGCGTCCTCGCCATGGATGCTTGGCATGATGGACACGCGGATGTCGATGTCCCGCCCGAGCGCGGCCACCTTGAAGCGGCCGTCCTGCGGCACGCGGCGCTCGGCAATGTCGAGCTCGGCCATCACCTTGATGCGCGAGATCACCTGCTCGGCGTTGTCGCTGCCGTTGATGCCCCCCACGCTGGCGAGCACGCCGTCGATGCGGTACTTGATGTAGATGCCGCCAGCGCCTGTCTCCAGATGGATGTCGCTGGCGCCGGACTTGAGCGCGTCGTACAGGGTGGAGTTGACCAAACGCACCACCGGGCTCGCGTCTTCGCTGATGCTGCGCAGTGAAATGTCTTCCAGCCCCGGGCTGGAAGCGCTGGTCTGCTGCATGGGCGCCAGGCTGTCCATGGCGCGCAGGCTGTCTTCGTGGCGGGCCAGGTAGGCTGCAATGTCGGCCCGGTGCGCCAGTCGCAGATCTTTGGGCTGGCGCACACGCTCCTCGGCCCAGGCCATCAGGTCGGTATTGAACGGATCCGCCATCACCAGCAGCAACCCATCCGCCTCAGCGTCGCCGGGGGCGCCTCGCATCAGCAGGCATTCGCGCTGCAAGGCTTCGCCGTAGGGCAGCAGGTCGAACGCCGGTAACAAGGCATGGAGTTCGTCCATGCTCAGCAGCGGAATGTGCGCGGTGGCAGCCAGTCTTGCGAGCCACGCCCCGGGGGCTCCACCGTGAGCATCCAGCCAGTCGATCAAACCCATGCCCTGGCTGCTCGCAGACGCTCGCGCGCTCAGAAGCTCAGCGGCTGAATACGGCTGCGCCAGACGCAGGTGTTCGTGACGCGCGTTCATTGCACGCTTTCCGCCAGCTGGAAGATGGGCAGGTACATCAGCACCACGATGGCTCCGATCACCAGGCCCATGATCAACATGAGCGCGGGCCCCAGCAGGCGCGTGGCCCATTCCGCCCAGCGCGAGAGTTCCTCATCGTGAAAGGCGGCTGCGCGCTCCATCATGTCGCCCATGTTGCCGGTGCGCTCGCCCACGCGCAGCATGCGCAGTGAAACCGCCGTGCTCAGGCCCTGGCTCTCGAATGCGTGCGACATCGGCTGACCCTCGCGGATGCGGCTGGTGGCAGCGACCAGGCGCGGCCGCAGCGCTGGCGAGAGCAAACCACTGACCATGTCGAGCGCAGGCACTATGGCGATGCCGCCGCGCAGCAGCATGCCCAGGGTGCGGTAGAGCCGGGCCAGCTGGAACACCCGCATGTGCTCACCGATGGCCGGGATGCGCCAGAGCTGTCCCATCAAGCGCTGACCGAGCCAGCGACCTCCCCCCATGGAAAGCCCTATCACCAGCGCCACCATCAAGCCCAGCAGCACGGGCCAGTATTGTTCCACCGCTTGCCCCCACTGCAGCATGAGGCGCGACATGAAGGGCAGTTCGTCGCCCATGTCTTCATAGATGTGCGAGAAGCGGGGCACCACATAGCCCATCAGAAACAGGATCACCAGGCTGCTCACACCGATCAGCATCACGGGATAAATGGCCGCACTCACCAGTTTGTTGCGCAACGTCTCGAGCTGGTTTCCGTAAGCGATGTAGCGCCCCAGCGCCTCGCCCAGATCGCTGGTGCGTTCGCTCGCGCGCACCGTGGCGACGAAAAGCGGCGGAAAGATCCGCGGCATGCTCTGCAATGCGCTGGAAAATGTGTGGCCTTCGCGCAGGCTCAGCAATAACTTGTGCAACACCGCGCGCACCGGCGTTCTGGATTCCTTCTCGGCCAGTGTCTCCACCGCCTCCACGATGCTCACACCCGAGCTGAGCAGGGACAAGAGTTCCTGGCTGAACAACAACAGGGGAAAGTCAGCGCGGGCTCTTGCGCCGGTACCTAACCCTCTCGCGCGCGAAATGGACACCACGGCATGGCCCAGCGCCTGCACCTGACGACGAACGTCGTCCACGGTTTCCGCGTCGATGACGCTCACCGACATCGACATGTCGGCCTGCAGGGATTTCACGCGATAGCGCATGGCTACCAGCTCACCAGGTCTTCGGCTTCACCGCTACCACCGGGCTGCCGATCCTTGCCATAGGACAGCAGGTCGTACTCCCCCTGCTCGCCCGGTGACCTGTAGATATAGGCCAAGCCCCAGGGATCCACAGGAACACCCTTCTTGAGGTAGGGCCCGGACCATTTGCTGTCGCTGGCGGGCCGCTCGTTCAATGCCGCAAGGCCTTCCTCGCTGGTCGGATAGCGCCCGACATCCAGACGGTACTGGTCCAGCGCCTTGCTCAGGGCGTCGATCTGAGCGCGAGCTGTTTTCACCTCCGACTTGCCAATCTGCGCGAAGAAGCGAGGTCCCACGAAGCCTGCCAACAATCCGATGATGACCATGACGACCAAGAGTTCAAGCAAGGTGAATCCACTGTGCCGCCGTTGGCGGGGTGCTGATTGTCGAGACATGGGGTTGGCTCCGGATCGGTGAACGTTGCAAGTGCGCTTGCCTGGAGTCAGCTTAAGTAAGTCATATGAAGGTCGGATTACACAAGGCCGATGGGCGGTCGAAATAGGGCAAATGACGATGGAATTGATCCGAACGGACTACGCCGGACTGTGACTTGTGTCACAAACCCGAAATGCGTTGCCAAAATGGCCGTCAGGCCGCCGAGAGGCTGTAGCCGCTGCCGCGCACCGTGCGAATGATGTTTTCCAGACCAGCGGGCAGAAGTGCATTGCGCAGGCGGCTGATGTGCACGTCCACCGTGCGGTCGTCGCCTACATACTCAGGGCCCCACACGTGGTCCAGCAACTGGCCTCGGCTGTAAACGCGGTCGGTGTGGGTGACGAGAAAATGCAACAGCCGAAACTCGGTGCTGCCCAGCAACAGGGGCTGGCCCTTGGCGATCACGGTCTTTGCTGCGGGGTCCAGCACAAGCCCGGCCACGCGCACCACCTCGGCAGTGACCTGGGGCGCGCGTCGGCGCAGGATCACCGCAATCCGCGCGATCAACTCCCTGGGCGAGAAGGGTTTGGTAATGTAGTCGTCGGCGCCCACCTCAAGCCCCGAGATCTTGTCGCGCTCCTCGATGCGGGCCGACAGCATGATGATGGGAATGTCGCGCGTGCGCGTCTCGGAGCGCAGCAGGCGGGTGAACTCCACACCGGTCATGCCGGGCAGCATCCAGTCCAGCAGCAGCAGGTCCGGCAGCGAGGCCTGCATCATCTCGCGCGCCTGTTTGACGTCGGATGCGCAGCGAACCGCATGCCCTGCCCGGATGAGATTGACGGAGATGAGCTCCTGTATGCCAGGCTCGTCCTCGACGATCAGAATTTGCGCGACCATGTTTCGTCCATCGATAAAGTGGCGCGATGATATGGGCCTGGAATGACGGTTTGATTGCAGAGTGGCGCCAAAGGGACCGACGCCGGTCCCGCATTCGGCGTACTGCCTCCCCGGACTTGCGTTCGTCAGACCGTGGACGCACGGCCGACTTCGCTGCCACAACCGGTCCTCAAGGCGGCGAGATGCCAATGGTGAATTGGCGCGGCATCGGCGCCGGCCAGTTTCTTTTGACCAGCAGGTGCGCGGCGAGACCTAGCTCGGCAAGATCAGTTGCCGTGTGGCCGCCCACGTCTCATGCACGCCCGACGTGAGCGGCTGTATGGGGTACCCTTACGTTTAACGGGCTCTTTCAGACCCACTTCGCGCCGGCTTTCTTTTGGCGGCGGCGGATGATGCCGCCGATGAAGCCCAGACCTGCAAGCATGAGCGCGTAGGTTTGAGGTTCGGGGACTGCGGACACGCTCACGTTGTCGAAACGCATCTGGCTGGTGTATTGGGTGTCGCCCATGTCGACCACGCCAAGGGCCAGAGAAACAGCTCCGTTGCCAGTGGTCTGGTAGGTGAAGCTGGTCTGATACCAGCTCCAGCTGGTGTTGGCGGCGTCAACAAAAGTACCAAGGAAATTGCCGCTACGCACCGGGCTGGTGGTGTCCACAATTTTGAACACATCGTTGTTGATGGCCAGAAACCCGAAGTCGGGCATCGCCGTGTCAGCGCTCGAGAGAGCCCAATCAAATTTGACGGTCAGCGCGCTGCCGCCGAAGGCCGTGAAGTTCTGGCGGATCGCAGAGCCTTCGTAAGCGAAGCCGCCACCGAGGTCGAAGTTCGCTACAGGAATCCCGGCCAGGGTGGGGGTGGAGGGGTCGCCGAAGTCAACTGCCCCGGTGCCCGACTCATTCATGAAACCTTCATTTCCAGAGCCCAGGTTGTCGTCGTCGTAAAGCACGGAGGCGGTGGTCGTGCGCACTCGGCCGTTGACTGCCTTCACGTCACCGAAGGATTGCCATCCAGTCAAATCCCCTGCTGTGAAGGTGCCGTTGGTAAATGTGGTGCCCTGCGCAAGGGCGGGCGCGATGCCGGCTGCGCAGAGGCAGGCGGCTGTGATGAGATTGCGGAGTGCTGTCATGGGAAACCTTTCAGATGGGTTGATTCAGGGTGATCAGGGAGCGGGGGCCGCCACCAGGTCGCGGGCGGGTGCGATCTGGGCGGCTGTCAGTCCTTTGAGGGTAATGAACGGACGCGGCGCAGCAGGGCCAGCGGTGCCGTCGGCGTCAAGCAGCAGTTGCACGCCGCCGATCACGTCGACGAAGGACACATGGCCGGTGGCCACGCCATTGCCCGACACGCCCAGGGTGGCCAGTAACGGGTTCAGATCGAGCTTGTCCACGTAGGGGGTGAAGTCAGTGATGGTGTCACCGGCATCGCGGGTGCTGACGTAGCGGAACACGTCAAGCCCGGCCCCACCGGTGAGGTTGTCGGCTCCGGCGCCGCCCACGATCAGGTCGTCACCTGCGGTACCCACCAGCACGTCGCGGCCGGCGGTGCCGTTGCGTGTCACGCCGGCTACGGTGCGGGCAACGGCTGCGTCGATCAAGCGGCCGCCGCGGTCGAATGCATCTTCTTCACCGTACATGTTCACGGTGATCTCGTCGCCATCGGCGGCATTCAGACGCTGCAGACCGCCCAGGGCTTTTGGTGCCTTGATGAAGTTGGCCAGCGCTTCCTGGTAGGTGATGGTGTTGACAGTGTTGTTGAACAACACTGCATTCGGACCGAAGGGGTAGCCGTCGCCACCGTTGGCGGTGAAGTCGATGGTGGCGAACCTGAAAGTGCGCGTCGAGACCACGAGGCCGTTGTCCACCAGCACGGTGCCATCGTCCATGACGATGCGGCGAATGCGCTGGCCGGTCCCCACCTGCAAGGCGGCCGCCCCGGTGCTGGTGCGCGCGGTGCGGGTAGTGTCATACGTCACCTGCATGCCCGAGATCTGGGCGAAGCGGCCTTGCGCTGCGCCGCCTGCAGTGGAGGCAGCCACCGAGTGCTCCAGCAGATCCTTTAGCTGAGTGGCGTTCATCACGGGCGCGGTCTTCACCAGGTTGGTGAACGGCAGGATATTGAAAGTGTCGCCCGTGGTCACGTTGCCCGCCACTGCGATGCTGGTGCGGATGCCGCCGCCGTTCTGGATCGCGATTTCGGCACCGCCGGCAAAGCGCATCGCGTCGGCCACCAGATTGCCCAGGCCGGTGTCGGCGTTGCGCACGCCTTCGATGTAATCGCAGGGCGTGGGGCTGCAGGCCACGTGGGTAGGGCCGTTGAGCCTGGTGGCGGTGCTGCCGATGACCTCGGCGTTCAGCGCTGCGATGAAGCTGGATACGGGTGTGATGACGGCGGCCTGCAGCGCTGGGTCGCCGATCACCCGGTCGGCGTCGGCGACAGCGCCGCTCACGCGGATCATGCGGGTGGCCAGCACGCTGGCGACGGCACCGGTGGTGTCGTTGATGTCAAGCTTGACCTCACCCACGTAGCGGTTGCCAAAGTGGCCGGTGACCATGGGCACGGCCTTGCCGCTGAAGTCGTTGGCGTAGACCGGGTGGGTGTTGTAGGTGGGTGCCACGCCACCGTTGATGAGCTGATCGCGGAGCGGGTCGGCATCGCCCTGGACGGGCGTGTCTCTCATCAGTTCGTGCCCGCCGCCGGAGATGACCATGTCCACGCCGGTGAGGCCAGGAATCAGCACGGTCAGTTCATTGGCCGAGTTCTGCAGGTGGCTCATGACGATGATCGCCGTCACGCCCTGGTTGTTGCGCAGGTCGTTGATCTCGGCTTGCACCAGGGGCAACAGGGCTTGCAGGTTCTGCAGCTCGCTGTTGCTGGCGCTCCAGTTCTTCATGATGCCGGCTGGCGGTGACGAAATGCTGGGCAGCAGCGGAGTGGTCACGCCGATGATGCCGACCTTCTTGCCGCCGGTGGTGGTGAGGATCTTGGAGCCGCGTATCTTGCCTTGGGCCGCCAGATTGGACAGTTCGGGGGTGACACTGAAGTCCAGATTGATGGACAGGTAGGTGGTTCCCGAAACGTCGGCGAAGCGGGCAGCGATAGGCCCGGTGTTGTCCAGATCGAACTCGTGGTTGCCAAACGTGGTGGCGTCGATGCCGATGGCGCGGTTGGCGATGGCATCGTAGAAGTCCTGGCCACCATCGGGTGCGGCGGTGGCGAGGTTGGCGAAACTGGCGCTCAGGCGCGGGCCGGGCAGGAAGGAGTCACCCGCGTTGAGGGTGATGACGGTGCTGCCCGCGACGGCCGCGGCCGCTTTGCGGGAAGCGATCACGCTGGCCAGGCGGTCAATGCCGCCGTAGAAGGAAATGGCCTGAGAGGGGTCGTTGCGCAGGTTGCCCTGGGCCGACAGGAGCCACGACTCCTGGTCACCCAAGTGCAGGACGGTCAGTTCTTCGGCCCACGCGGCGCCGAAGCTGGTGAACAGGGCGAGTGAGACAGCGAGGGTGCAGGCATTGCGGCGCAGCGGGCTGCGGGTTGCTTTCATGGGAAGGTGCTCCGGGGGTTTGAGTCGGGTTGAATTGAAGAGAAAGGGGGCGGGTCAGAGGCGGAGATCGCGTGTGGCATTGATCTGCGCCGCTGTCACGCCGGTAAGCGTGACCAGCGGTCGGGCAACGGCCGGGCCGGCGTTGCCGTCGGTGTCGATCTGCACCACCAGGCCGGCTACGCTATCGACCAGGCGCACGAGACCGTCGCCGACGGCATTGCTGCCGGTATAGCCAATGCTCTGCAACAGCGCCACCAGATCGATACGGTCGATGCCCGGTGCGAAGTCGGTAATGCGGTCTCCGCCGTCGCGGGTGCTGGTGTAGACGAAGGTGTCCACGCCTGCGCCGCCCGTCAACACGTCGGCGCCTGCGCCACCCGTGATGCGATCGTCACCGGCGGTGCCCACCAGCGTGTCGCGACCAGCGCTGCCGGTGAGCGCCTTGACCAATGAGAGGCCGAGCAACACGGCATCGTGATCTGACGAGCGGTACGCTGTGGGCGCGTAGTAGTCGGGTCCGCAGGCGACGCAAGCCGGCTGCTTGAACTCGAGGTTGTAGTCAATGATCGAAGGCTCGTCCGCATTGATGTGCCAGTGCACCGCGCCTGTGACGAATGGGCTCAGGCTGGCGGTGGTCAGGCCGTGGTCAAGGTAACCCGACTCACCATCGAATACATACGAATAGCCTGTGATACCGCGTCGGGCGATTTCATCTACCAAGCCCTGCGCTTGCAGTTCAAGGATCGGGGCTTCCTTGCCGTAGGCGTTGAGGTCACCCACCACCACCACATCGGGATCGGTCGCTTTCAGGATTTCGATGAACTTGCCCAGCGCCTGCGACTGCGCCACACGGGTGGCGTTGAAGCAACCCTGGCCGTCACCAGAATCCAGATCCGCGGCGTCCGAGCCAGCGGCGCAGTTCTTGGATTTGAAGTGGTTGACCACCACCGAGAACTTTTCACCGTTGGCGCTGGCAAACGTCTGTGCCAGCGGTGGGCGGTTATGCACCGGGTCGGTATCGCTGCGGGCCTGCCCTACCAGATTCAGGCGGCCGGGTTGGTAGATCATGGCCACACGGATGGCATCGGTGCCGGCACCGCCCACAGGCGCGCCAATGGTGGCGTAGGTGCCGGCGCCGGCTACTGCATTGAGACCGTTGACCAGATCCTGCGCGGCCGTATTGCCGTTGTTCTCGATCTCCATCAGACCCACCACGTCGGCATTGAGGCCGATGATCGCGGGAATGATCTTGTTGCGCTGGCGCTGGAACTCGGCAGCGCTGTCGGCACCTCGGCAGTCACTGCGGCTGAACGAGGGGAAGCAACCAGCCGAGCCCATTGCGTCCAGCGTGGTGAAGTAGTTCAGCACGTTAAAGCTGCCTACGCGCACGTTGCCGCCGACGGCTGGAGGCGTTGCAGGGCGCGGGTTTTCGCGGGTGAAGATGATCGGCTCTGAGGGATGGATCTTGTAGTCGCTCAAGCCACCGGTGTTGTTGGTGGCAAGGCCGAAGTCGATGACGCCCGTGATGCCATTGGGCAAGCTATCGCCGGCCCGCAGCGTGTTGTCCGCGCCGATATAGGGCGTCGGGTTGGGATTCTGCAGGCTGGTGCTGTCGTCCAGGATGATGCGACGGCGTGCATTCTCGTCAGCCAGCGCAATCGCTTCGACCGAGCCAGCCTCATGCTGGTTGGTGGGTTTGAACAACCGGCCATTGGCGGCCAATGTGACCTGGCCATAGCGACCCTGGAAGAAGTTCTGTGCTGCCGTCATGGGCGACTGGATGTTCACCAGCATGCCCTCAAACCGCTCCAGCTCACCTTCAACCGCTTCGGGCAAAGTGATGACGGTGGGCGAGATGTTGTTGCCACTGGAGAGCACGCTGATCACTGGCGAGGTGAGCTGGGTGACGGACTTGTACGCTGCATTGACGCCCGCAGGCGAGAACTCGCCCACCAGAGCGCTGACACGCACGTCCTGCCCCACGGTCACCGCGGGAGCACCGCTGGTGAAGACGAAGATGCCGTCGGAAGTGCTGGCATCGCCGTCGCCAACTGGGTCCTGCATGTAGAAACCGTTGTTGAGCAGCTTGGTGATGACGCCATGTGTCGTAACCGTCTGACCCACCAAAGGACTGACGTCACCAGTGCCCTGGATCTGGGGGATGCTCACAGCTCCATTCACGGTGACTGTGAAATCACAGGCAATGGATTGCAGTTCGTTGTTGTTGAACGTGACCTGCACGGGATAGGTGCCCACTGGCACGGTTGCATCCACCCACACGGCTGTCGTGGCCTGGCCACCGTCGACCGTTGCAGCGCTCACCGGTCCCAGCGAGATGCCGGTGAGAGTGGCGCTGGTCAGCGTCGCGCCATTGACCACGCTGTCGGCATCGGTTGCGCTCAGATTGACCGAGCCGCCCACACCCTGGTCGATGGCGGCAGGGGCTGGGCAACTCGCGGCGATGGGAAGGTTGACGCCGCCGCCCAGAGGCGTGCCGGTGACGGCGATGTCGTCGATGCCCACCCACTCGTCGTTACCGACAGCGTTGGCGGTGATGATGCGCAGCTGCAACTGTGGTTGGTTGTTGGCGTCGGCCGGCAGCACCACCGATACCGGGACGGTTGCCGTGGCCACGCTCGGCCCGGTGGTTGCGTCGGCCACGAAGCCCGAAGGCACGTTGATGAAGTTGCCGGTGGTGCCGATGCGGTATTGCAGGGCGACCGATTGCACGGCGTTGTCGCCAGAGCCGTCGAGATCGCGCAACGTGTATGCAACGCGGATGTCTTGCTGGCCGGTGGTGTTGAGATGCACCACGATGTTCGGCGCATCGGCCGTGCCAGAACCGTTGAGCGCGATCGTAGGGTTGGCGATGGCGAATTCGGCCACGCCGCCCGTGTTGAATGTGTTGGGTGTGGTCTGGTTTACCAGCGCGTTGACCACCGATGTTCCAACGCCCAGTATGGTCTGCGGATCCACGCCGGTGGCGGTCACCAGGTCGTCCCCACGGTAGCCCACGATGCCTGGCACGCCGGACCAGTTGTCGTTTGTGGTGAGGAGGCTGGTGTTGGACCAATCCTGCGCGAAGGGCAGTGTCTGCGGCGTGGTGTCAGCCCAGGCCGGCAACGCCGACAAGATGCCCAGAGCAACCAGGCTGGCGTACAGTCTCTTCGGAACCAGCGAGAGATGGGGTGTGTTGGTGCGTGTGGTGGTCATGGGCATGTTTCGTTTGATGAACTCACAGGCGCGCATGTGGCGCCAAGTTGCAACGAATCATGCAGAGCGTCGATCACGGCATTGCGATCTCCCACGCCAGGTTTACTGATCCGAACGGATCACGGGTTCCCGCCGGGTCGAACATTCTTGACCGTGGGAATGCAGGCGCCGAACGCGATTCAAGCGTCGCGGGCGCCTCGTTTAGAAGCGCGGGGCGCAAACGGCACCGTCAGGCGATCTGGTCGACCGACTCAATTCCCTGTGAATGCGTCCAGCGGCCGCTTCGCCACCTCACGCCGCCCCGATGTGGGGCACCAGCGACCCGGCCTTCTGCCCTGCCTTCAAACCTGCGGTGAATGCCAGCATGCGGTCGATCGGCAGCTTGGCGCGTTGGCCCAGCGCCGCATCCAGCAGTACTTCGTTGCCTCCGGTCTCCAGCGCCTGCACCAGGCCAGCCAGCCCGTTCATCGCCATCCACGGGCAGTGCGCACAGCTCTTGCATGTGGCGCTGTTGCCGGCAGTGGGCGCCTCGAGGAAGATCTTGCCCGGGTGGAGTTTGCGCAGCGAATGCATCATGCCGTTGTCGGTGGCCACGATAAAGGTGCGCGCGTCCAGGGCACCGGCAGCATGCACGATGGCTGCCGTGGATCCGACCACGTCGGCCAGGGTCACCACGTCTGCTGGTGATTCTGGATGCACCAGAACCTTGGCGTCAGGATGTTCACGCATCAGCACCGCCAGTTCGAGCGCCTTGAACTCGTCATGCACGATGCAGTTGCCTTGCCACATCACCATGTCGGCGCCGGTCTGGCGCTGGACATAGCTGCCCAGGTGTTGGTCGGGTGCCCACAATATCTTGCGGCCCTGGTCCGCAAGCGCTCGGACGATGTCCAACGCGCAACTGGAGGTAACCACCCAGTCTGCACGCGCCTTCACTGCGGCGCTGGTGTTGGCATACACGACGACCGTGCGGTCCGGATGGGCATCACAGAAGGCGCTGAACTCCTCGATCGGGCAACCCAGGTCGAGCGAACAGGTGGCGTCCAGATCGGGCATCAGCACACGCTTGTCCGGCGACAGGATCTTGGCGGTCTCGCCCATGAAACGCACACCGGCCACCACCAGGGTCTGCGCCGCGTGGTCGCGCCCGAACCGCGCCATCTCCAGCGAATCACTCACCAGACCTCCGGTTTCTTCGGCCAGGTCCTGCAGGTCGGGATGCACGTAATAGTGCGCCACAAGGGCGGCGTTGCGATCGGCGAGCAGTCGGCGCGCACTATCGCGCAATTCATTGCGCTCGTGCCGCGAAAGATCGGGCGGAACCCGGGCCCAGGCCACGCGTGTGTCGCACGCCGGCTGCGCGTATTCGACGCGGATGCGCGCGTTCATGCCATATCCCCGAATCGCATCGAAAAGTCGACCGCCTTGATGTCTTTGGTCAATGCGCCCACCGAGATGCGGTCAACGCCGGTACGCGCCAGCGCCGCAACGCTATCGAGCGTGACACCTCCGGATACTTCCAGTACCGCCTTGGTGGGACCACGCGCTGCGTTGAGTTGCACAGCTTGCGCCAGCGTGACCAGGTCCATGTTGTCGAGCAGAATCATCGATGCACCGGCGTCAAGCGCAGTGCGCAGCTGCTCCAGTGTTTCAACTTCGATCTGGACAAAGCTCGCCCGTGCCGCGACATCGCTCGCACGCGCCAGCACCTGTGCAATTCCGCCAGCAGCCGCAATATGGTTTTCCTTGATCAGGATGGCATCGAACAGGCCCATGCGGTGGTTCACCCCGCCACCGGCGCGCACTGCATATTTCTGCGCCTGGCGCAGTCCGGGCAAGGTCTTGCGTGTGTCCACGATCTGGGCCTGCGTGCCGCTGACCGCGCTCACGTATTGCGCCGTGTGTGTAGCCACCGCGCTGAGCATCTGCAGAAAGTTGAGTGCTGTACGTTCGGCACTGAGCAATGCCTGGGCCTGGCCGTGGATTTCGAGTACCACCTGGTTCGCATGGCAGAGCCCACCGTCACCCACCGACCAGACCAGACTGGCCATGGGGTCGAGCGCTTTCACCGTGGCCTCGACCCACGGCGCACCGCACAACACCGCACTGTCACGCGATAGCACACGTGCGCGCGCCTTACGCTGCGGGTCAATCAACGATGCGGTCAGATCGCCAGAGCCCACGTCTTCGGACAAGGCCCTGTGCACGTCGAGTTCAACCTGCATCGGGTTTTGGGCTGCGGAAGAATGAAGTTTGTCGTGCATCAAGGAGGGGGATGGGGAGTTGAAAGGACAGGGGCGTTTGTCATTCGGGCGACAAACGAATTCTATGCAAGCTCGCTGCGACCTGCAGTCGGACCGGTTGGTGCCATGCAGCCGGTCCGCCAATGGCACCGGTCGCAACTGCACCATTGCCTCTGACGTAGACTCCAAAAGTATCAAGCGCCCCGCGCGTTGTGGCGGCCAGCCATCGCGGCCCGGACGCAACACCTGGTTGGAAGGAAGTCACGATGTACCGTATTTGCACAACGATCTGCCTGGCGGCGCTGCTGGCAGGTTGCGGCTCCATTGGCGCCGGATTGGGTATCAGCATTCCGGTCGTACCAGGCATCTCTATCGGTGTCGGTGTGGGCAGCGGTGGCGTGAATGCCGGTGTATCGGCAGGTCGCGGACCTGTCAGTGCCGGTGTCGGCGTCAGCCAGAAAGGCCAGGTGACCGGCGGTGTCGGCGTGGGCACGAGCACTGGCGTGGGCAATGCGCGCGTCGGAGTGGGCGTGGGCACGGGTGCCGTGCTCTACGACCCGGACGATCCCCGGACACGCGACAAATCTATCGAACGCTGACGCCAAGGTGCGCCTGCACCTGTGAAAGCGCGTTCGGACACGGTGCGATGTTCGGACCGGCTACCCGGCACCGGAGCCGGCCGGGCGGGGTCGCTCGTTATAATGCCCCGTTGTTTTGAGACGCGCCATCCATTCTGAGGACACCATGAGCGACATCAGCCACGAAGAAGACCATACGGGACCGATCAAGACGCCCAAGCAATTGCTGATGACGGTATTTTTCTCCTTTGTCGCCCCGATCTTCATCATCATCGGACTGGTGGCGTATGTCACCTCGGGCAACAAGCCCGCGGCAGGCACGGTCAACGTCGAAAAATCGATCGCCGAACGCATCCAGAAGGTCGGCATGGTGGAGATTCGTGATGCCAATCGCGAACGCAAGAGCGGCGAAGATGTTTACAAGGTCCAGTGCGCGACCTGCCATGCAGCGGGCCTCGCAGGCGCGCCCAAGTTCGGCGAAGCCGGCGCCTGGGGCGCGCGCGTTGCTACGGGCCTGGAAGCTCTCGTCAACTCCGCACTCAAGGGCAAAGGCGCCATGGGTGCGCAGGCGGGTGGCGATTTTGACGACCTGGAGATCACCCGCGCCGTGGTCCACATGGCCAACGCAGGCGGCGGCAATTTCACCGCGCCTGCGGCGCCCGCGCCTGAAGGTGCCGCATCTGACGCGGCGGCGGCAGCCCCGGCGGCTTCCGGCGAAGTGGCCAAGAAATAGTTGCCGGGCCTTGGCCCTGCGGACAGCAAGCCGGACATGTTCCGGCTTTTTTTCGGGTGTATGCCGCGCGTGCCGTGCGTCCAATGACTCAGCTCGCGTAACGCGCCTGCGGACTTTGAACGTAACCGAAACGTGCCGGCAGTTGTGACGCCTGCGCCTGCTGCGGCACCCACAAGCCCGACTCGATGGCGTCAGCAGCAATGGGCACATCGTGCGAGTGCAACAGGCCGAATCCTGCATCCGTTTCCAGGTAGACCTTGCCTTCCTCGTCGACAAAACTGCGCTGGAGCCGCACCGTTTGACCGGTGTGGGCGCTCACCGAGAAATCAGCCGCCACGCGCCAGATCCATGGCGTGGCTTCGAGTTCGACATAGACACATTGCGGCCCGTTCTGGAAAAACCACTGCCCGTCTGCATCCGGCTGATAGTTGCGCCCGATGAAGGCGAGCAGTTTCTCGTGTTGCAACAGCGAGCCTTTTGCCTCCGAATGGCCATTACCAAACGGCCCGGCCGCCTGCGTGGCATCGTCCCGCAAATACCATTGGCCGCGCGCGTCAAGGCCCAGCCAGCCGTAACAATGCGGCACATTGGGCCATTTGGCCAGCGCCTGTCTGACGATATCGTCCATGCCGATCATTATGGCGGCGACCGGCTGCGGGCGTCACTCCAACGGCGCAGTCGTTCAGCCAGAGACTTCCAACGACCGCTTTACCGCAAGGGCGCGACACGGGACTTAGCGGCCCTGGCGCAGCAGCCAGTCGCCTACCGCTTGCGGCATGGCCCACACGTCACCTGGCGGGCGTCCCTGGGGAAAGCCGACATGGCCACCCCCAGCAGGTTGCCACAGCGTCACCATGTCGGACACTTCTTGGGGTCCTGGCAGGCTCCATACCGGCACAAACGGGTCGTTGCGGGCGTTCACCACCAGCGCCGGTACATCGATCCGGGAAAGATGCGGCTTGGCTGAAGCCCGCTTCCAATAGTCTTCGGTATCGCGGAACCCGTGCACCGGCGCGGTGAAGATGTTGTCGAAGGCATACAGGTCTTTCGCCCGCATCAAGGCATCGCGGTCGAACAGTCCGGGATGCTGCGCATACTTGCGCAAGGCTTTGGGCCGCATGCTGTTGAGAAACATCCTTGTATACACCAGCCGGTTGAAGCCTCGACCTATCGCGTGGCCACCGGCCGCCAGATCCAGTGGCGCACAGATCGACGCGACGGCAGAGACTACGGCATTGGCCGACGACGCCATTTCGCCGGCCCAGCGCATCAGGGCGTTACCCCCCAGCGATACCCCCACCGCCGCGACAGGGCCGCCATGGACGGCACGGAAGCGATGCAGTATCCAGTCGATCTCCTGGAAGTCACCGGAGTGGTAGGCCCGCGGGCCCCGATTGAGCTCGCCACTGCAGCCACGAAAATGCGCCACCGCAAACGCCGCGCCCCGGCTCGCGGCAAAGTCCGCGAACGCTTGGGCGTAGTGGCTGGCCGAAGATCCTTCAAGCCCGTGAAACATCACGATCAGGGGGGATTGTGTGTGCTGCAGCATGCCGCCTGGCCCTGGCGGTTCACCGTCGAGCCAGTCGACGTCGATGAAATCCGCGTCCGGTGTGTCCCAGCGTTCGCGCCGATAACGCGGCAGTTCTTCGCGCGTACGGCGCGCAAACAGCGCCGGCCAGATGGTCTGCAGATTGCCACCCGGAAGCCAGATCGGTGCCTCGTAGTTCATGATCACGCTTGCCCCCGGCTGTCGCACCTGTGCGGCGACGCCATCAATGCAGAACCTGCGGAACCTGGTGGATTTCCTGCACCTCACTCTGGTTGCCGGGGCTGGCATGGTGCGTCACCATGCGCCAGCCGTGCGCCGTCTGGTGATAGACATTGGTCGCCAGTACATAGGCCTGTGACGGACCGGACGGTGTCATGACGTCGACGCGTTCGAGCACATTGTGTACCGCGCTGGAAAGCCCTTGCACCTTGCGCACGCTTTCGGGCCTGGCCTGGATGCTGCCATTGCTGAAAATGGCATCGAAAGTGGACCGAATGGCCGCAAGGCCGACGATGCGCGGCCCACCCGGATGGACACAGACCACATCTTCGTCGTCCGACCAACAGGCCATCAGCAGTTCGATGTCGGCCGCTTGCAAGGCTTCGTAGAAGGCAGATTCGGTCTCCTCGGCGCTGGCGCCCATGAAATCGGCTGCTATCCTGGCTTTCGGCATGGTGCGGTAGGTCTGTGAGGAACAAACCCGATTGTGCCGGCCTTCCATTGATCCGGTCGGCCAGCGGGCTTGAAATCAGCATGGGGCAGTCCCAGCTGTGCTAGTGTCAGCATCTGCGCAAAACGCAATTCCATATGAGGTTCCCATGAAACGCTGGTTGTCACTTCTTATCACCGTGCTGGCCCTGAGCGGCTGCGGCTACAACGATTTTCAACGTTTGGACGAACAGTCCAAGGCGTCGTGGGCCGAGGTGCTCAACCAGTACCAGCGGCGTGCCGACCTGGTGCCCAACATTGTGGCCACCGTCAAGGGCGAGGCCAATTTCGAGCAGGAAACCCTGACCAAGGTGGTGGAGGCACGCGCCAAGGCGACATCGATCCAGGTGACGCCGGAGACGCTGAACGATCCGGTGGCGATGCAAAAATTCCAGGCGGCTCAGGGTGAACTCGGCAGTGCACTTAGCCGACTCATGGTCGTGGTCGAGCAATACCCCAACCTCAAGGCGAACCAAGGGTTCTCCGACCTGCGGGTTCAGCTCGAAGGGACCGAGAATCGCATTACCGTGGCGCGCAATCGCTATATCCAGTCGATCCAGGAATACAACGTGCTCGCACGCAGTTTCCCGAGCAACCTGACCGCAATGGTGTTCAGTTATCAGCCCAAGGTCGGCTTCGCAGTGGCCAACGAGGCGCAGATTTCGGCACCTCCGGTAGTGGACTTCAACAAGAAGTAATTCTTTGTGTTGACCCTCGTACCCCACCTCCTGGCTGACATTTTCCGGCCGCATATGCGGCAAACCTGGCTGCGTTGCTGCCGGTTGGCGGCGATGGGGTTCCTGCTGGCGATGATCGAACTGTCCGCTGCAGCGCAAGGGGTTTTGCCGGTGCCCGCGCTTAGCGGCCGGGTGATCGACCAGACCGGCACGCTCGACGCCAGCCAGATTACGGCGTTGGACGGCAAGCTGGCGGCGCTGGAGGCGCGCAAGGGCTCGCAAGTGGTGGTGCTGATGGTTCCGAGCACTGCACCAGAAGACATCGCCAGCTATGCCAACCGGGTCGCAAACGATTGGAAGATCGGCCGACGCGAGGTAGGCGACGGCGTACTGCTGATCGTGGCCAAGAATGATCGTACGCTACGTATTGAAGTGGCCAAGACGCTCGAGGGTGCAATTCCGGATCTGGCGGCCAAACGCATCATCGATGGCGCCATCACCCCGGGTTTCAAACAAGGCGATTTTGCCGGTGGCCTGCTTGCCGGCGTGGATCAGATTGCCGCGTTGGTGTCGGGCGAACCCTTGCCGGCGCCGTCTGCTGCCAAAGATCTTGCCTCGCGCGGGGGCGATGGATTTTCCGGTAGCTTGAGCAATCTGCTGGTCTTTGTCGTGTTCGCGCTGCCGATCGGCGCCGGTGTACTGCGCAGCATCATGGGGCGAAAGGTCGGGGCGTTGGCCACCGGTGGACTCACCGGTGTACTGGCCTTCCTGTTTAGCACCAGCGTGCTGATCGCCGGGATCGCGGCAGTGGTGGCGCTGGGTTATGCCCTGTTTGCCGGTACGGGGCTCCCGCGCGGCGGCTCTGGATCGGGCCGCGGCGCGGGCGGATGGGGCGGCGGCGGCGGTGGCTGGGGCGGCGGTGGTGGCGGTGGCGGGGGATTCAGCTCTGGTGGTGGCGGCAATTTCGGCGGCGGCGGCGCCTCTGGCCGCTGGTAGGGCGCGATGTTTATGTGGCTCCGACTGCGCGCCTTGCTGCGACACCTGTGGCAGGATTCCGCCGACACCCGGCGCGCCATCGATGACTCGATGCTGGAGCGATTGCGCGCACAGGTTGCTGCCAGCGAGGCGCGCCACACTGGCGAAATCCGCATTCATGTCGAGGCCGCCCTGCCACGGCCCTATATGTGGCGCCATCTCCGTGACGCCACTCCGATGGCGACATTGGTGCGCGAACGCGCCACCGACATGTTTGGCGAACTGCGAGTGTGGGATACCCAGCACAACAACGGTGTGTTGATCTACCTGCTGCTGGTCGAACACGAAATCCAACTGGTCGCGGATCGGGGGCTGAACGACATCGTCGACAGGCCGCAATGGCAGGCCATGGTGCAGCGCATGGGCCTGGCCTTTGCCCGTGGTCAGTTCGAAGACGGACTCTTACAGGCTGTGCAGGAGGTGGCGGCGCCTTTGACGACCCATTTCCCGGCCCTGGCGCAGGCGCAAACCAACCCGAACGAGCTGCCCGACACACCGACACGGGGCTGACTGCCGCCCCGCCGCGCTCCGGTAAAAAAAGCCGTGGCGAAAACGGCAGGGGCTGGTCGGGACTTGCACCGACTGTTGCAGGTCAGCGGAAACCTTCTGTACGCGCTCCGCTGGATCAGCGCTTCTGGCGGTATTTGCGCAACGCGGCGATCTGCGCGGCCATGACCGCGAGTTCAGATGTTGCCTTTGCCATGTCGATGTCGTTCTTCGCGTTTTTGAGTGCCTCTTCGGCGGCCAGTTTGGCTGCGTTGGCTTTCTCGTCGTCCAGATCCTTGCCGCGCACGGCGGTGTCGGACAGCACGGTCACGCCATCGGGCTGCACTTCGAGAATGCCACCGGCGACGAACACGAATTCCTCGGTGCCATCGGCCATTTCGATTCGCACCGATCCCGCCTTGATGCGGCTGATCAGCGGTGTGTGGCGCGGCAGGATACCGAGTTCGCCGACTTCACCGGGCAGCGCCACAAACTTGGCTTCGCCGGAGAAAATCGATTCCTCGGCGCTCACCACGTCGACGCGCATCGTTGTTGCCATGGGATATCCCTTTTTGTTCAATCAGGAAGATTTGGCCGTCAAGCCATCTTCTTGGCTTTCTCGAAGGCCTCGTCAATCGTGCCCACCATGTAGAAGGCCTGCTCCGGCAAGTGGTCGCACTCGCCGTTCACGATCATCTTGAAGCCACGGATGGTCTCGGCCAGCGAGACATACTTGCCCGGCGAGCCAGTGAACACCTCGGCGACAAAGAACGGCTGGCTCAGGAAGCGCTGGATCTTGCGCGCACGGGCCACGGCCAGTTTGTCGTCAGGCGCCAGTTCGTCCATGCCCAGAATCGCGATGATGTCGCGCAGTTCCTTGTAGCGCTGCAGCGTGCCCTGCACCGCACGGGCGGTGTTGTAGTGCTCTTCACCGACGACCAGCGGCGACAACTGGCGGCTGGTGGAGTCCAGCGGGTCGACGGCCGGGTAGATGCCCAGGGCGGCGATGTCACGCGATAACACGACGGTGGAGTCCAGGTGTGCGAAGGTGGTGGCAGGCGACGGATCGGTCAAGTCGTCAGCGGGCACGTAAACGGCCTGAATCGAGGTGATCGAGCCAACCTTGGTCGAAGTGATGCGCTCCTGCAGGCGACCCATCTCTTCAGCCAGCGTAGGCTGATAACCCACGGCGGATGGCATACGGCCCAGCAAGGCGGACACCTCGGTGCCGGCCAGCGTGTAACGGTAGATGTTGTCCACGAAGAACAGCACGTCCTTGCCTTCGTCGCGGAAAGATTCGGCAATGGTCAGGCCGGTCAGCGCGACGCGCAGACGGTTGCCCGGAGGCTCGTTCATCTGGCCGTACACCATCGCGACCTTTGACTCTTCGAGCTTTTCCAGGTTCACGACGCCGGAGTCGGCCATCTCGTGGTAGAAGTCGTTGCCTTCCCGGGTACGCTCACCCACGCCGGCAAACACCGACAGACCACTGTGGGCTTTGGCAATGTTGTTGATCAGCTCCATCATGTTCACGGTCTTGCCCACGCCGGCACCACCGAACAGACCCACCTTGCCGCCTTTGGCGAATGGGCAGACCAGGTCAATCACCTTGATGCCGGTTTCCAGCAGTTCCTGCGAAGGGCTCAGTTCCTCGTATGCCGGCGCCTTCCGGTGGATCGACGCGGTCTGCGTCGCGGCTACCGGGCCACGCTCGTCGATGGGCGCACCCAGCACGTCCATGATGCGGCCCAGCGTGGCCTTGCCCACCGGAACCATGATCGGGTTGGCGGTGTTTTTCACCATCATGCCGCGGCGCAAGCCGTCGGACGAGCCCAGAGCAATCGTACGCACCACGCCGTCTCCGAGTTGCTGCTGGACTTCCAGTGTCAACGTCGAGCCGTCCATCTTGAGCGCGTCATAGATACGGGGCATCTGGTCACGTGGAAATTCCACGTCAACCACTGCACCGATACACTGAACAATCTTGCCCTGAACGCCTGCATTCACGGGTAAATTCTCTTGAGCCATCGTTTTTGCTCCAACAAATAAATCGGGTTTAAACCGCGGCCGCGCCGGCCACGATCTCTGAAAGTTCTTTGGTGATTGCGGCCTGGCGTGTCTTGTTGTAGATCAGCTTGAGCTCGGAGATCACGCTGCCGGCGTTGTCGGTGGCCGACTTCATGGCCACCATGCGGGCCGACTGTTCGGACGCCATGTTTTCGGCAACTGCCTGATACACGATGGCTTCGACATAACGCAGCAACAGGTCGTCAATGACAGCCTGCGCATCGGGCTCGTAGATGTAGTCCCAGGCAGCATGCGTGCCACTGGCCTGTGCATCGGCTTGCATCTTTGCCGCCGACAGCGGCAGCAACTGCTCCATCACCGGCTCCTGCCGCATCGTGTTGATGAAACGGGTATAGCTGAGATAGACTGTGCTGACCTCACCCTTGGCATATGCGTCGAGCAGCACCTTGACCGGGCCGATGAGCTTGTCCAGATGTGGTCTGTCGCCGAGTTGCGTCACGTGGGCCACGGTCCTGGCGCCAATGCGGTTCAGGAATCCGAGACCTTTGTTGCCGATGGCCACCGCATTGATCGTCGAACCCGCCGATTGCAGCTCGCGCAACTTGCCGGTTACCACGCGCAGCACGTTGGTGTTCATACCGCCGCACAAACCCTTGTCGGTGGTCACCACGATCACACCAGCCGCCTTGGCGTCGTTGGTGCGCATGAATGGGTGCACATACTCGGGGTTGGCCTTGCCGAGATTGGCCGCAATGTTGCGGATTTTCTCTGCATAGGGACGGGCCGCACGCATGCGTTCCTGCGCCTTGCGCATCTTCGAAGCGGCAACCATCTCCATGGCCTTGGTGATCTTCTTGGTGTTCTCCACCGATTTGATCTTGCCGCGAATCTCCTTACCTGCTGCCATAGTGACTCCTGCCTCTGGACGCTCGTGCCGTCAAACCGATATCAGGCGAAGGACTTCTTGAACGCAGCGGTGGCGGCCGACAGTTCTGCCTCGGCATCCTTGTCCATCGCCTTGTCGTTGTTCAATTTCGTCAGCAACGCCGCGTGTTTGTCCTTCAGATAGGCATGCAGACCATGCTCGAACGGCAGGATCTTCTTGACATCGACGTCGTCCATGAAGCCCTTGTTCACGGCGAACAGCGTCGCCGCCATCAAGGCAATGGACAACGGGCTGTACTGGGCCTGCTTGAGCAGCTCGGTCACGCGGGCGCCGCGGTCGAGCTGCTTGCGAGTGGCCTCGTCCAGGTCGGAAGCGAACTGCGCAAACGCAGCCAATTCACGGTACTGGGCCAGGTCGGTACGGATACCGCCGGACAGGTTCTTGATCAACTTGGTCTGCGCCGCGCTGCCAACCCGCGACACCGAGATGCCGGCGTTGATGGCGGGGCGGATACCGGCATTGAACAGGCTGGTTTCCAGGAAAATCTGGCCGTCGGTGATCGAGATCACATTGGTCGGAACGAAAGCGGACACGTCGCCAGCCTGCGTCTCGATGATCGGCAATGCGGTGAGCGAGCCGGTCCGGCCCTTGACTTCACCCTTGGTGAAGGCTTCGACGTAATCGGCGTTGACACGTGCGGCACGCTCGAGCAGACGACTGTGCAGATAGAACACGTCGCCGGGATAGGCTTCGCGCCCTGGTGGGCGACGCAGCAGCAGCGAGACCTGGCGGTACGCGACAGCCTGTTTGGACAGGTCGTCATAGACGATCAGCGCGTCCTGACCACGATCGCGGAAGTACTCGCCCATGGTGCATCCGGAGTAGGCCGAGACATACTGCATGGCAGCCGACTCGGAGGCGGATGCGGCCACGACGATGGTGTAGTCCATGGCGCCGGCTTCTTCCAGCGAGCGCACGACGTTCTTGATCGACGAGGCTTTCTGGCCGATCGCAACGTACACGCAGGTCATGTTCTGACCCTTCTGGTTGATGATTGCGTCGATCGCCACGGCGGTCTTGCCGGTCTGGCGGTCACCGATGATCAGCTCGCGCTGGCCCCGGCCGATGGGTACCATCGAGTCGATCGACTTCAGGCCGGTCTGCACCGGCTGGTCCACCGATTTGCGGGCGATCACGCCCGGCGCGACCTTTTCGATCACGTCGGTCATCTTGGCGTTGATCGGGCCCTTGCCGTCGATCGGCTGGCCCAGCGCATTGACCACACGGCCGATCAGCTCGGGGCCGACCGGCACTTCCAGAATGCGGCCAGTGCATTTGACGGTGTCGCCTTCGGAGATGTGTTCGTATTCGCCCAGAATCACGGAGCCGACCGAGTCACGCTCGAGATTCAGCGCCAGGCCGTAGGTTGGCAGGCCATCGCTGCCGGCCGGAAATTCCAGCATTTCGCCCTGCATCACATCGGACAGGCCGTGGATGCGGCAGATGCCGTCGGACACGGACACCACGGTGCCCTGGTTACGGATATCGGTGCTGGCCGAGAGGCCTTCGATACGGCTCTTGATCAGTTCCGAAATTTCTGCGGGATTGAGTTGCATGACTCTTTCCTTCTTTCTTTAGGTGGCTGTTTACCGGAGCACTTGGCTCAGGTGGTCAGCGCGATTTTCATTTGATCCAGGCGGGCTTTGACCGATGTGTCCAGCACTTCGTCACCGACCACCACACGAATGCCACCAATCAGGGAAGCATCGAGCTCCACCGTGATGTTGAGCTTGCGGCCAAACCGCTTTTCCAGCGCACCCGACAACTCGGCCAGGGCCTTGTTGTCGATCGGAAAGGCACTGTAGACAACCGCGTCGGATGATCCGCTTTGGGCGTTTTTCAGAGCCCGGAACTGGGCCGCGATCTCGGGCAAGGCATCGAGACGGCCGTTTTCGATCACAATGCGCAGGAAGTTCTTCGCGTTATCCGCAAGCGCCGTCTTCGCTACGCCGCAGATCACGTCGAAGACCTGCTCGTCGGTCACCTTCGGGCTGTCGGCAAACTGCAGCAACTGCGCGTTACTGGCAATCGCGGCAAACTGATCTAGCCAAGTCGCGATTCCGTCCAGATCAGCCTTCACCGACTTGAACAGGGCTTCCGCGTACGGGCGTGCAATGGTGGCGAGTTCGGCCATAAAGTCCTTCTACAGCTCGGTCTTGAGGCGGTTGAGCAAGTCGGCATGCACGGTGGCATTGACTTCCTTGCGCAGGATCTGCTCCGCACCCTTGACCGCCAAAGCCGCAACCTGATCACGCAGGGAGTCACGAGCCTTGATGGTCTGTTGCTCTGCTTCAACTCGCGCGGCAGCAACAATCTTGTTGCCTTCTTCAACAGCGCTGGCCTTGGCCTGCTCGATGATCGACTGGGCCCGACGCTCGGCATCGGCAAGCCGTGCGGCGGTCTCGGTGCGCGACTTGGCCAACTCGACTTCCACCCGCTGATTGGCCGAGGACAGCTCGGACTTTGCCTTGTCAGCTGCAGCCAGACCATCGGCGATCTTGCTGGCACGTTCGTCCAGCGCGCTCGCGATCGGCGGCCACACGAATTTCATTGTGAACCCGACCAGGATCAGGAACACGATCATCTGAATGATGAGGGTACCGGTAATGCTCACTTTTCATCCTTCACCCCGGCACGAAACGCGCCAGGGAATGACGTTGATGCCGCGAAAACTTACTTCGGCAGGTTGGCAATCTGGGCCAGGAACGGGTTGGCCGTGGCGAACCACAGGGCGATACCGGTACCAATAATGAACGCCGCGTCGATCAGACCGGCAAGCAGGAACATCTTGGTCTGCAGTTCGCCCATCAGTTCGGGCTGACGCGCAGCGGCCTCAAGGTATTTGCTGCCCATGATGCCGATGCCGATACAGGCGCCGACAGCGCCGAGGCCGATGATCAGGCCGGCGGCCAGTGCAACAAAGCTGATTACTTCCATGATGACTCCTAAAGGACTTTGGTTAACGAGAAAAGAAAAACGAGAAAGGGAAACCCGGGGACTTAGTGCTTGTCATGCGCCTGGCCGATATAGACCAGAGTCAGCATCATGAACACAAATGCCTGCAACGTGATGATCAAAATGTGAAAGATCGCCCACGCAGTGCCTGCAATGATGTGGCCGATTGCCAAGCCGATGCCGGTTGCCGTGAAGGCCCAGGCACCACCCATCAGTGCGATCAGCATGAAAATCAGTTCACCGGCATACATGTTGCCGAACAATCGCATGCCGTGCGACACGGTCTTGGCGATGAATTCGATCATTTGCATGGCGAAGTTGAACGGCCACAGCAACGGATGGGCACCAAACGGTGCGGTGAACAGTTCATGGATCCAGCCGCCCAGACCCTTGATCTTGACGTTGTAGACCAGGCAGACGATCAGCACGGAAACCGACAGACCCATGGAAATGGACAGATCGGCAGTCGGCACCACGCGCATGTAGGCGTGATGCGGATCACCGCCAGCCGCGCTGTAAATGGCCTCCCAGATCACCGGAATCAAGTCAACCGGCAGCAGGTCCATCGCATTGAGCAGGAAGATCCACACGAAAACAACCAAGGCAAGTGGTGCAACAAGCTTGCGGCTGTTGGCGTTGTGCACGATGCCCCTGGCCTGCGACTCGACCATCTCGACCAGAATCTCCACTGCCGCCTGAAACCGTCCCGGCACGCCCGACGTGGCCCTGCGCGCAGCCAGCCAGAGCACCCAGCACATCAAAACGCCCAAGGCGATCGAGAAGAACAGCGAATCGAGGTTGAACACCGAGAAGTCGACAACCGCCTTGGCAGGTTGGTTCTGCAGGTGCGTCAGGTGGTGAACGATGTATTCGCCAGCAGTAGGTCCGTTTTCAGCAGCCATCTCTTGTTACCCGATTTTTCGTTGTTTGTACCGGGGCGCAAAAAGCAGCGCCACCCAATAAACCTTCATCGTCAGCACCAGACCTACCAGCAAAGCCGGCCAGCTCAACGCCTCCACCCAACTCGGAGCGGCGATCAACATTGCCACCGTCAAGGCAAGCTTGACCATTTCCCACAAAAAAAACCCGAACATCGCAGTTGCGGCGTTCAGGGACGCAAAACGCCCGGTCAGGCCTCGCGCAAACAAGGCCGCGGGCAAGACCACGGTCAACGCGCCATAGGCCGCCGACCATCCGACATTCTGACTTCCGGTGACGAGCCACGCGACCAAAGCCACGACAACACCCACCACCGCCTGACCGACGACCACCTTCCAGGGCGGAACCGACGGATTTAGCTCGCGCAAGCTACGCGCCTGTGCGGCGCTGAGCGGCGTAAACGTATCAGGGTTTTCTGCGTCATCTTCATCCGTATAGGGCAAGGATTTCATCTGAAATGGCGCCCGTACATGTGACTGAAGTTCTGCAAAGCCCCTGATTATAAGTAAAAACCCGCAGGCTCCTGCCAAAACCATCGTGACACGCGAATTTCCGTCGCGCCATGCCTGTTCAACCGATCGCGGCGAACTTCCCGGCGCGGGCGAAGTAGTCGCCATATGCGCTGATAATCGCGCCATGAATTCTCTGCCCTCAACACCCTGCTACCTCAATGGTGCGTTCACTCCGCTGTGCGACGCCAAGATCAGCGTCATGGACCGCGGCTTCATCTTCGGCGACGGCATTTACGAAGTCGTTCCGGTCTACCACGGTCGTCCGTTTCGTTTCGCCCAGCATATGGCGCGTCTCGAACGCAGCATGGTCGAGATGCGCATGACCAATCCACACACCCGCGAGCAGTGGCTGGGCATTGCCATGGGGCTGATTGGCCACGGCGCCAGGGCTGAGGGAGTGGCGCCCGATGCACTGAACCAGCTGGTCTATATCCAGGTGACGCGCGGCGTCGCCATGCGCGACCATGTCATGCCGACCGACATCGTGCCAACGGTGTTCGCCATGGCCAATGTGATGCGCCCGCCAACACCTGAGCAACTCGAAAAGGGTGTGGCCTGCGTCACTGCAGACGACTTTCGCTGGGAAAAAGCCCACATCAAGAGCACCAGCCTGCTCGGTTCCGTGTTCTCACGCCAGATCAGCTATGACGCAGGCGCACTGGAGACCGTGATGTTCCGCCGGGGCTTTCTCAGCGAAGCCGCGGCAAGCAATGTCTGGGCGGTCAAGGATGGCGTGGTTATTGGCACCCCCAAGGACAACCTGGTCCTGGAGGGCATCCGCTACGGCCTGATCGAAGAGTTGTGCAAATCGCTGGGACGGCCCTACCGGCTTCAACGCCTGAGCCGCGAAGAAGTGCTGGACGCCGACGAGTTGCTGCTGACCAGCGCAACCAAGGAAGTGCTGGCGATCACCTTGCTGGATGGAGAGCCGGTCGGCAAAGCAGCGCACCGCGGCCATCCCGGGCCAGTGTGCCAGGAACTTTATGCGGCGTACCAGGCAGCCAAACTCACCGACGGTGAATGAACGCTCCGCAGCAAGGCACCCCGGCCCGAATCCAGCCATGGCAACTGTCAACGAATCCCTGATCGAGTACCCATCCCAATTTCCCATCAAGGTCATGGGGAAACGGGTCGACGGCTTCGTGCATGCGGTGACCACCGTCGCAAGGCACTTCGACCCCGAATTCGATGCGTCCAGCGTCGAACTGCGGGAAAGCAGTGGCGGCAAGTACATCGGCGTGACCATCACCATCACGGCCACCAGCCGCGAGCAGCTCGACGAGTTGTACCGGACCTTGTCGACGCACCCGATGGTCAAGATCGTTCTTTGACCGACATGGCGGTACAGACAAGCTTGCTGGATCGGGTGGACTATCTGCCCACCTATCAGGCGATGCAGTCGTTCACTGCCGCGCGCGACTCCGAAACCGAGGACGCCCTGTGGGTGTGCGAGCACCCGCCGGTCTACACGCAAGGTCTCGCCGGCAAGTCGGAGCACGTGCTGAACCCTGGCGATATCCCGGTGGTGTCGACCAACCGCGGGGGCCAGATCACATACCACGGGCCGGGACAGATCGTCGCCTATCCGATGATCGATCTGCGGCGTGCCGGTTACTTCGTCAAGGAATATGTCTACCGCGTCGAAGAGGCGGTGATCAAGACCTTGTCCCACTTTGGCGTGACAGGCCACCGCGTCGCAGGGGCGCCGGGAATTTACGTGCGACCGGATGATCCCGGCTCCCATGCGTCGCTGGTGCAGCGCCCGACCCGCCGCGTTGAAACGCCGCAGGCGCATGAAAAAGCCGCCCCAGGGCCCGCACCCATCGACTTCGCCGGGCTTGCCAAGATTGCCGCCCTGGGCATCAAGGTCAGTCGCAACTGCACCTACCATGGTGTGGCGCTGAACGTGCAGATGGACCTCGAACCCTTTGCGCGTATCAACCCCTGTGGTTACGCCGGCCTGCAAACGGTGGACCTTTCTACAATCGGGGTGTCTGTCGGCTGGTCCGAGGCGGCAGAAGTGTTGAGCAAGAAGCTCGCGACCTACCTGGCACCGTGACCGCGGACGCACCCAATTATGAGCAATCCCACCCCTGATGTGGTCCGAGTGGCCCAGCCCCTTGAGACGTATGATGCCAGCGCCAAGCACAAGGCGGGGGCCAAGTTGGCCCGCATTCCTGTCAAGGTCGTGCCCGGTGAGATCCTGAAGAAGCCCTCCTGGATCCGGGTGCGTGCCGGCTCGCCGACCACTCGCTTTTACGAGATCAAGGACATCCTGCGCAAGAACAAGCTGGTCACGGTATGCGAGGAAGCCTCCTGCCCCAACATCGGTGAGTGTTTCGGCAAGGGCACGGCCACGTTCATGATCATGGGTGACAAATGCACCCGCCGATGCCCGTTCTGTGATGTGGGCCATGGACGGCCAGACCCGCTGGACGTCAACGAGCCGCAGAATCTGGCCAACACCATTGCCGCGCTCAAGCTGCAATACGTGGTGATCACCAGTGTCGACCGCGACGACCTGCGCGACGGCGGCAGCGGCCACTTCGTCGAATGCATCCGGCAGATCCGGACTTCGTCGCCCGCGACCCGGATCGAGATCCTGGTGCCCGACTTTCGAGGCCGCGACGATCGCGCGCTGGAAATCCTCAAGGCAGCGCCACCGGATGTGATGAACCACAACATGGAAACCGTGCCGCGCCTGTACCGGGAAGCCCGGCCGGGCTCCGACTACCAGTTCAGTCTGAACCTGCTCAAGAAGTTCAAGGCTGCCGTTCCCGATGTGCCCACCAAAAGCGGCCTGATGGTCGGCCTGGGCGAGACCGACGACGAAATCCTGGCGGTGATGCGCGACATGCGCGAACACGGCATCAACATGCTGACGATCGGCCAGTATCTGGCGCCTAGCACCAGCCATCTGACGGTGAAGCGCTATGTGCATCCTGATACCTTCAAGATGTTCGAGCGCGAAGCCTACGCCATGGGCTTCAGCCATGCGGCGGTAGGCGCGATGGTGCGCTCCAGTTATCACGCCGATCAGCAGGCGTACGGCGTTCTGAATCCTGTACTGGGGTAGTCATCGCGGCGGTTCCGGGCCCGTTGTGGGTGCGGGCCGAAGCCCGACGGTCCGTTCGCCTAAGCTCTAACGATGCATCGCAACGACCGCTACGCCACCTATTACGCACTCGGCGCCATCGCGTCGTGGGCTTTGCTGGCCGCCTTGGGCGTCGCACTGCGATCGGTACCACCTTTTCTGTTGACAGGCATCGCGCTGGTGATAGGCAGCATCCCGACATGGCCACTGGTCGCGCGCCGACCCGCCTCGTGGAAGATACCGGGTCGCACGCTGGCGCTGGGCGTCACCGGACTATTCGGGTTTCATTTCTTGCTGTTTCTCGCCTTGCGCACCGCACCCCCCGTGCAGGCCAATCTGGTGAATTACCTTTGGCCCTTGTTCATCGTTGTGTTGTCCCCGGTGCTGCTGCCCGGCATGACTTTGCGGCCACTGCACGTGCTGGCCGCGCTGCTCGGCTTTGCCGGAGCTGCGGTGGCGATTCTTGGAAGGGGTCATGACATCGAAGGCGCGTGGTCCTGGGGTTATCTGCTGGCGTTGGCATCGGCCCTGATCTGGGCCTGCTATTCGCTGCTCACCCGGCGCGTGCCGCCATTCCCGACCGCGGCGGTCGGACTGTTCGGCCTGGTTTCGGGATTGCTGTCGCTTTTGTGCCACGCCCTGCTCGAACCCGCCACCGTACTGGGCAGCAACGAATGGCTGCTGCTGGCTGTCGCCGGCCTCGGCCCGCTGGGCGCCGCCTTCCTGATGTGGGACAAGGCGCTGAAACTTGGTGACCCGCGCCAGATCGGCATACTGAGTTACCTGACGCCACTATCGTCGACAGCGGTTCTGATGGTCACAGGTGCCGGGCCATTTGACTGGAGCATTGCGCTGGCCGCCGCGATGATCATCGGTGCGGCCATCATTGGCACCCGGGCACGCTGACAACTGCTGCGTCTGGATCAGCCGGAGAAGGTTGCCGCCGGGTCTTCCGAGTCGAGCACCTGGCGTGCCCAGTCGACCAACTTGCCCGCGTCGGCGCGCAGTACCTCGTGCTTGACCGCGAGGATCTGCGATGGATGCATGGAGAAGCTGCGCAGCCCCAGCCCCAGCAGCAAGCGCGTGTAGGTAATGTCGCCGGCCATCTCGCCACAGATGCTTACGCCCTTGGACTGCGCATGGCATTGCGTGATGGTGTCAGCGACGAGCCGTAACACGGCAGGGTGGAGCGGATCGTACAGATGCGCAACCGACTCGTCGGCCCGGTCGATGGCCAACGTGTACTGGATCAGGTCGTTGGTGCCGATGGAGAGAAAGTCAAAGTATTTCAGGAACACATTGACCATCAGCGCGGCCGCAGGAATCTCGATCATGGCGCCGAGCTTGACGCTGCCATAGCCCACGCCACGCTGATCGAGCTGCGCGCGTGCCTGATCGAGCAGGTTCAGCGTCTGGTGAATTTCGCTGACATGGGCCAGCATCGGCACCAGCAAATGGATGCGGCCGAACGCGGCGGCACGCAAGATGGCCCGCAACTGCGTGAGGAACATGTCCGGGTCGGCCAGACACCAACGGATGGCACGCAAACCCAGCGCCGGGTTGAGGTGCGTGTCATCCTTGGCCCCCTTGTCCAGCGGCTTGTCGGAGCCAATATCGACCGTGCGTATCGTCACCGGCATGCCTGCCATGCCCTCGACCGCACGGCGATAGGCCTGGAACTGCTCGTCCTCGTCAGGCAACTTGCCGTGCCGGCCCATGAACAGGAACTCGCTGCGGAACAGTCCGACTCCCACGGCCCCGGCGCTGACAGCGCCTGGCGCGTCTTCGGGCATCTCGATATTGGCCAGCAGCTCGACCTTTTGTCCGTCGAGCGTCACCGCAGGCGTGTGGCGCAAGCGCGTCAGGCGGCCACGATCGATCGTGCCCTGGCGCTGCTTGAAGTCGTATTCGGCCAGCACAATGGCCGACGGATCGACGATCACGATACCAGCGTCACCGTCGACAATGATCCAGTCGTCCTGGCGGATCAGGTGGCTGGAGAGGCGGGCACCGACCACGGCCGGGATATCCATGCTGCGTGCAACGATGGCGGTATGCGAGGTACGGCCACCAACATCGGTGACAAAACCAACGAACACACTTTGCTTGAACTGCAGCATGTCGGCCGGCGACAGATCGTGTGCCACCAGAATCAATGGCACGTCGAGCGACGTCTCCTGGCCCGATTCAGACTGCGCCATCTTGCGCGGCGGTCGCAGCGTCGCCGAGGTGATCGGCGAGGCGGCGCCACTCATTGCGGCCAGTACCTTTTCGGTGATCTGTTCGAGGTCGGCCTTGCGTTCGCGCAAGTACTCGTCCTCCATCTCGTCGAATTGGCGCGCGATCACCTCCAGTTGCGTGGTCAGCGCCCATTCAGCGTTGTACAGGCGCTCGGCAATCCAGTGCTTGACGCCCATAATCAGCTCTTCGTCCTGCAACAGCATCAGGTGCACGTCCATCAGGGCGGTCAGTTCGTGGGGCGCTTCTTTCGGTCCCATATGGCTGATGGTGCGCTGCAGCCGGTGGATCTCATCGATCACCGCATTGCGACCCACCCGTACCCGATCGATTTCGGCAGGCACCTGGTCGTCGGTGATGAAATAGTGAGCCACATTGACTCGGCTCGATGCCACCAGCACGGCGCGGCCGACTGCGATGCCACGCGCGACCGCAAGCCCGTGGATCGTGAAACTCACTCACCTTCTCCGAATTTGTCGACGATCAGCGCCAGCAATGCGTCATTGGCTTCGCGTTCACCCTCGCCGTCGGTTTCGACTTCCACCGACACACCCATGCCAGCGGCCAGCATCATGACACCCATGATGCTCTTGGCATTGACGCGCCGCTCGCCACGCGAGAGCCAGACTTCGCACGGGTAACTGCCTGCGAGTTTGGTCAGCTTGGCGGAAGCCCTTGCATGCAATCCCAGCTTATTGCTGATGGTCGCCTGGGTCTTGATCATTTCTCTTCCTGGCTTGATTCTGAGGCGCTGTCGTCGCCACTTGCATGACTCCCTGCACCCCACCGGCCATGCTGCGCGTCACCAGTGCTTCCAGCGGCTCGCGCCGGTATGTCATGGCCCGCAACAGCATCGGCAGGTTCACCCCTGCCACCAAGCGCGCGCTCACGCCATCGACCAGTTTCTGCGCCACGTTACAAGGCGTGGCGCCGAACACATCGGCGAACACCAGTGTTCGGTCGGCGCCCAGGCCGGCCATGGCTTTGCGGGATAGGTCGACCAGCTCGTCAAACGGCTGGTCACTGCGAATATCGACCGCCGCCACCACGTCGGCACCATCCGGGAACACATGCAGCACGCACTCGCGCAGCGCACTGGCTAGTGGTGAATGGGCAATGATCAACAGGCCTGCAGTCATGGGAGTTTGCGACCCTGATTATCTCTCGCGCCACGGATGAAAACCACATAGGCGCCCACACTGCAGGCGAGAAATGCGGCGAAGGCCAGGCGATAGGCCCACGTCTGCGCCACTCCGACCGCCATCAGAGCGTCGATTGCCAGCCCGATGCCCCATTGGATGCAGAACACGCCCAGGAAGATCACCAGATTGAACGCGCTCAGGGCCCGCCCCGCCAACTCTGACGGAAACGCCATGGCCACCGCGGGTTGGGACGGCGTCACGAAGCTGCAGGTCATGCAATACAGGGCCAGCATGGCGCCAGTGTGGGGCACCAGCATGTCAGGCGAAATGATGATCACCGCCAGGACGGCGAAACTGGCAGGCAGACCGCGGCTGATCAGGTAGTCGGCCTCCAGCCCGCGCCGTGCCAGCCAGGGACCGGCCATGCCCCAGGTCCAGAAGGTGCACAACATCGCGATATTGATCCAGAATAGGCCGATGGCCGACTCCAATGGCGAATAACCCGCCATCCTCTCCATCCAAGGCGCGGCCCACAATGTCTGCACGGCCAGCAAACCGCCGTAGCAGAAAAATCCCAGTGGAACCATGCGACGGAAGTAGCGGTCACGCCAGACCAGCGCATAACTGGGCGCGATGACGGGCGGCGATCCCGCCTGCGGCCCTCGGACCTGGGTCCAGCGAGGCACGCGCCAGACGATCAGCGCCATGGCCAGCAGCAGGAACAGCGCCAGGCCCAGAAACATCGCACGCCACCCGACGCTGGGCAGCAACCATTGCACCGGCAAGGTCGAAGCAACCATGCCCGATGAGCCGGTCATCAGCATCCAGGCATTGGCACGGGTCTGCAAGCTTGGCGCGAACCAGCGCCGATAGCCTGTCAAAGGCGCCATCAGGCATGCGCTGAGGCCCACACCACAAAGAACGCGCGCCGCCAGCAGGGTCGTGAAACTCGTGGCGTAGGCGAACGCCAGGCAACCCAGCGTGGCAACAGCAAGAAAACTCGCCAGCACCCGCCCCGGCCCGTAACGATCCAACCAGGTACCCAGCGGCAACTGGGTGATTGCGAATCCAAGAAAGTATCCGCCGGCGAGCAGACCCAGGTCCCGAGCCTGTAAGCCGAACTCCTGTGTCAGCTCGGGCGACAAGGTGGCGGTAATGGCCCGGATCAGCGCCGACAGGAAATAGGCAAACGCAAATGTCAGGAAGACATAAACCGCCGTTTGTCGCGTCAAAGGGATCATCGCATGCGCAACCCGGAGAAGAACGGCTCGGTCGCCTCGGGCCTGAGGCCGGGCGCAAACACGAGCGCGGCAAACACGTCCGGACCACGGGCAAACCACAGCCCCTGCAAAGTTTGAGCCGGAGCGCGGGAAGGGTCGCGGTCAGCGCGCAGCGCAAGCATCCCGGGCAGGCTCGGACTACCCTGGGGGGGCTGCAAGGCCACCGCCGCCGGCACCGGCCCCAGACCCGCTAACGTGGCCTCCCGCCATTGCAGCAAGACTCGTTCCACCTGCTCTGGATCGGTCAGATGGGCGTGACCGAGCGCGAAGGTGGCGCCATCAGCGTGGCAGCTGTGCATTGTCATGGCCTGTTGTGCACCAGCCATCAGCACGGTACGCTCGGCATCGTCGGGTTTGCAGGGGAACAGCGTGACCAAGGTTGTGCGGCCAATCGGCACGTCACGCCAATTCAGGGCGGGCCCGCAGCCGCACAGCAGGAAAATTGCGCTCAGCGCACAGGCAAGGGACATACAACGCACCATGCGCGGATTATCACGATGTCGAGAGGGAACCGCCGTGAGCCTTGCGCATGCCGCTTGCCGGCTGACGGCAGTCGCCGCGGGTACCGCGCCTGCCGCTGGCGAACGCAGCCCCATCCGTCGCGGTTGACGGCTATTTGAATGCGCCAAACACCTTCTTCAGGATCGCGCTGCCGGTACCCACCGGGTCCTTGCGGATCTTGCGCTCTTCTTCGCCGATGATCAGGTACAGACCGTCCAGCGTCTTGCCGGTCACGTATTGCTCGATATTGGCGTCTTCCTTGCTGACCAGGCCCATTCCGGCAGCCTTCGAGGCAACACGGTTGTATTTGGATGCCAGATCCACCTTCTGGGTCGCGGCAGTGACCACTGGCAGGAACTTGCCGTTGAGCGGTATACGTGTCTTGCCTGCGAAAAATGCGGTGACCGATGTGTCGCCACCGGTCAGGATGTTTTTGGCGTCGGTGACGGACATCGAGCGCACCGCATCCATCAGCAGATCCTTGGCCATCGGCACCGCCGACTCCGCGGCGCGGTTCATGGAGGTCACCAGTTCGTCGACCCTCTTCCCCTGGCCGAAGGTCTTGAGCAGTTTGGCTGCATCCTTCAAAAAGCCCGGCAAGGGGATCCGAACCTTGTCATTGGCCAGAAAGCCGTCCTTGCGACCCAGCAGGCTGATGGCCGCCTGCGCGCCTTGTTCCAGCGCGGTCTTGAGGCCTTGGGACGCTTCGCCGTCGGTCAGGTCGCTCACCGACAAGGCGTATGCCTGGCCGTAGGCCAAGGCCACCATCGCGGCCAGCGTGCGGCCCGATGTCATGTTGAAGTGTCGACGGTTCATCTTTTTCATTCCGTGATTTGATTCCCGATTCTGCATCTTGCGCCGAACGCGGCCGGCCTGGCAACCCGACTTGCCCATACCGTGCACATGTTTTACCTTTGGCGTCGCACAAGGCCATGTCAACTGGCGCTTCACGCCGTTGCAGGCCCGGTCCCGACCCGCAATTTGGGGGGGTCGTCGTGTTGCAGCTTGACTTATGATGCCTTCGCACTTGATTTGCACCTCCAACCCGCCACGAAAATGTCGACATACCTGCCATCTGCCTCGATCCGTGTCTGGGATCTACCCACCCGCTTGTTCCACTGGTTGTTGGTCGCCACCGTCATCGGCTCGGTCGTGACGGCGCAAATTGGTGGCAATGCGATGGTCTGGCACTTCCGATGTGGATTCACCATCGCCACTTTGCTGCTGTTTCGACTGGTCTGGGGGTTTGTCGGCGGACGATGGTCGCGTTTTGCGGCTTTTGTCTACAGTCCCGCGACCGTCATCCGCTACCTGCGCGGAGAAGGTCGACCCGAGCATGCCGTGGGACACAACCCCTTGGGCGCAGCGTCGGTTTTCGCGATGCTGGCGGTATTGATAGCGCAAGTCAGCACTGGCGTCATCAGTGACGATGAGATTGCAGCGGTCGGCCCGTTCGCTAAATTTGTCAGCAATGCCACGGTCTCCCTGGCAACTGGGTATCACAAGGGTTACGGCAAGACTTTGCTGATCGCCCTGGTGGTTTTGCACTTGGCGGCCATCCTGTTCTATTTTTTCTCCCGTCGCGACAACCTGGTCAAACCCATGATCAATGGCGACAAGCCTCATGCAGGCAAGCTGCCATCGTCGCGTGACGACGCGGTATCGCGCCTGGCGGCAGCTGTGGTGTTCGCCGCTTGCGCCACGCTGGTTGCATGGGGCGTTTCGCTGGGTGGTTGAACTCCACGTTTTACTGGCACCGAACTGTCGACACGATGACCGAATTGCTTGCCCCCGCGTCAGACAGTGACTGGGCGGATATCCGTCAGTTGCTGCTCGAGTATGCCGGGGCACTCGGTGAAGATCTGTGTTTTCAGGACTTCGACCGAGAGCTGGCGCAGTTGCCCGGAGTCTATGGGTCGCCCATGGGCACAATGCGGCTGGCGCGGGTAGACGACGTACCTGCGGGTTGTTGCGCTTTGAGACCGCTCGATGGCGTCGACTATGCGAATGCCTGCGAGATGAAGCGTCTGTATGTACGACCGCGGTTTCGCGGCCTGGGCCTGGGCCGGCGCCTGGCCGAGGAGATCCTGGAGGCGGCGCGACTGGCCGGTTATGCCAGCATATTGCTCGACACACTCGACGATATGGAGACCGCGCGCGCCATGTACCAGGAGCTGGGATTTGTCGAGATACCGCCCTATTACTACAACCCGGTGGCCGGGTCGCATTATCTGAAGGCGGATCTTTGAGCCCGCCGGATCAGGCTTTGGCCTGGGCCAGCATCGTGGCTGCGTCACTCACTTCGAATTTGCCTGGCGCCTCGATATTGAGGGTGGCAACCTTGCCGTCTTTGACCAGCATCGAGTAGCGATTGCTGCGCAAGCCCATACCCTTGCCGGTCAGATCCAGCGTCAGGCCGGTCGCCTTTGTAAAAGCGGCGTCGCCGTCACCCAGCATGCGAACCTTGCCGTCGGACTTCAGGTCGCGTGCCCAGGCGCCCATGACAAATGCGTCATTGACGCTCACGCACCAGATTTCGTCGACGCCTGCAGCCTTGAGTTCGGAGAATTTCTCCAGATAGCCGGGTACATGTTTGGCCGAGCAGGTGGGAGTGAATGCGCCTGGCAGGGCAAACAAGGCAATCGTCTTGCCGGCAGTGGAAGCCGCAACCGGTACCGGGTTAGGTCCGATGCTGCAGCCGCCGCCTTCGACTTCCGAAAATTCCATCAGCGTGGCCTGGGGAAGAGTGTCACCAACCTTGATCATCATGTGCTCCTGTCATTGAATATGGACCTTGTCCGGATCGGAAAGTGTCGCAGCAATAGCCGCGACGACGATCAAATGCAAAACGGCCCACATTGTGAGCCGTTTTGTCTTGCTCCGCAGCCAAGGCTGCGTTTAACCATTAAACGATGGCAGCTTTCTGTACTAAACGGGTCGCAACCCAGTTCTTGGTCTTGGAGAGCGGGCGGCTCTCGGTGATCTCGATCGTGTCACCCATCTTGTACTCACCGTTTTCATCATGGGCGTGGTACTTGCTGGATTTGCCGACGATCTTGCCATAAAGCTCGTGCTTGACACGACGCTCGATCAGAACCGTCACGGTCTTGGCGCGCTTGTCACTGACAACCTTGCCGATCAACGTGCGCTTGCGGGATACCTTGACTTCGGTCGCTTCGGTCGCTTGAGTCGCTTCGGTCATTTGGCCGCTCCTTCAGTGGACTTGGCCGCATGCTGCTTCTCGACCAGGATGGTCTTGGCGCGTGCGATATCGCGGCGCGTCGAACGCAGCGTTGCGGTGTTGTTGAGTTGCTGGGTGGCCTTTTGCATGCGCAGGCCAAAATGGGCCTTTTGCAGCGACTTGACCTCAGCCTCGAGGGCGGTAACGTCCTTCTGACGCAGTTCTTTGGTGTTCACGAATTTTCTCCGGTCAGGTGGCGCTTATTGGCCGATCATGCGAGCCACGAACGTGGTGCGCAAAGGCAGCTTGGCCGCCGCCAGACGGAACGCCTCACGCGCCAGCTCTTCTGGCACGCCGACGATCTCGTAGAGCACCTTGCCGGGCTGGATTTCGGCAACGTAATACTCGGGATTACCCTTGCCGTTACCCATGCGAACCTCTGCAGGCTTCTGCGAGATCGGCTTGTCCGGGAAGATGCGGATCCAGATACGACCACCGCGCTTGACGTGGCGAGAAATCGCACGACGAGCGGATTCGATTTGCCGGGCCGTCAGGCGGCCACGGTCAGTGGATTTGAGACCGAAGTCACCAAATGCCACGGTGTTACCGCGGGTAGCAATGCCGGTATTGCGGCCCTTCTGCTCCTTGCGGTACTTTCTGCGAGCGGGTTGCAGCATGTAATTCTCCGAATGCTAGACCGTGATCAGGTCTTGGTTCCGTCAGCTGCTGCAGCTGGCGCGCTTGCCTTGCGGACGCGCTTAACGGTGGGTTTGGTGGTGTCTGCGGGTGCCGTGGCTTCAGCCGGCTTGTCACTCCCGTCTGCTGGTGCCACATTGGCACCGACAGGACGGCGAGCGGCCGGTCGCGAAGCGGGACGGTCGGTACCGGGACGTGCGTCACGACGCGGGCCGCGGGGACGGCGGTCGTCTTCATTACGTGGCTCAACAACTGCCGGCAGGTCGTTACGACCCAGGGTGTCGCCTTTATAGACCCAGACCTTGACGCCGATGACGCCGTACGTGGTCTTGGCTTCCGAGGTGCCGTAATCGATATCGGCGCGCAGGGTATGCAATGGCACACGACCTTCGCGATACCACTCGCAACGTGCGATCTCGATGCCGTTCAGACGACCCGACGACATGATCTTGATGCCAAGAGCACCCAGGCGCATCGCGTTCTGCATGGCGCGTTTCATGGCGCGGCGGAACATGATGCGTTTCTCGAGCTGCTGCGTGATGCTGTCGGCGATCAGCTTGGCATCGATTTCGGGCTTGCGCACTTCCTCGATGTTGACAGCCACAGGCACGCCGAGCTGCTTGCCCAGTTCGCGCTTGAGGTTCTCGATGTCCTCGCCCTTCTTGCCGATCACCACGCCCGGACGAGCCGAGTAGATCGTGATGCGGGCGTTCTTGGCAGGGCGCTCGATCAGCACGCGGGATACCGATGCGTTCTTGAGCTTCTTCTTCAGGTATTCGCGAACCTTGATGTCTTCGGCCAGCATGCCGGCGAAGTCGCGGTCACTGGCGTACCAGCGCGAAGACCAGTTGCGGCTGACCGAAAGGCGAAAGCCGGTGGGGTGGATTTTTTGTCCCATATGTTCCTGGCCTCTTTCAGTTGCCAACCGTCACGTACACATGGCACGTGGGTTTGCGGATCTGGTTGCCGCGACCTTTGGCGCGCGCGGTGAAACGACGCAGGGACGCGCCCTGTTCGACATAGATGGTCTTAACCTTCAACTCGTCGATGTCGGCACCATCGTTGTGCTCTGCGTTGGCAATAGCCGACTCCAGAACCTTCTTGATGATGACGGCGGCCTTTTTCTGAGTGAATTGCAGAACGTTCAGCGCCTGATCCACCTTCTTGCCACGAATCAGATCGGCGACGAGACGACCCTTGTCGACAGACAGTCGTACGCCGCGCAATGTTGCTTTGGTTTCCATGATGATGCCTTACTTTCGCACGACTTTTTTGTCGGCCGGGTGACCTTTGAAGGTCCGCGTGAGCGCAAATTCGCCCAGCTTGTGGCCGACCATCTGGTCGGTGATGTAGACCGGAACGTGTTGCTTGCCGTTGTGCACGGCGATCGTCAGGCCGATGAATTCCGGCAGAACCATCGAGCGACGCGACCAGGTCTTGATCGGCTTCTTGTCCTTGTTGGTCACCGCCTTGTCGGCTTTCTGAGCCAGATGGTGATCGACGAAAGGACCCTTTTTGAGTGAGCGTGTCATGTTCCTGCCCCTTACTTCTTGCGACGCGACACGATCATCACCTGCGTGCGCTTGTTGTTGCGGGTACGGTAACCCTTGGTCAGATTCCCCCATGGATCGACAGGATGGCGACCTTCACCGGTCTTGCCTTCACCACCGCCGTGCGGGTGATCCACCGGGTTCATCACGACACCGCGGACCGTCGGACGGATACCCATCCAGCGCTTGACACCGGCCTTGCCCAAACGGCGCAGGCTGTGCTCTTCGTTGGCCACCTGGCCAATCGTGGCGCGGCAGTCAATGTGGATCTTGCGAACCTCACCCGAGCGCATGCGGACCTGGGCGTACGTGCCTTCACGCGCCAACAGGGTTGCCGACGTGCCGGCAGAGCGCACGATCTGCGCACCTTTGCCCACTTGCAGTTCAACGCAGTGGATGATCGAACCGACGGGAATGTTGCGGATCGGCAGCGTGTTGCCCACACGGATCGGCGCTTCGGCACCGTTCAGGATGGTTGCACCCACCTCCAGACCCCGCGGCGCGATGATGTAGCGACGCTCGCCATCGGCGTAACAAACCAGTGCCAGGTGTGCCGAACGGTTGGGGTCGTACTCGATACGTTCGACCTTGGCCGGAATGGCATCCTTGGCACGACGGAAGTCGACTACACGGTAGTGGTGCTTGTGACCACCGCCCTTGTGACGCGTCGTGATGTGACCGTTGTTGTTACGACCTGCATGCTGGAACTGGGGTTCAAGCAGCGGCGCATAACCTTCACCCTTGTGCAGGTGGTCACGCGAAATCTTCACCATGCCACGACGGCCTGGGGAAGTGGGTTTCATTTTAATGACAGCCATGATTACGCAGCCTCCCCGCCAAGGTTCAGTTCCTGACCTGGCATCAGCGTGACGTACGCCTTGCGTACGTTGTCACGGCGTCCCATGGACTTGCCGAAACGCTTGGATTTACCCTTGGTGTTCACGACGGAAATACCCTTGACCTCGACCTTGAACATCAGTTCAACAGCCGCCTTGATCTCATGTTTGGTGGCGTCCTGCAGCACCTTGAAAGTCACCGCATTGTTTTTTTCCGCAATCATGGTGGCCTTCTCGGACACGATCGGCGCCACGAGGACCTGCATCAAACGGCCTTCATCGTATTTAACGGCGTTCATGCGAACATCTCCTGGAGCTTGCCCATCGCAGCGCGGGTCACCAGTACCTTGCGGTAGTGGACCAGCGATACAGGATCGGCGTAACGCGGCTCGACCACCAGCACATTGGCCAGGTTGCGGGAGGCGAGGTACAAGTTTTCGTCGACCTGGTCGGAAATGAACAAGACCGAGTCCAGGTTCATGGCCTTGAGGCGGGCGGCAAACGGCTTCGTTTTGGGTGAATCCACAGCCAGCGACTCCACGACAGCCAAACGGCCTTCACGTGCGAGCTGCGAAAAGATCGAAGCCATACCGGCGCGGTACATCTTCTTGTTGATCTTGTGGCTGAAGTTTTCGTCGGGCATGTTCGGGAAGATACGACCGCCTCCACGCCACAGCGGCGAGGACGTCATACCGGCGCGGGCACGGCCCGTTCCCTTTTGCTTGAACGGCTTCTTGGTCGAGTGGTGGACCTGTTCGCGATCCTTCTGGGCACGGGTGCCCTGGCGCGCATTGGCCTGGAACGCGACGACAACCTGGTGCACCAGGTCTTCGTTGTACTGGCGACCGAAAACTGTTTCGGGCGCGTCGAATTTCGACGTCGCCTGACCTTGTTCATTGAGGAGCTCGAGCTGCATCAGTTCGCTCCTTTTGCGGCGTTGTCAGCCTTCGCCTTGATGGCGGGGCGAACGGAAACAAATCCACCCGACGAGCCAGGAATGGCGCCGCGGATCAACAGCAGCTGACGCGCTTCGTCGATGCGAAAGATATCGAGGTTCTGCGTCGTCACGGTTTCGTCACCCATGTGACCCGTCATGCGTTTACCCGGGAAAACACGACCTGGATCCTGCGCCATGCCAATGGAGCCCGGCACATTGTGCGAACGGCTGTTACCGTGCGATGCGCGCTGCGACTTCATGTTGTGGCGCTTGATCGTGCCGGCAAAACCCTTGCCGATGGAGGTGCCCTGCACGTCGACCTTCTGGCCTACGGCGAACACGTCCAGCACCGGCACCGAAGTGCCTGCAGGATACTTGGCGGCGGCGTCAGCCGTCACACGGAATTCCTGGATGATTTCGCCAGCTTCCACGCCTGCCTTGGCAAGGTGGCCCGCGGCGGGCTTGGTCACGCGCGAGGCACGACGTGCGCCAAACGTTACCTGCAAGGCAACGTAGCCGTCGTTCTCTTGGGTTTTCACCTGGGTCACGCGGTTGTCAGATACATCCACCACCGTGACGGGAACTGAATCCCCATCGTCGGTGAATAGGCGCATCATGCCCACCTTGCGGCCCAGCAACCCGAGGGAGTTGCTCAGACTCATTGTTTTCTCCGTAACTTCCACCGCCACGACTGCAATTGGCCGGGACGTTGTGATGTGAAAGACTGTTAATAAAACTTCGGCGCAATTGCAAGGGCCTCCAACGAGAACCCAGGCAATCAAGGCGAAGCCAAAAATTATATGCCGGTTAATGTTTCCCGGCAAGACTTTTGTTTAGCAAAGACGTGCGATCTGCATCGCCCGCCCTTGCCGGTTACTACCACTGCGGTTTATTGCAGCTTGATCTCGACATCCACGCCTGCTGGCAGGTCAAGCTTCATCAGCGCGTCAACTGTTTTGTCGGTCGGGTCGACGATGTCCATCAGGCGCTGGTGCGTCCGTATCTCCAACTGGTCGCGGCTCGTCTTGTTGACGTGCGGCGAACGCAGGATGTCGAATCGCTTCATGCGAGTGGGCAACGGCACGGGTCCCTTGACGATGGCGCCGGTGCGCTTGGCGGTGTCTACGATTTCAGCTGCTGACTGGTCGATCAGTTTGTAATCGAACGCCTTCAGACGGATGCGGATCTTTTGTTTGGTAGCCATGGCAATTCCTTTGTTGAGCCCGAATTACGCGAGGATCTTGGCAACCACACCGGCGCCGACGGTCTTGCCACCTTCGCGGATCGCGAAACGCAGGCCCTCTTCCATCGCAATCGGATTGATCAGCTTGACCGTGATCGACACGTTGTC